>JGI20166J26741_10573337_pt1 | contig 15647 bp, 10 predicted proteins | sample TergutCu122P5_FD_26741 | JGI IMG/M metagenome (IMG submission 26741)
CTTTCAAAGAGGGCCGAGAAAATGTTGAAGACGACCCTCGTTCTGGAAGACCAATCTCGTCAACAAACAATGAAAATGTGGAAGTGGTGCGAGCTGTGATAGTGAAAGACCGCCGATTGAGTGTCAGGATGATTGCAGAAGAAACGGGCTTGGATAGAAATGCAGTTCATAGAATTTTAACAGATCATTCGCACATGCGAAAAATTTGTGCAAAACTAGTGCCGAAAAACTTGTCTGTGGAGCAAAAAGCGAACCGGTTGGAAATTTGTCAGGATTTGCAGGGAAGACGCAAAATTGAGCCAAATTTTTTGGATAAAGTAATAACAGGCGATTAATCATGGGTGTTCGACTACGATCCCGAGACCAAACGGCAAAGTTCGGAATGGAACACGAAAAGTTCTCCTCGTCCGAAGAAAGCACGCATGAGCAGATCCAAGGTGTAAACAATGATTATTGTTTTTTTCGACAGCCGTGGCATTGTGCACAAGGAATTTGTACCTCCAGGACTGACAGTTAATCACGCCTTGTACAAAGATGTCTTGGAACGACTTCGAAAACGGGTCCAGCGAGTCCGAACGGACATTGCAAACGATTGGGTGCTGCACCACGATAACGCGCCAGCTCACACTGCACTTTCAATTCGAGAATTTCTGACGAAGAATAACATTCTCATACTTCCACATCCTCCTACAGCCCAGATATAGCTTCCTGCGATTTCTACCTCTGCCCTAAGTTGAAATTGAAGTTGAAGGGTCATCATTTCGGGACGATGGAAAACATACAAAAACTGTAACCGATGAGCTACACACACTTACGGAAAATGACTTCCGGTACTGCTGTGATCAGTGGAAGAAACGTTGGAACCGCTATGTAACTTCCCAAGGGTCATACTTCGAAGGAGATAACTTGTAATTTCAGGTAAGTTAAATAGATAATTAAATAAAAAATCAGTACACTTACTTTTGGGACAAACCACGTATGTGCGTTTTACACCATTATACTGTCATGTAAAGTGGCGGTGTATCTTCGTAAATGTCAGCTGAAACTGCTATAGACACTTAAGGAATCTGTTTATCAAATTAAATGAAGGAAAACCGTTACTAGGAGCAGGTTTAATACATTCAGGAGTACTGAGACCTAGGAAGTTACCGGGGGTTATTTGACGGGTTTCTGTTAGGAAGAGCTTCAGCTTAAGTTTCACCAAAATCAATAGCCTTTACCCACTCGCATATTGGCTGTCAGAGTTATGAAACGCTTGTGCTAAAGGGTTGGGGCGGGCCGATGTTGCTTCGGTATCGAAACGTTTAAGTGCGGGTCACTTCGTAAAGACTGGAAACTTAGATCGCACCGTGCGTATGCACAGCATGGTCCGCGGTATCGGATGGCTCGCACTTTTCAAATCGTAACTGGAGAGCCAGGGCAGTCTGTCCAGAGGTACCCTCAAATCCACTAGCTGGTTTTGGGAGGCTGCATGTTTTCTTGTTCAGTATGCATATTGAAACGCGCTGAAATTCTGACAGCGAGTGACAACCTCTTGCTTGATGTTAGGTCGAAGTAGAAAAAGCCAACGTAATTTCGCGCGATGTACTCGTAGTGATTTTGGGCGTGCCCTGTGTTCAGTTTAATACTGGTGACAGTACGCACTAGTTGTCGCCTTCAGAATGTTGATAAATGTAAATGGCGGTGTACCCGCACCCTTTATTGTATGCGCAGCTTGACCGGCACTGTTACTGCTCTACAGGTTGTGCAGAAATCGAGCTTCGTGTCTCTGCAGGGGCCAAACAATATTTCTTATTTACAGCGTGCACTGCGACTGTGGGACTCAACAGGCCAAGTAGCGAATGGATACGGTTGGCGCTTTTCCCGGGTTTAAAGCGGTGGGAGCATGAGGCTGACCACTTACTTCCATCTCGTGCCGAGTTTAGGAATACGTGAACCCGTACCTCCATATCCAAATATATATTCTTGGTGTTGTGATTTGTTACGCACAGGGACAACTTGACCAGAGCTTCCTTCTCCAGCATGTGTCCAATGCGGTCGGGCTTTTGCGCCAAATGCATACGACTACACGCACAACACACGTGTTGGGGGAGTTGCCGAGCAGTTCGGCTAACTGGAATACGCGTGAAGCCCGAAGAGAATAGTGGTTTTTGATGAGAGTGTTGTGGTGGTTCAGGAGTGACTGCGGTTCGAATTGCGGCTTATTTAAAATAGGGGTTTCGGATTGTCGTCTTTCACTCAGTGAGTGCGTTGAAGATTTAGACGTAATTTGTGAACTCTGCATCAAGGTGCCAGTGAGGTGTTTACGTATGTGGAATTCAGGTGCGTTCCTTATATTGCTCCGTGTCCCGTGTTACAGCTTTTTTTACAGCGCGCGTTTTGCCGTGTACATTCGTCTGCTCGCCCACTGCACCCTTCTCGTTCTGTTCTAACAGTCTTACAGTCCTTCTTCTTTACTCTGATAATTGTCTCAGTTTCTTGTTCTGTTCCTCAATAACTGCGAATAATCGTTCACGTTATTTTCCCATTTGAATTTAATTTTAAACAAGCAACTTGGGAGATGCTTTATCTCCTTTACTTTTTACGGGTCAATTCCTTCTTATAAGTCCCATTCCCAATCATAGTAACGACGTACTGCGTACGAGGTTTTGCCGCATTTTCGTTTCTGAATATTTGAATGCTGTACGTTTTGCTCCCTTCTCTCTTCAACGTCGGCGGCATCTTCCTGCACCGAATCCTCTCCTAATCTCTGCAAGTCCCAAATCCCAGATTCCAGACTTATCATTCAACCAGTCTAGTCTGTTGCGCAGGCTTCACTGTAGCTCTCTTTACCCCACTCGTGTTTCGATCACAGTAATACAACAAGGAATGCGGGATTTGAGGTTCTCGCAGCGGTTTGGCTGAGGAATCAAGTCTTCCAGGCTGTGACGCTGTGACGTTGGGTGAGTGGTTTTCGGTGTTCCGAAGGATCGTGTAGCGTTCATCTTGAACGTAAGTAGTTCTTGGACTGAATGCGCTTGAATATGCATGAACCGTGATCTTTCGAAACGTCGGGAACGTCTCAGCGAACAGAATATCATCCCAGAAGACTTGGATCAACAAGGAATTCGTTTGATAATCGAAAATGGGTTACATCTTCCTTTATCGCTACGCCATCCGGTATTTACATACTTAGTTTATATAATGGCCTCTACCAAATACATGCAAAGCCTAAATGTTTCATTCCTGCCTTCACTTTCTTCGCCGAAGTCTCCGTCTTTTAATTACTTACCTGCAATTTGTAACAGTTTCGTTGTATGCCTTGAGCATCCGTGTGTCCGATGCGCTTCACCACTTTCCTGCACAGCACAAGTGCAACCAAATTCTTCACCACTACCTTGCACAGCACAACAGGCGCAATCAAATTCTTCACCACTACCTTGCACAGCACAACAGACGCAACCAAATTCTTCACCCCTCTTCTTCACAGCACAACAGGCGCAATCAAATTCTTCACCACTACCTTGCGCAACACAACAGGCGCAACCAAATTCTTCACCACTACCTTGCACAGCACAACAGGCGCAATCAAATTCTTCACCACTACCTTGCACAGCACAACAGGCGCAATCAAATTCTTCACCACTACCTTGCACAGCACAACAGGCGCAACCAAATTCTTCACCCCTCTTCTTCACAGCACAACAGGCGCAATCAAATTCTTCACCACTACCTTGCACAGCACAACAGGCGCAACCAAATTCTTCACCACTATCTTGCACAGCACAACAGGCGCAACCAAATTCTTCACCACTACCTTGCACAGAACAACAGGCGAAACCAAATTCTTCACCCCTCTTCTTCACAGCACAACAGGTGCAATCAAATTCTTCACCACTACCTTGCACAGCACAACAGGCGCAACCAAATTCTTCACCACTACCTTGCACAGAACAACAGGCGCAACCAAATTCTTCACCCATCTTCTTCACAGCACAACAGGTGCAATCAAATTCTTCACCACTACCTTGCACAGCACAACAGGCGCAACCAAATTCTTCACCACTACCTTGCACAGCACAACAGGTGCAATCAAATTCTTCACCACTATCTTGCACAGCAAAACAGGCGCAACCAAATTCTTCACCTCTACCTTGCTCAGTACAACAGACACAACTAAATTCTTCACCATTCTTCTGCACAGCACCTTTCTACTTCACCTGTTTCTTCCTTGTAATTCGGCCACCTCGTTTGCTGCACGCGTTGGCATCATTACTATTTTCTTACTGAATTTGTCCAGTTTAAGCGTCACTCGGACGGCAGAGAGAGCTGTTACTGTATTATGTAATTATTGTGTGAGGTTTGGGCATTTAAAATTTTCATGCCTACCACTTATTCCATACGATTCTTAACACATGTTAAATTCATTTTGATTCAGTATAATAGTGCTTACTTTATTCCGGTCATGTGACTGCACTTAAGGGCGTCATACGCACTAAAATATTTCGGGGAACCATCGGCGTAAATCGTGAACAGATATCCAACGTTTCGGCTGCCTACTCTTTTTTCCGTCGTCAGGGACTATTGTGATGGATAATCGCTGCTGGTTTTGTATTGTACGTACATCGCCGTGGCCCACCAGAATGACAACCGGTGTTGTATGAAGTGCCGGTGTAGGGTTACACTTAGCTTAGTGATTGGCTTGCACGACGGAAGGAGGGTGGACCTTTGTACACAGGTGAACGGTGTTTTCTGTCAACATTATTTCCCGATGATGTGGGCTTGTGTTCTGAATTGACGCGGTTGATCACCATAGGGTGCCTGACACACGCCTGTCGCACACCAGTGGTGCGATTAAGCCTGCTGCCATCTACCATTTTTGTTCATTTTAGTTTGCGTTTGTCAGCTGAACTGTAAATGTAAATGTGAGACAGGAAGTTCGTTTTGAATAAGAGCTTTGGGGGTTGTAAGATAATTGTAGTGACAAGTATTGTAGTTTCTAGAGGTAACTTGCTTGCAGGGGGAGATGTTAGTAGGGTGGCCTTTAGCAAGGCATACGGCGGGATCCGTACCCTCTAACAGTAGGCCTGTACCGGAGGGTGGTGACGTAAGGGTTGCAGTAGCTGACGTACGGCTGTGCCAAGTCCGTGCCTGCCGACAGCTAACTTGATTAAGCCCTCGCTTGCGCTGTCCCGCGATGTACACCGCTCGCACTTTACCCCGTTAATTGCAGACGGAACTCCTAATTTCCACATCATTCCGCAGCAATCGAACCTGGTCGGATGTTCACTATAAAATCGAGTCGATACCCTATCTCCTTCCTGCAACTTTCGCAGGAGTAAATTGATGTGCACCGATGTGCCTCGATGTGGAATTTGCTGCCTCATCTTTTTCATGCAAACGTTCCATAATATCACACGCTGTTGTGAAAGTATACTGCAGGAAGATTTAAAGAACTATTTAGAGTAGGGAGGTGATTCTTGAAATTATCTTTTCAAAATATGTAGATTAGAGTCTTTGGATTCCCTGTGGTTCGAGCCCAGATGCTCCCGCAGTTCCATTTTGCCTCGTCTGTGCTTAACCATCTATGCCCAGTGGTCACTACATGTACCACCAGGTTTAAAATTTAGAAATTCTGCATTCAGCCCTCAGTGTATTTACATGTTTTTTTGGTGTGAATTTCAGAACAAACAGCGATTATCTGTCTCTGTGGTATTAATTTATCGGCTTTTATAACCGAGGCAGAGAGTGTTTACTGCGCGGTACGGACTGAGTCTCTAAATGCGACAGATCCAATTTCGTCCTTAAAGGGTTAAAGCATGTTTGCGTAATATGTTACCGCATGACAGACAATGAAATGATAGTTCATAGTTCATATTTCGTGCATTCTGCGATGAATTTGAACTTTGCTAACACTGTCAGTGTTGCTGACAGTAAGCTAGCAACACTGACGCCTGTACGCTGTGTTTTGTGCAGCGCTGGGATTGTTAATCGAACAGAATGCAGAATATCCGCACTTCGTACACTCGCACAGATGAGTTATTGAACAGCGCGGCCGATACGTTCCCTTATAGTCTTGATTGCTTAATAACAACGATCTCCTCGGTCGTGTTGTAAAGGATTAATGAAACTTGACACTACTGAATACATGTATGAGTAGCTGACGAACAATCAGCCGATTGATTTTATGAAAATAGTGTACATGGTGTAATGTAACTAGTTACACTACAATTTAATAAGTCGTATGATCTTGTACTACTATAATGGCTGTCTGTATGAAGGACACACGTCGGGCTTCAACAAAGCGCTTGTGTTTTGACCGTTGTATTTTAGTCGTAATTGTTTGAACAGGCCTGCTTCTTTGTTTGTTGATGCACTTATTATCGCTTTGACTGGTGAAGGTAAAAATAGTAAAGTTAATCCTAGAACAGGCCATGAAGGCCCAGAGGGGGAGTAGAGGTATAGCTCTACTAGTTCTTTAGCCTCGGCCCTGCATGGAGTTCGTTGGTCACCGCCACGCCTTGGCCGCTTGCACAGGAGGTTGGATGGGCCCCAGGGCCGGTCTGGACGGTTGCGGAATATCTCGCTCCTACCGGGATTCGATCCCCGGACCGTCCTGCCCGTAGCGATTCGTCGCTATGACTGGCCTCGCTGTAATCAGCTTTCATTTGCGATGTAGTGTGTTAAATCTTTAAAGACGAAAATGGACCTGAATTACATTTAAAGATTCAGGTCGTACTGCGCAGTAAACACACACTCCAGGCCTAGTATAAAAGAGCAGTCTTTTAAAGTATAGGGAAATGTTTGCCGCTTGTTCTGTGAGACTTGCAAATCAGAGACCTGCTCTCTGTTGGCAGCATGCAGAGTTTTGAATGTTAGGCCTGGTGTGACATGAAGGAACGTCGCTGCTTGTGTCTGTCTGTGCCGGCTGAAGTGGCTCGCACTTTGTGTACTGGCCCTGTTGTTTCCGGCTTTTGTACTCTTTTTTTTACCTGGTTTGTTTTTGTCTTTTTGCGTTCTGTGAAGGTCCCCATGGTCTCCCAGTGAATATGGACAACGCACCTTAACCCTTTTTGATCCCCTTTTCTTTAATTTTGTCATCCGCATTCATTATCGTCTGGCGACGCACTGCATGATTTCTTCAGTTAATTGATGTGTGCACCATAACTGTGTTTATATCCAGTATTTGCTATATTAGACAACCAAGCCGTGTCTTTGCTGGTCTGTGTACACAGTGTTTCGAAGTTGGCTCTACTTCCTTCTTCAGGTATAATTGATACATGCGACTCCCCTGTAGTTGACTGTATTGCCTTGTCAGACATTTTGAAGTACGAGACTTTCCGTTTCTTGGCTGTAGCTCCCGTCTTCAGGGAGAATCATTAGCCTGTCAGCAGCAGAAGGCAGTGTAACGACCGCTCTTTTCTCTTGCAAAGCATTCTGGTGGCACAGCATTGGTGAGAGTCAGCATACGAGTAAAGTAATGTCTGTGATTGATACAACGCCGTGACGTGAGATAGGGTATTACTTTCATCAAGTTCGACCGTCCCTGGTTTCATATCTCATTTCTTTGCAATCGATATGTGGCTTATTCGTAATTTTGGGAGCCAGACCACACGGGGAGCACTGTAAATGTGATTATAATATTAAAACGGATGTTAGTGGAATAGGGGGAATTTGTTCACTTTGTTCAAGTTGCGGACTCTGCTCTTCTGGGATGTTAACGCCGCGTAGGTTCGTGGTTGGTTGTCGACGTTTCGGCAGTCAGCTGTTACCCGAACTGTGTAACATCTCAGTAAGGCTAGGACCTCACCAATGCCGCGACGAAAGCCTGAAACGTTGGATGGATTGTAGCGGGGTAGGCCAGCGTCCTTCGATGCACTGATCTGATCACGTTGCATTGTGTACTGTTGAGTGATACCTACGATTGATTTCCTGGAGCTATGTCACGTAAATCAGACTAGTATTTGGGCGGTCACATTCGAAGTATATACGTTTCGTAAGTTCTTCCCGTAGCTCTTTGTTTCCGTGGATGTATTGTGTGATCAGCGTAAAGAATTGTCGTAGAATTTGAAATGAAGGTAGAGATGTGTTTGACGTGGCTGACGGTTCGTAAGAAAGGGCAGAATGTGCAAGTGTGGGGGAATTTCCAATCGTTTTCAAGAATTGCTTTGACTGTAACGAGAGTTCAGACTCAAGAGTTCAGGCCTGAACAGAAGCATCCGTTTAACGGTCGTCTTCTGAATTTCCAGTCGCTCGGGAGTTTGTGGACTAGGAATTCCCAGCTTCACAGTGATCTTGTGTTTGTCAGTAGGCAGCACTTCCTGCTGCATTACCGCGATGCCTAATTTGACTGGAAGTTGGATTTAGTGCTTAAATGTATATCTAGAGGTGGATAGTATCCTGAAGAATGGGGCATGGCAACGAACCAAAGAAATGGTGGATTTTTCATGCCTGCAAGGTCAAAGTTCAGCTGCTATGCCTCTGCACATTACCTGTAACTCAGTTAAGACGTTCCGAAGCTACAAAGAAGTTCTGTTGCTTTTGTACCCGGCACTTTGACGAGTTTCGCTAATTCGTGTTAGTGGCAAGTCTGTTGCTGATTCACTCACCCTCACGCATGCACTCGCGCGCGCGCACACGCGCGCGCTTAAGAAGACATGGGTACCTCTGAAACACTAACACAGCAAGACATCCATCGTGGCATCAAATCTCGCATTAATTTTGATTTACCACACAGTAATTACGGAGTTGGGACTGTTCAGTCGGAAGGCTGTAATGACTAGGCTGTCGGCTGGACACCTGCCATTGCCAACAAGTGTTTCAGTGTCTGCCAAGTCTCCGGCCTGCCCGTGGGTGCCAGCACACACTCCCCGGTGGTAAAGTCCCGAACAGTTTAGCTGACCAATCGCCTTGATAGAGCGTCGTGGTGAAGAATGCATGGAGCTTTACCTTGATGGCGCCGTTTTTAATGAAGCACAGGGATAGCTGTGTTATTATTGTTAGCAGTCAGACGTTTATGACGTTCAACTACGCCCCTCCCCCGTGTTAGTAACAATGGGCATTACATTTTGTGTCATAATTAAGAGGCGCATTTTAAAATCTTCATTTGGTGTTGGCGCTGTTTTGCTTTGTACAGCGTAATCTGTACGTCTTCAGATTGTGTTTCCGTTTTGTCATATCGAACCATGGTAAGTGAGGCACGTAGTTTCATTAGGCTTTCTGTATGATGTGTTGGAGGCTAGCGAAGCTGGAAGGTCGGCTGTGGACGGCATGTCTCCTACCGCTGTGCCGGTTTGTACGTTTGGAACAGTGAGTTCAGCTGTAGCTCACGCTCTCATACGCCTTAATGGCCATACGTGACCCGTGTTCTTCGAACGGACCGTGTCCTACTAATGTGACAAACTGAAGTGTTGACCGGTGATGCGTGTTGTGTGGCCGTATTGAAGTAAATACGGAGTTCGGGTATTGGCATTTGGAAGTAAAATACATTAACTGTTGGCCCATTTCAGTGGGAGATGTTTTCTTAAATTGAACTTAAGCATCGGCAGTTGTGTTGGCGTTATCAAAGGCTGGCGGCTGTGGCAGCTTACGCGCGAAAGAATACAAGTGCGCAGGTGTGCAGAAGTGTGCCCTACACAGCACTTACGAACGTGGTAAGGAACTGGAAGCTTGTCGAACACCGTTCACGTTCCATTTGGAGGTTAGTTAAATAAAGAACGTTAAGAATGTTTGGCCGTGTGGCACGCATTAGGAAAATCCGATGCATAGTTTACTTTGCTAAGATGTGTAAGTTGGTAGCAGTGTAATATTGCGGAACGTATCGTAAAACAAGGGGGCACTCAGTGGTTGCTTGAGGCAGTGAGCTACAAACCGGAAGATCGCGGGTTCTATTCCCAATGGTGTCATTGGAATTTTTCATTGATATAATCCTTCCGGCCGCACTTTGGCCCTGGGGTTGACTGAGCCTCTAACAGAAATGAGCACCAGGAATATTTCCTGGGGTGTAAAGGTGGCCGGTGTGTAAGGCTGACAACCTTACCACCTTCATGAGCCGACTGTCTTGAAATCTGAAAGCCTCAGCCTGCTGGAACCCTCAGGGCCTGCCAAGGCCTGTAGAGGGATTGTTATACCTTTACATTTACCCTGAAGTTGCGCTGTGTACTGTGAATACGGGCTGGATAAAACTGAGCCGGAATACACTGTAAAGGTGGCAAGAGCACGGTGTTACTGGTTACCAGACTGAACAGCGTCACATTCCACAGGCTCGCTGTGATGCCGTCACGTTCCTTTGAGATCGAACTGCTGCAGGCTTTCGACAGGGACCGCGAGTTGCAGTGGTGTTGTGGTCCGGCCGGTGGGCAGGGCGCGACCGCATGACCGGCCTGACGGAGGTGTTGCACAGGCCTTATAGTCTAGTTGGTGTGTCTGTGGTGCACGTGTGACTCTTCGTATGGAACAGAGCCACGTGTGTAGTATCTGATGTGCGTGGCAAAGGGGGGGCCATTGACAAGTTGAATCCTGCCTTAGCTCCCTATTCATATTATTGCACTGACGTGCCCTGTGTAGTGCCCTGTTTAAGGTCTAGCTTTTCATACGTATCACACACGTACTGAGAGGGGGGAGGGGGTGCATTTTGTGATATAGGAGGAGTAAATAGGCAACTACAAGAACAAACTGTCGAAGGAAGGCCTGGTTTACGTGCTGTGTATGTATTTAACTGTTACAGTTCCCTTGTACACCTGCAGGACATTGTTACTGTACTGGTGGCCTGTCATGAACAACGAGCGGCAGTAAGGTGACTGACGGTTGCTTTGTATAACATTATTATGTTGGACATGCCCATAATCTGACGTTTCGGCAGTTGGCTTTACTACCGTCCATCTATTGATCTGATTTTCTTAGGTACGATTTCAGTTCGATCTGATCACCTTGCAGGCCCTCACGTTGTGAGGTCTGGTTGAATACGCACGTCACTTGTTCAGGAATGTCACGTAGAGTAGACAGGCACCGTCGTTTCAGAGGAAAGGACGTACTGCCACTATCTTCACGGTAGGACGGAGCAGGTTCTGCTGAAATGTCGGCACGGTACCTATTTACCGGACTGTAGTGTGTCACAAGACCCTAATGTGAGATGAGATTTTAGAGTAAATATAGGTAATTCAACAAGTCCTTTAATCAAGGGGTTCTTCTTGATGAATGAGTTTTACCAGGGGGTTGCTGTACGTCCATGCGACAGTTTGAAGTGTGAAGGCAGACAGGCAGAAAGATCTGGCTGTTGCTGCGCCCTTGCTGCGCTCTTGCTGTGAGCGTGCGCGGGCGTCAGGTCGGAGGCTGGAACAGGGAGGCAGCAGGAGCGAGGAGCAGTGGCTCGCTCGACCCCCGGTCTGCCGCACTGTGCGCCTGCCCGCCGCTCGGACCCACTGTCGGGTTCGTTTCTCGTGAGGTCCCACATATTTAGCTTCGCAGTTACTACATGTTGAGGGACGGTGCCTGACACCGGTATGTAGTGTTACCAGTCAGTGGCCGGTGTCTAGTGGAAAGAAAGAACGGTCCGTTCACCGCGCGTGTGCAAGTGAACTGACACGTTCGCCGTGTTCATATCAGCTGATGTCCGATCGGGTCCTTACCCATCCTTACTCGCGTTTGCTGTTGGCCACCATCACAACCAGTTAATTTTATAGCACTACACTTGGTTTAGTGTGTGCTGTCGTCATTTACAGTATATCCGGTAAGAAAAATTAGGCAGCTTCGACATCTGCTACTGTACGTATAAATATGTATCACAGGATGCTTCGATTTGTCGTTGCAGATAGTCTACCGGGAACGTATGGTTGTGAATGTAGATAGGCCCATCTGTTTGTGCCGCCTGTGGCACATCTGTGTGCGCTTTGGTGTTTGACAGATGTCAGACGATCTGTCAGTCGATGCCCTGTGACGTTACTTCGTGCCGAGTTCATGATTGGTCAGTTGTAGCACACTTGTCAACGCTCTGTATCGTCACATATGTCTGTTACTGTGGTTTTGTTCTGGCGTTGTTTTGTGCGAAGTTTCGACAATTGATGTGAAGTGCTAACAGGAACGGTTCTCAGTGAAACGGCTGTATGGACAGTACGAAATGTGAAGTTAATATTGTTGTGTGTGTGCGTGTGGTGTTTCAGATGTTAGTGAGGTGTTCATAGTTGGGCGAGAATTGATTTGTTTGGTGCTGTGGGTACATTCTGCCAAATATTCACTATTTTGTGGCGTGTGTTGGTGTGACAGACCGGCAGCATTCAGTTACAGATGCACCAAAACCTCTTCTGCATAGGGAATTCGGACTTTGTGTTAATATACACACGTGTATTATCTAAGCCTCTGTAATATCCGCACAGCACATCACGTGGGTCAGTTGTGTTTTATGTGTACGTGGTACTGTACATGGTCCCTCTTCAGGCGGCTTCGCTAGTTGTCCATTCACATGACGTGTATGAATCAAGATGGCGATACGCGAAGTTCCATACAGCCTTGGGGGTAGATATACTTTCGAAATCTGTCTGTTCATTGCCGAGGAATTAAATTAGTTGATAATATGCAGGACTGACGGATATGGGTCGTTTGGAAAGGTGACGGTGTGTTCTGATGTCTCAGATATAGTTGTTTTGTTCAGAGCTGGGGTGAAGATTTATCTGAGGTAATTCAGACGTGACGAAGAAGGAGAGACGTGCCGTTAATTTTTTGACTCGTTTTTAAGTTTTCGAGAAAGTCTTTGCGACTGGTTCGCTATTACAGAAATCCGACACTGCCATTGTCAGAGGTGACTCTTCCGGTCACTTAGTGCGGCCATGTGAGTTCGCGATACTGCAACAGTCACACTGCCGTAGCTGTTTTGTGTGTGTTTCTGGTGCAGCTGCTGGTTAGCTGAATCTGAGGTCCCGAACTCGGAATGTCAGAGTGCTGTCTTCGTGATCTTTTCCTGGCTCTATGTTGTAAAAAAATGTTGTAAACAAATAACAGATGCTTTCTAGAGTATTGAATTAGCTTCCTGTGTTTCTCGTTACGTAGTAACTGCACAAAAGTTTCGTGGGCACATCTAAACGGCGACTCACGTGACCTAATTTGGTTGCGTGTCGGATGGCCGAGAGGGAGAGTGGAGATGTGACAGCAGTTGACGTTCCGTCGCGTTGTATTTCGATGATCAGTTTTGCACGAGACAGTGTCACAGAAGTGAACCGTGTGGCTGTGCACATGAAGTGTGTAGAAACTTTGCGCGCCGGTCGCTTTGCGCTCTGACACCTTTCGTTCTGGCGAACCGCTGTAATGGAATACGGGCAGCGTAACTTGAGCTTTGCGTGTATGTGAAAGACGTACGTGCTGAAGTGGCAACACTGTACTGTTCGGGATGAACATCTGAACGCGCGTCGTTCTAATGAGCCCCCCAGTGGTCGGGATGGACTCGCTAGAGCGTCTCATGCCTGCACTTGACGCTGCCTCATCAGCCGGAAGCACCAGTAACAACCGCCCACGGGGCCCTGGCTCTAACAGCGCCCTTGTACCTTCCATCATCACGGCGTCTGCCATCGGCCGCAGAGGACGTCACCTTACTGGCACTTTCTGTCTGACAGGAGACACGATGGAAGGCATCATACAGTGTCTGGTCTTCCTGAAAGCCTTCTCGGTGCGTATATTTGTATTGATTGATGGATTGATTGACTTTGAGGCTGTATAGTGATGTTGTCTAAGTATTCGCGGTGTAGCGATTGTCATTTGAGAAAGAAGTGCGGTAAAGGACGCGGTCGAGGATGCTTCGAGGTGATTTCGCGGCATTTTCACGGAAGGTCTAAGAACCATAAATACATATGTGAGGATGGCCTGCCTCTTAACGGTATTTGAACTTTGCACTCACACAAAGCTGACAGAAACAGCGAGGGAAGCAGTTGCATGTGAGAAGGCACACAAAGCGAAAAGACACAAAATTGAATTTGAGTATTGATTTATTTTGTCGGAGTACTTGTCACTTAAAGTAGATAACAAATGCGCCGAACTAATCTGAAATGTTCTCATTGCCCCGTGGATGTCATGTTTTTAGTTTTACAATGAAAGACAACATTCGGTAATTACTGTGGGGTATTTACGAGCGTTCTCTGTACCAAACTGTACCTACGTAACTCCAGTGTTTCCTTAATTATGGCCTAGAAACTCAAAGGCAAGGAAAGGTTTTACATGTACGCCGTTTTGTCTTGTTCTTACATTTTGCCATAGTTAAATTCCGTATTTTTCAAATACGAATAACCGCTCATAATTTAACGGCTGAAAAACGGGTGACGGCAGTGTCGCTCCCGCATGCCCTCAGTGTTACTTCTGTTACTGAGAGTGCAGAATTAGCAACAGTCCGGTTGTGAGCGTCTAGTGAATGTCGGTCTGTTGAAATGGTGGTGGTGGGGGGGGGCACCTCTCATTGTCCGTGTCCCTGTCCGCCACTTTAAACTTCTGCCGTACCTAACCTGTGTGTGTGTGTGAACGTTATGAAGTCGAACGTTCACCCGAACGAACGCCATACTTCAGTTCCCTGCATGTACTCATGACTAAATGCTGGATGCTTGAACTTGCGAGGCGGGGCGACACTGGCGCTGAAAGGATGTATGGATAGGTCTTGGGAAAGTGTGTAGTTTGGGTTCAAGAGATATTGCAGTAGAATGTAAAATAACACGTTTACCAGGCGAAAGACTTCCTTAGCTTATGAATGGATGGCGATAATCAATGAACCGTTGAGGACAGGCTTCTGAAATTGAGTAAGGATATTGATATTAACATTCTGCAAATTATTTTGTAACATCTTGTTTTTAGTTTAATAATTAAATCGTGGTGACGTTGCAAGGCCATGAGTGTATATTTGACAGAGTTGATATTTGGCTTAATATAATATGGCATGGATATGTGTGTTAGAAATGGAAGTCTTTTTCATTGAAGGTGGTGGATATTGACGAAACAGTGAATCACCGGCGTTACTGTCAGCGTCTGTCAGTATTGTAGAGTACGTGGCGCGGACTGAGTGCACGAGGAGGAGTAGATTTACGAACTTGGGAAGAAAGGAGAGGTTTGAAACGGCCTGATGCTGAGAGGGAAGCACCATCATCCTCGAGTGGCGCCGGACACGCAGCGGACAGTGTGCACCACTTCCGATGGTCGCACCGTTCCTGTTTCAGTGACGGTTTATACTGTTAAGGTTCGCGCGCAACGTTAAAGCTGTGCGCTAGTGCATTGCACGTGCATGACACGTCAGCCCACGCGGACCTGCTTCTTTTGTGGGTGGTGATCGATGGTGCGTGTGCTGTGCGTATGCAGTTTTAATTAAGGCCTGAACGTGGTTCTGTTGCGGGAAGTTAATATAGTTCAGCAGTGTGTGATAAATGGGTCCGGTAATTTGGGTTCGGTCCTGAAATACAGAATCGCAGTTGTAAGTTAAACTGACTGGTCCTTTAGTGCGTCTTTGCGAAAACGCAGCGCGTAGATACGTATGGACTGTGGTTTCCGAGCGTCTATTGTGCCTGCAGAACTTCCTAACCTGTTTTGATAAAATTTGGTGTCATATGTGTAACAGGAGGAACGGACCAAACTTCGGGAGGGTGTTCCTTATGTTAAACTATACCGATATAACCCAAAACACCTATATCCAAAGTTGAACGGTTTCC
>JGI20166J26741_10574448_pt1 | contig 15639 bp, 16 predicted proteins | sample TergutCu122P5_FD_26741 | JGI IMG/M metagenome (IMG submission 26741)
GTAAGCAAAGCTTAGAATGATACCTTGGGAGAAAATTTATTTTCTTGCATTTGCAATGTCTTCTGTTACAATTCTTTTAGAATTTCACAATTTACTTTAAGGAAACATATTCCCAAAATGGCAGATTTGTGCTATAATTTATATGTTATAAGAAATTAAGGATGTATGGTCAGCAGGAAGGCTGACCATACATCCTTGCCAAAGGTAAGTTTGGGGGATGTTGAAATGATTTTCAAAGATTACTATAAAATACTAGGATTAGATACAAACAGGGTATCTGGAGACCAGATAAGAATATCATTTAGAGAACAGGCCAAAAAATATCATCCTGATGTTAATATAGGAAATAAGAGAACTGAAGAGAGATTTAAAGATATAAATGAAGCATATAAAATATTGTCAAATGCAGCCAGTAAAAGAAAATACGACAAATTATGGAATACACATATAGGTAAAAATAAAGCGGATTCCCAGACAAATAGAATGGAAAGAGAGTCTGTTTTCAGTGATTTTTCCAAAATATTCTTCGGTGGAGAAGATGCAGAGGCAGAAAGCCCAGTCCGCCATGATAAAGCCAGCAGAAAAACCCCGGCAAAAGGTGATAATGTAGAAACTGAGATTAATGTAGGGATAGATGAGGCATTTTACGGCAGGGAGAAAAAAATATCACTTAGAACAGTAAATGGAAAAATGAAGACATTTAGTGTTAAAATACCTTCAGGAATACGAAACGGAGAGAAGATACGACTGCTGGGACAAGGCAAAGAAGGCATAAACGGCGGGAAAAGTGGAGATTTATTTATAAAAATAAATATACAGAATAGCTCCAGATTCAAATTGGAAGGGTATGATTTGACAACAAGTTTATATTTAGCCCCATGGGAAGCGGCATTGGGAAGAAGAGTCAATCTTAATTCGATAGATGAAATGGTATCAATATATGTGCCGCCCGGCATACAAAGCGGAGAAAAACTAAGAATTCCTAAAAAAGGGTATAAAGATGGACAAGGCGGAAGAGGAGATTTAATAGCAGAAGTAAAAACAATAGTTCCAAAAAAATTGACCGAAGAGGAGAAGGAATTGTTTGAGAAATTAGGCAATGTATCTAAATTTAACCCAAGAAATTAGATCCCCCATTAGTATGCACAAGGGGTAGCCCCCTTAAAAAATGGGGACAAGTCTTGCTTACTCTTGACTCTCTTGTTTAAGGGAGCTGTCAGCGAAACTAACTGAGGGATCTAAAAACAATTAACATAATACATAAAAAATATTGACATAGTCTATACAGGCATTGTATAATTAATATGGAATTGTACAAAAGACGAAGCATTAGTATATAGAAACGAGGTGCTAATTAATGGAAGAAACCATACGGAAAACATTTTAGTATTACAGATCCTCATGATGTAAATACAGTGATATACAAGGTGAATTTAACAGAAAAAGAATTTTTGGATAAGTCGCCTAAATACACTGTAGAAAGATTGGAATATATAGAGGAGTTAGTAGGGGAAAACAAAAAGAAAACCTTTTATGTAGACGAACCTGCTCGCCAGGGAAATCACTTGCTCATTCTTTCATTTGGGAAAGAGAAAGTTGTTGTTAATACTGGAGTGCTGGAAGAGCAGCAGGTGAGAATATCTAAAAGCCCAATGCCGATGAAGTTTAAAACATTATATAGTGAAGAAGAGACAGAATTTAGGGATGTAGAATATACTCCCAATTTAAAAAGACCAATTTCAATAATAGACCCGGAAACAGCAGAAGAAATAAAGCCGATATTGTACTTTGATGAAAAAACAAATGAAGTAAAAGGAAAATGCAAATTGAAACCGTACAAAAGTTATTTTGTGTTTGAAGTGAGAGACAAATCAGATAACAAGGAGGAGCAGTAATTATGGATAGCAAGCCTAATAATTTAGTACTTGTTGAGAAAGAAGTATGTTGTACATTTATAATGGACCAAGAAAGTGACCACCTAACATTACCTCCATACATAGCCGATGTAACAATTACACTTGGTGAGATGGATCCAAACAATGTAATTACAATAACAGTAGAGGAAGGCCCAGTAGCTTCAAATAGTACAATAACAGCAAAAAAAGAAACACAGTCACAATATACAACAACAATAGCAGACAATAAAGATAGAGAAGATAGCTAAGATAATTATACGAAAGATGAAGGGGAAGGAATATGAATTACAAGATTAAAGGAATATTAAAAAAGAGCAGACCAGTTTTTATAGTTGTAATAATACTATGGGTAATATCACTCATAGTATTTGTTCCGCCATTTGTAGTTGCTGTAGTAAATGCAACTAATAATGGCGTTTTTAACTTTAATACATTTATAGGAAAGTTAATAGAAAATGCAGGCAGTGTGGGTGACAGCCTAAGCAAGGCATTTTCAGCCAATTATATTGGAACATACATAAAAGCTCAATTTTATGTCACACTGGTACTGCTGTTTGCAGCAATAGTAGGAATGATTAAATCTGCACCAAAAAATGAATATACAGATATAGAGCATGGCTCAAGTGACTGGAGCGAGCGAGGAGAAGAGTATAGTGTTCTTTCTAAAAAAGATGGAATACTGCTTGCGGAAAATCATTATCTGCCAGTTGATAAAAGAGGAAACGTCAATGTTATGGTTGTTGGACGGTTCTGGCTCACGGTAAGTCAGCATCATATGTTATACCAAATGCGTATCAGCTTCTGGGGTCGTATGTATTTACAGACCCTAAAGGGGAGCTGTATGACAAGACAGCAGGATATTTGAGGAGCAAGGGGTATGATATAAAAATATTCAATCTGATTAATCCTCAAAAAAGTGATGGATATAATCCTTTAATACATATTGAAAGCGAAATAGATGTGGATATAATTGCAAATACCATAGTAAAAGGGCAGTCTCAGGTAACTACAACAGCTGACCCGTACTGGGATGATATGGCAGAAATGCTGCTTAAAGCACTTATATATTATCTTCTCGCGACAAGACCTGAAGAAGAGCAGAATCTGGCGAGCTGTGCGGAACTGGTAAGAGCTGCAAATAATAGCGGAGCAGGAAACCTGCTTACAGAACTTATGAATCAGCTTCCATATGACCATCCTGCAAGAATGTTCTATAAATCCATAGAGATTGCGCCTGAAAAGACATACAGCTCTATACTTAGCTCGCTTCAGTCAAAACTTCGGTAAATTTGATTCTAAAGAGATAGCAGAATTAACATCAACAAATACTATTGATTTTACTGAATTAGGGAAAAAGAAAACAGCACTGTATGTAATATCTTCAGATACACATGGTGCATATGATTTTTTGCTTACAATATTTTTTGCACAGATGATACAAAGGCTGTATGATTATGCGGATAGAAACGGAGGAGCTGTAGAAATTCCAATGTTTTTCATACTTGATGAGTTTGCCAATATTGGAAGGATACCAGACTTTGATAAAAAAATATCTACATCAAGAAGCAGGAAAATATCATTTTCAGTTATTCTGCAGAACTTAGACCAACTGGAAGCTGTATATGAAAAATCTTTTGAAACTATAATTGGAAACTGCGATACGACGGTATTTCTGGGCAGCAATTCACAAAAAACAGTGGAGTATTTTTCTAAGGAATTAGGAGAAAAGACCATAGAAAGAGACAACTGGTCAGTAAATAAGGACAAAAATATGTGGAGACAGGGATACCAGAAATCAGACCAAATTATGGCAAGACCGCTTATGACACCAGACGAGCTTAGGAGACTGGATACGGACATATGCATAATTTTTGAGAAGGGAATAAAGCCGATAAAGGCTCCAAAATATTATTATTTCAAATATAGCACACAGAAATTAGTTAATCAATTTATGTCTGACCATAATGATGTGCCACCGATAAATAGAGGAGAGTGGAGGAAATATAACCCATATAATCCTTATGTGGAAAAGACAGATAATAAAAAGGAAGATACAAAAATTGAGTCTTTGGATGATTTGTTTGCAGATGAACCAGATGCTGCAGATGAAAATTTACAGCCTAAAGAGCCGGCTATGGTGGCTGCCAAGGCATTAGACCCATTTGAATCTTTTGCTGATAAACCAGATACAGCTGAAAGTATTGCCCCGCTAGTACCAGAGACACCACCAAAACCAGCAGTACCAGCACCAGCATCATCACCAGCAGTACCGCCAGCAACACCGCCGAAGGCTTCAGCAGAAGAGCCGCTGCCATATGATGTGCAGAAAGAATTAGAAGCTAAATTTGACGAATTATTCGGTGCATTTGAAGACTCAAACTAATGTACAATGCAAGCCAAAGAAGCAAGGCTCTGCGGGTTAATGTACAATGTACAATGATAGAAAAGAAATTTGCTTTAGGCAAATTTCTTTGTTGTTAATTGTACATCATACATTGTACATTGTAAATTGTACATTAGAGATAGGGGTATATAATAATGAACATTCGGAATAGATTTAGATGATACAATAAATAGTTTGGCTCCAGTTTTAATGAAATATGCAAAAAAATATAATGAGATAAATGGGATAGAATATGTTGTTAATGAGAATGAGTGGGATTTTGACAAAGCATTCGGATGGGATGAACAAGATGCCGACAAATTCATGAATGAGTATATACATCAGGTATTTGCAGAAGCGGAGCCGAAAAAAGATGCAGCAGAAGTTATTAAAAGATTAAAAAAAGATGGAAACAATATAATGATTATAACTGCAAGGCATAATAATCATGTAAAAGATGTATATAGTGTGTCTAAAAATTGGCTTGAAAAGCATGATATTCCATATGATAAACTTGTGGTCAACAGTGCAGATAAAGCCGAAAAATGCAGAGAAAATAATATAGATATATTTATTGATGACAGTATAAATAATTGTGAAAATGTGCTGCATAATCTGCGAATTCCTGTATATTTATTTGACAGCCCGTATAACCAAAATTATGAGGATACCCATATAAAACGAGTATTCTCATGGAAAGCGGTGTATGAAGAAATGAAGAAATGAAGAAATGGAGAAAGTTTAATTATGACTGCATCCTTTGTTGCTCATTAAAATATTTTATCAGATTTAAAATTATCCCTTTATTTATTTTATTTAAAGCGTTAAATCCCGCTAAGTCCGGATTTTGTTTAGAATCTTTAATTTCTATAAATTCGTCTAATATATCATTTGGAGTAATTTTATAAAGATTACAAAATTTTATCAAAGTATCAATACTTCCCTTTGTTTTCCCGCGTTCTATATCACTGACATATCTTGGTGCAAGGTGCATAAATTCAGCAGCCTTTTCTTGCGTCAATCCTATAGATATTCTGGCTTTTTTTAAGACAGCCCCTACTCTTAAATCTTTTTCCAAAATATTTTGCCCCCCTAATAAAAACTCATACTAAGCAGATTATACAAGTATAATATCAATTTATACTACCAGTATAAATGAACTATAAACCGAGAAACAGTGGAAGAAATATTGACAAAGCAGCAGAAATATTGTAAAATAATGTTATTAACAGGAAATCCCTGTTATGTTGCAGAAGGAGAGGAGGTGCTACTATGGCATACAAGGACAGCCAGGACTTCCGCCAAGATTATCCGAATGGATCATCGCGAGGCGGTGATGTCTATGATGGTAACGGCAATCGGGTTGGTTACGTCACTGGCGATGGCGACTATCGCATCAATGATGGATCCGCCAATGATCGTCAGCTCTACTCCAACAGGTAGACCTCAGTCTTAAAAATATGAAAGGAATTAATAATTTTGGGGAATATCATTAATTTAAACAATAACTATTATTTAAACGTAGTTAATAATGTTGGGGAGTTACCTATAGATGCTGTAAATATTGAAAATCTAAATTTAATTAATATATTAAAAAAAGAAAGATTTTTATTGAAAATTGATTTTAATAATTTTTATAAAGAACAATATAAAAAAATATTAAGAGAATTATTTTTTATAAAAAGAACAATAAGAAAAAGTAAAGTAAAAATTGGGATGCCAAAAGATTTAAAAATACTGTTGGGACATATAATAAATTATGACGAAAATAATAAAGACCATAGTGACTTTATTTCAGCAGTTAATGCTGTTTTTTATAATACCAGATATGAAAGATACAACTATATTTATGATACAGTATGTGACTACCTAGATAGTTATTTTTATGGGAAAAATTTATGTGATTTTAAAAATAATAAATGTGGTGAAAAAGTGAATACGTCATCAGTTGCAGGATGTTGCCATCACTATAAGAATAATTTTTTTGGACCATTACTTCCTGGTAAACTAATTTTATGCGAACACTTAAAAGAAGATCACACTTGCAGTGCAAAATGTATTTCCTGTAAGTTATTTACCTGCGATTATTTAGAGAATAAAGGAATCAAGTTTAAGATAAAAGATATTTTGCTGTTAAATGTTTTTTTTAATCCATTACAGAAATATTTTATAAAATATATGGTGTTTACCCCGAAAGAGAAAATAATAAAAAGATTAATAATGCTATAACCAAAATTATGAGGATACCCATATAAAACGAGTATTCTCATGGAAAGCGGTGTATGAAGAGATAGAATGCGAGTTTAATACATAAGTATGTTTTTATAAAGGTATTTCTATGTAAAATGCAGTGCCTTTTCCAGTTTCTGTTTCAAATGTCAAATTTCCATTAAAGTGGGCTCTAATATTGGAATATGACATAAACAGCCCGAGACCGGTGCCGGTTTTTACCTTTTGTGGTTATCATTTCTTTAAATAATTTTTGCTTAACCATATCAGGAAGACCTCCTGCACGGTCTTCTATTTTGATAATTAATTTTTTATTTTCCTCATAAAATGAAAGCTCAATATGTTCATTCTGTTTTCCATTATATGCCTGTATAGAATTAGATATAATATTATTAATAACTTGAACTAAGCTATTGATATTTCCTTTAACTTTTGTATCAGGGGGTGTATCTATATGTGTGTTTAAGGTAATTAATGCATTTGCCAGTTCATGTTTCATAAGAACATTTATATATTTAACTAATTCTTCAATAGTAAATTCGTCTTCATCCTGTTCTGAAAATGCAACAGCCTGTCCTTTAATAGCAGTAATTATGTCAGACATGTATGCCAGATGTACTCTAGTTTTCCTTATCCATTCAGCCATGTCATGTGCTATTTCATGATGATCCTCTACTGTTACCTCAGGGTCTCCTACAGAACTTTCATATTCTTTTATCAAGTCGGATAGCCCTTCAGCAGCACCAGATATAGACATTATTGGAGTTTTTAAGTTGTGAGCAATACCTCCAATCATTTGCCCTAAAGAAGCCAAACGCTCTTTTTCTATAAGAATATCTTGATTTGCATGGATTTGGGCTATGTTGTTCTTGGTTATTTCTTGAATCTTATTAAAAGCTATTGTTAAATCTCCAATTTCATCATTTGAAATTAAAGATAATTTTTTATTCAAATCAACATTTTCTCCATCAACTAAATTTAGCATACCATCAGAGATTCTTTTTAAATCAGAGGACAAGGTGTTTGCAAAAAGAGTTAGTATAAAAAAAGTTAAAAGTAATAAAATAATTAATATTATAATAAAAAACAAAATCGTACTTGCAGATAAGATATTGTAATACACACCTACAATATATAATTGATCGTTTATAGTTATATATTGAATAACAGCTTGAGAATCTCTACCATAATCATCATAAACTTTGCCATCATTTTTAGAAGCAAGTTTTTCCATATATAACTTGAAAAATTTAGTAAAATTAACTTCTTGGTTATTCAAATTAATATATTTATTTTCAGCATTACTAATAAAAACAAAATCAGAAGGAGACTCTAACTTAATATTTTTTGCATTGTTAATTAAATCATTGTAATTATATATATTATTATTTTGTATATTATGTATTAATTCCTGTTTATAGAAATCAAAAATAGCATTTCCTCTTTCTAATGTAAGCCTAGAATATCCAACAAATGCAGTAAACAATATTCCTACAATAAGGAGAGGTATAATGTGATAATAAATTCTAACTGATAAGGTTGTTTTTGTATACTTCTCATCTTCTAGCTCTGGTAGTTTTGCTAATATATTAGTAAATAATCTCCTAGTTATTACTAAACAAATAGTAGAAGATAAAGTAACAAAAGAAAAGAGGATTAACACAAGTTTTAAAGTCTTTACTGTAAAAGCCATTACTGTAAGAGTATGTATTAGGGCAATAGTAATTGTAGGTAGAATAATATTCCAAACATATAAAGAATAAGGAACTTCAAACAGTTTGTTTTTTATAAGTAGTATTTTTTCGTTAGATAATAAGTGCACATTATATAATTTTTCTTTAATATTGATAAAAAATCTTGTTGTTAAAAATACGGTAATAACATATAAAATAAATATACCAACCCCAATGGTAATTATTTGTGAAGTATAATTTGTGTTTTCAACTTCACGTTGAAATGATGTGCCCACAGTATCAGGATCATAATTCATTAATATAGGTAATAAAAAGTAAAAGAATGTAAGTGTTATCACAAGCACAATTGTTAAAATGAAAATTAAATTTAATTGAATATAATATTTATCATATATTTTTTTCATTTGTTTACCCGTTTTATATATGTTATATAAAATCAATTCCTTTCATAAAATTAATAATTTTTTTAATATAATCAATATCAATATCTGGCCATATAAAATTCAGTGCATTTAGTATATCATTAGTATATACATTTTTCTGTACCACAGTATTATCTAACAAGTTGCTAGTATCTTTTTTAAGATTGCTCATTACAACATTAGCTAAACTGTATTCTGGAAATTTTATAATCTCATCCTTGTAATCCTCATCATCTATTATTTCCATATTAATCTTTAATTTGTTCACAATATCTATAAAAGAACGAATAAGAAGGTAATTGTTATTAAACACATGAAAAACTCTATAATCTGTATTTACATTAAGGAGAATCTTACATATAGCGCTAGCACATAGGTCTACAGGAGTGAATTCTAAAGTTTTATTTATCAAAGATTTAGGCACCATTTTAGACTTCAGAATTAATTTCAATATGTTATAAAATGCATTATCCTTTATATTTTTTTGAAACACACCATCAATATATCTACTAGTTAAATTACCAATCCTATAAATTGTAGCAGTTAAACCATTTTTTACTTTGTTATAAATAATTTCCTCAGCTTGAAATTTTGTTTTTATATATATATTCTTCTTATAATCCTGACCAATGTAAAAGTTTTCTTCTGTGAAAATATTATTAGCATTTTTATTATTAACTAGAAAATTACCAGATACTCCCAATGTGGAAAGATAAGCAAGTTTAATATTATTATCAATACAAAAGTCAGCTAATATTTTAGTTAAAGTTACATTAATATCTGTAGAAACTTTTACATCTCCGTAATATTTAACATTAGCAGCAGAATTTATAACAAGGTCTATTTTCTTTTTTAGAAAATTATAAGTATCAATATCTAACCCGAAATTTTCAACCAAAATATCGGAATCCAATATTTTCAATCTGGACTCTTTTGATAAATCTTCATTAAAATAAGATTTATATAACTCAGCCAAACGTTTTCTAGCGCTATTCCCATTAAGACTTCTAACTGGACAGTATATCTTAGCGGAGGTATTAGTTAAGAGTTCTTTTAATATATGTATGCCTAAATACCCAGTTGAACCCATTAAAAAAATATTTTTATAATTATTTGTTTCAAATTCTATAGGAAACTCAGAAAACTTTTTAAAGCTATTATTTATAGTATACAACTTTTTATTTATATTATAATCCAAAGATATTTGATTATCAATAGAAGCAACTAAAGTTTCGATTGTACGATATTTATAAAAAGTTTGTGTCCCAATTTTTATATTGTGCTGTAGTAACTTAGTTTGTATTGCAATTATATTTAAAGAATCTATTTGATAATCGAAAATATCATTTGTAATCCCTATTCTATCTAATGATAAGGTATCAGCGATTACTTTACAAAAAGTTTTTTGCATGTCTGTTGCAGGAGGAATGTATTCTGGTACTGTAGAAGTAGATTCGGGTTCTGGGAGAGCTTTTCTATTTATTTTATGATTCAAAGTTAAAGGGATTTCTTTAATTTGCATAAAATGGGAAGGGAGCATATAATTAGGCAATTTTCCACTCAAATATCTTTGCAATTGGCTAAAATCAATTTGCTTTTTAGATACAATATAAGCACATAGATATTGTTTGCCTTCTTTATCTTCTTTGTCAATTACAATAGCATTATCAATACTTGGGTATGTTAAAATATTATTAACAATATCATCTAATTCCACTCTATACCCTCTAATTTTTATCTGAAAATCTTTTCTTCCAAAACATAGGAGTTCTTTTTCTGAAGACCATTTGCCAAGATCTCCAGTTCTATATATGATATCGTTTTTAATATAAGGGTTCTTTATAAATACAGTTTCAGTAAGTTCTGGATGGTTATAATAGCCAGCACCCACACCAGCTCCACCAATACAAATTTCGCCAATAGAGTCTATAGGTAATAATTTATTGTTTTCATTTAATATATAAATCTGGGTATTCTCAATTGGATTACCAATGGTAATCTTTTTGACATTTGTTAAGTCCTTATAAGATGAGTAAACAGTGGTTTCAGTAGGACCATATAAATTACATATTTTTGCATTTGTTAAACCTTGCAGCTTAGGAAGTAATTCTCTTGGGAATGGTTCGCCACCCAACAGAATTTCCTTTAAAACAGTTAAACATTCTAAATATTTATTATCTAAAAATAGCAACTGAACTCTAGAAGGGGTTGTCATCAATTTACATATCTTTTTTTCTATTATAATATTGCTTAATAATTCTGGATTTTTGGCTTCAAACTCATTTGCAATAACTAATTGCAGACCAGATAATAAAGTGGGAAAAACTTCAAAAACAAATATATCAAAACACATTGTCGTAACAGAAAAAACCTTATTATTTGAATTAGCGGTATAATCTAACCTTTTTTGCATACTTTTAACATAATTTATAACATTATAGTGTTTAATACAAACTGCTTTAGGATTACCTGTTGAACCGGATGTATACATTATATATGCCAAAGAATTTGCATCAATAGGAGTATTTAAGTTGTGCAAATTATCTATGTTGCTAAAATCTAATGAGTCTATTATTAATATAGGATATTGTTCATAATCTTCGACTAAATAAATACTGGAAATAATAATCTTTGCACTACTATTTTCCAACATATATTTAACTCTTTCACTAGGATAATCAGGGTCAATTGGCATATATGTGGCACCTAATTTTAAAATCGCAAATATTGATACAATAATATTTTCATTTCTATTTAGCAAAATACCAACTATATCTCCAACACAGACACCAGATTCTTGTAACTTATATGCAAGGATATTAGCCCTATTATTCAATTCTTCATATGTAAGAGAAGTCTCACCAGCATTAACAGCAATATTTAAAGGATTAATTTTCACCTGTTCTTCAAATAAGTCTATAATGGTTAATTTTTTATCATATTCCATATATGTATCGTTTAAATCATATAATAATTCGTGTGTTTCCTTTTTAGTAATAATTTCAATATCTTTAATTAGAATATTAGGTTGTTTTAATACCTGATGAATTATACCTAAAATACGGTCATGCATCAAACCAATTTGCTCATCTGAGAATACAGATATCAAAAAGTCATAATCTATAAAAACTTTCCCAGTATTATCAGTATCTTTTATGTGTATCATCAAAGACTCCGCTTGTTGTCCGTTCGGTATCCAATTAGAGTGAAACTTAATTTCATTATCAGAAATGTCAGCTTTTGCATTTTGATAAGAAAAAACAATATCAAAAAGACTAAATATATTTGGATATTGTTTTCTTATATTTTGCTGAATTAACTTAAATGGATATTTTATATGCCTATACATTGCCTTTTGATTAGCTGACAATTTTGTGCAATGCTCAATAAAATTATCATTATTAATTATATCAATAATAAAAGGAACAGTATTTATAAATGTGCCAATGGTATGTTTTTCCCTGTAGTTTGACCTATTTAAAATAGGATTACCTATTGTATAATTATTGGAATTTAGTATATTCTTAAAGTATACAGAAAAAACTGATAAAAAGAAAATATATTGAGAAATGTTTTTTTTAGAGCAAAAAGAATTTATTTTTTCAGTAATATCTTGCGGAAGAATAAACTCTTTTCTACATGAATCAAATTTGTTTACAGAATCTGTTTTAAATGATGGAATATCCGGCAAAACTGTAAATATTTCTTCCCAATATAATTTATCATTAATAAATTTTTCTGAATTTAAATAAATTTGTTCAGATTTTATAAAGCCTGTGTATGAGTAACTAACAGCTTCAATTTTTTCATACTTTTCTAATTGATCATAGAAAGAAAGTACTTGAGTTATAACAAGGCTCATGGACCAAGCATCAGAAATTATATGATGTGTCCTAAAAATAAACCCACCAAAACCATTTTGCAATCTATAAATATGAAAATCGTACAACTTATCATGCAACATGTTAAAAGAAGTAATTCCAATAGCCTTTTCAGCTTTTGACAGGTCTTTTAGATCTACTAAATCTTCTATAATAAAATTTTCTTCAATGAAATCATCTATGTATTGTTTTGGGGTATTATCAACTAAAACAATTCTGGTTCTCAAAGCATCATTATATTTAATGAAAGTATTTATGGCTTTTTTCAAATATTCAAAATTGACTTCTTTTTCTATGGTTAGACTACCGGAAATAGTATTAATATTAGTGTCTTGATAGAATTGCTCAATTGACCAAATGGAATTTTGTGGACTGGTTAAATTATACAATTGTTTGTTCATAATAAAATCCTTTTTATATCACGAATATGACTATTAATTACATTCACACAATTCGCATATGCATATATTATTACTAAAGCATCAAAAAGTCAATATTTGCGCTAATTTGTAACAAAAATGTAATTTATTTGTCATTTAATAAAAGAATTATACCGTGCATCCCATTTATTGTCACATTCTTTTTTGTGGGAATTTTCAATAGTCTATGTTTAAATTAATCCTTTCTGGTAAAAATATATATATGGAGGAATGAAGTGTACAGTTATGAAAGAAGAAGCGGCAGACTGAAAAGAGTAATAACATTATTAATACTGATTGCAGTAGTATCTGCTGTAAGTATATTTGTGTACAGTACATATGTAAATATTGATATAAGCAAATATTCAGAAAGTCAAAACACACTGGCGACTAGATTAAGCACAAATTCAGCTGTAAATAGTATTAATACCAACACAAATACTGCTGAAAATAGCAGAGCAGGCATGCTGGAAGATGCTGCAAATTCAGTTGTCGGTATATCTAAAATAAAAAATACAGGAAGCTCTATTCTTGGAACTGACGGTGCAGCTGCATTAGGACTTGGTACAGGGATAATTGTTTCAGAAGACGGATATATTCTGACTAATTGGCATGTGGCAGGGAATAGATACAGCAGCTGCTATGTCACTTTAGATGACGGAAGTGTTAATACACGGGAGTGTGGTATGGGCAGATGATGTGCTGGATGTAGCGGTTGTAAAAATAAATGCCAAAGGATTAAAATATTTTGTTTTAAATGATTCAGACAGTATAAAACTCGGTGACCCGGTATATGCGATTGGAAATCCTATAGGAGTAGAGTTTCAAAGAACAGTTACTGCGGGAATAATCAGCGGTTTGAATAGAAGCATAAAATTATCTGAAAATGGTGTGGATTCATATATGGATGATTTAATTCAAACTGATGCTACAATAAATCCAGGCAATAGCGGAGGGCCTTTAATTGACACAAGAGGAGAGGTTGTGCGGAATAAATACAGTAAAAATAAGCTCTGCAGAAGGAATAGGGTTTGCTATACCGATTAATACTGTCAAGCCGATTATTAACAGCTTTATTAATACTGGAGCATTTAATGAGGCATATCTTGGGGTATCTGCATATGACAAAGAAGCCATCCCATATGTAGATTCCAGCGTGAGTTTCAGCACCGGGGTATATGTTATGCAGGCTGCAGTTGATGGACCTGCAGGAAGTGCAGGAATTAAAGTTGGGGATATTATTAAAAAGATTGATGATACAATAGTAAATAAAATGAGCGAGCTGAGGAGGTATATTTATACAAAAAATCCTGGAGATAAGGTAAATCTTACGGTTATGAGAAATGGCAAAGAACGTATTTTTGAAGTAGTATTAGGCAAGAAGGGATAAATTAGCATTGCTAAATATATTGATTTATGTTAGTATAGCAAAGGGAAGTATAATGACAAATCAGGAAAAATTTATGAAACAAGCTTTAAAAGAAGCGGAAAAAGCATGTCAAAAAGAAGAAATACCAGTAGGAGCAGTTATTGTAAAAGATGGGAAAATAATTGCAAAAGGTCATAATTTGAAAGAAACCAGCAATATGGCAACTGGTCATGCGGAGATTTCAGCAATTAATAAAGCTTCTAAAAAATTAAAAAGCTGGAGACTTTCCGGATGTGAAATGTACATAACACTAGAGCCATGCGCAATGTGTGCTGGAGCAATAATACAGTCCAGAATTAAAAAAGTATATATTGGAACAATGGATGAAAAAACCGGAGCATGCGGCTCTGTCTTAAATTTGCTGGAATACAAGTTTAATCATAGGGTTGAAGCAGAGTATGGAATATTGCAAAAAGAGTGTGAATATATTTTAAAGGAATTTTTTAGAAATTTGAGGGAGAAAGAATATAAATGAAGGATGAAAAATTATTCAGCAAGAGGGCAATTCATGCATACATACTAATAGTGGCGGTTATATTTATTTTTTCTGTAGTTGCATTTCTTATGCTGAAATATCATGTTGAAGGCGAGAAGAATATGCCTTTTGACATAAAGGAAATGGACATTGTAAGCACAGCCATAGGAAACAATGGAAAAGATGATTCAGGAATATGGCAGGCGGATTTATCTCAAAAAAATGATATATATTTTTACATAGAGAAAAATGAAAATTATAAAAAAGAAGCAATGATAAAAAGCATTATTTTTGATAATATTCAGATTAATAAATATAATAAAACGGCAGCTGCCAAGGTATACAGACCAAGCGGAGATGCTGCATATACATATACAGATGACTATATTGCAGATACAAGCCTTAAGTATTCCGGAGGCAAAACTACAGATGAGCAGCAGCTGGTAATAAATAATCAGGGCGGAGTGATAGGATTCAGCATTTTAATTGGGAGCATAGGCAAATATCAGATGAATGATGATGAAACTGTTGCAATTGATGGAACATTGCTTAAAAAGTCTGGAATTACTATGGAAGATATTAAAATGGAGGTATCTTTTGATATAATAATAGAAACAGAAGCGGGAGACAGATTTAAGGCGAGTGATACAATTAATTTGCCAAGCGGAAATATTTTAGATGAGGGAGTATCAAATGAGAAAGTAACAGAGCTGTCTGATTTGGTATTTAAAAGAATTTAAGGGAAGTCTTATTGGAATTATTGCAACTCTAATAATACAATCTCTGGTCTG
>JGI20166J26741_10577782_pt1 | contig 15629 bp, 9 predicted proteins | sample TergutCu122P5_FD_26741 | JGI IMG/M metagenome (IMG submission 26741)
CATACTCCAAAGCAAAGTTGAAAAGCAATGGCGATAGAGCATCTCCCTGTTTCAAACCATTCCTAATAGGAAACATGTCAGACAAATTCTTGCCTACCCGCACTCTACTTCGACAGTTAAATGCAGATTACGCATCCATAATTTTTATTGAAACATGAATTAAGCATGCGTGTCTTCTTTGCCATTCATTTTCTCTCTTGCTGTCTCTCTGTTTAGCGCTTCCTAACTCCATTTTACAAAAGAAAAAAAACTTATTGTTACCTTCATGTTTCTTGTACATTTATGTGTCATCAGTAACTACTAAAACTTTTGTCTGAAATTTCCTCTTCCTCGTGAGGCATAATTTCTTGTCACAACCCAGAGACAATAAATTGTGCTAGTAATAGAGCGTAACTTCTTCATTTCTCTGTTGTCTGTTATATAGTAAATGTATGGCCAGTAGTTGAACATTTTTTTTTCTTGAGCCATTTTGTTCAAAGCTTCTGTGATGAAGGTAAGTTCAGTGTAAACCAGTGCTTTTGCCAAGAAGATTTAGCTATAATTTGAAAGATTTGATCTTGTGAGTTGTTGGCAAGTACATACTACTTAAAAGTTAGGAAAATATTTTGCAGTAAGTAAATGCAGTTCAAACGTTTGGTACATAGAAACAAATATAGCCTAAGGAATTCCTAAAAATGCATATGCAGTGTCATTATCCTTTCCTGTGAGGAACTTTGGAAGCTGATAAAAGCCGGGTTACCGGAATAGTAACTAGTAGGTTCTAGTTACCCTAACAGGGATTTATTTTTTCGCTTTACTGGACATTGTTTTTCTCGCTACGTGTCTGGAAAAGAGCCGGCACTTATTTTTCTTGGACAATATGATTTGTTTCCATCGTTAAAGTCAATTTGTTAAATGACGTAACTTTGAAACTTTTAATTGTGGGATATTTTAAGAATTGTTCTTTAAATTTCCTTATATTCTGCATAAATCTATCATAAAGCATATGTAGACTTTTATATGTAGAGTTTGTTATTCCCAAATAGGTCTCTACATGAGTGATAATTAATTGTTACAAAATTAACAGGTAATTGAAGTAGTGAAAATTCAAATTTAACGTTGTACATTTTCCATGAGTGTATAATACACTATAATATTTAGTACCAAGTTCTTGCAGAATGTTTTTATTAATTATTGCAATAATTAATAAAAGAATTGTCCAAAAGTTAGCATTAAATATTATATAAGTGAAAATTCAGTTACGATCAGCCTCACGAACTGAAAAGTATGGAAATCACTCGTAATGTGTATCTGAATTTATGAAGTACATAGGCCTAGCTTGTAGCTGAAAAATTCGTTATATTTCCGAACCAAATCCAATAGGAAAGTTCGTTAAGTTTATTAACACAAAAGAAATGCTCTTTATAGCCTTTGAAGGGAATGAAAAATTGACAATTTGAAAGTTGAAAAATAATGATGGAGAAATTGGCTCCACTTATGTGGCAGGGGCCGTTGAATGACGTGTTAAGTATTTGTAGGGATTTCATGTTACAATAGGGAAGGAGTACGTACTACAAGTCAGGGCTTAAGTCCCATCACTGATGTTCGATTGTGTATTTTTGAAAGCAGGGAATGGCAAGGGGATGCCGTCATCAAGTCGCCTGCTATTGTTACTTTGCTGTCTTTGACCTCTTTCTTCTCACAGCAGTCCCCGAGTAGAACAGAGGACAAGTAGACAATGACTAAGGAGATGGAACCAGTATAATATAAAAAAGGAAATAATGAAGAAAAGGAGTGGCGAAAAAACAAGAATCCTAACTAAAAGGAGGGGGAAAAATAGACGACGACAACGAAAATGGAGTTCTCGGATGAGGAGCCAACTTTCCAGAGAAATGGAGCTGCTTTTCTTCGGAGAATGACGAAGGGAAGGCGCTCCGCGTTGAAGCATGAAGTCTGTAAAAGGGGATGAGAGATGGCTTCTCAAGGGGTCGGTAGGGAGAGGAAGTGTTAATGGAAATTCCTGATGACAGGCGCGATTTTGTGTGTTGCTGCAGTACGTATTCAGCATATCCCCATCTCCCTTACTCCATCTTCATTGCTTGTTGCCTGTTCCAAGGAGCCAATAAAGAAACAGTTTGATTGGATTTGTGTCTTGTCGGCTTGAGACTTTTTTTTTCTCCTACTTGCTACGCTCGACTGTCTCCCGCGGATTGAAACATCACCGGGTAACAACGAGCTTTGATGCTGAGAATTCGGCACGTAGAGTGATGAAGCCCGAACTGGCCGGTTAAACGCACACAGGATGGTGTCCTCTACTGCAGAAAACAAGCATATGAGCCTTTTGTCTTTTACAGTGGCAATTACTGTACCTGACGGAACCTTCGTGATGGAATGGGATCTGGGGATGGCAGTAATGGATGGGATATGCCAGATGGGACAATAACAGGAAAGTTCGTGTGGAATAATAGTATGAATTATTATGTAATATAAATATCATGGGAGATGTGTGTACAAAAATCGAGGCCACAGCGCGGAACTACTTTATTTTGCGTGCCGGAAGATACTGTCTATCGCTCTGTGCTAAAAAGTAGGGGGAGGATGTGTTCACCTGTCTTCCTGTATTTATCAAATGATTGCACACCTGTGACGTGACCTCGGGGGACAGGGACAGGCCGCCGTCTTCCGGATAATGGGCGCCGTCCCTCGAGAGAAACCAATTTTCATTATTAAATCTTCATATAACGTTAAATATTAGGATTGATATAGTTCGTTTATACTTTGTGCTTTCCATATATTTTTCTCCATTGTCTAGAAATTATAATGTACTAACACTTGTTACACGGTAACAAGTTATATCCTCAGATTTCGTGCATTTCTTTTAGTGATTTCGTTTATTGAATGATAGCACGATCTCAGAATGATTGCTAATAGTAGTACCCTGCGACCTGCAATACGGGCTGTACCGTCAGAATGTCATATTGCTGCACGGTGCACCCTTACAAATAATTTCATATACAGCCACAAGAAGAGAAAGACATTACCTGCCTCGAATTTCATGAAACTCATAAATGCCCAGTAGCATTATTTTCACACCATTTTATATCGAAATTCACCATATCGGACAGTACGTGCGAAGAGGAGAAATAGAAGTTTATTTACGCCTCTACGTACCGATTGTGACAATTTTCTCGAAAATCCTAGTCGCTACGTAAATTTATGTTTGAAAACTCCTGCACGGATCTGTACATAAACTTAATGAAGGAATGCGGAGAATAAGGACAAAATTTCGTTCACGCTGTGCAGCAAACGATGTCCTTCACTACACCGATGTTCATGAAACTCACACCTGCTCAAGGGCAATACGTTGAAATATTTATACCGAGTTTACCTGAATCGGGTTTGAAAATTTAAATACGGGTTGATATTTGTGTAAGTCCTTAAGTAAGGTGTGACTGTCACTGCTCTAATTTTCGAGAAAGTCACGGTGGCTGGACATCTTTTTCTTAGCGAATTCTCCTACAAAACATCATGACTGTCTAACCGACGATTTGGTCGTTAGTACTAGGTCACAGACAGAGGGAAGGACGAACACGGTCTCAACATTAGGCATTCATCTTTAATTCGCTATGGTAACCTTAAAAATCTAAAGTTGTCTTTCAGAAAACCCTCGAAGTTCTGTTAAAAGATGAAAATTAATCTCAATTGTATTTAAAACTTCAGTATATACAGCGTAGAAAACACACTCCATATGGATTTGAAAAGCCAGTCAGTTAATTCTGTCTGCTCTGAGAACTGTAAAATTTACAGAAATATACTGTATGGTTAGAGTGCAGAATTATTAAATACATAAGTACAGTAATCACTGAACATTGAAAGGTTAACATGTAATGGGTGAACGGGAATTAATTTTGGATAATACTAAGGTAATATTTAATTAACAAAGTCCATAGTGCTTCTTCCTCACTATCGATTTTCGTTCTTGTTCGCATAAGTCCGTGGATCGAATACGGAAACTGTAACTTGTAAGAAGATATAACGCTCCTTTGCAGGTACTTTCAAGTTCACAAATCAGTGGGATGTAAATATCATTATACAATTCCAACATATAAAATTATAGACCGACCACATATTGTTAAATCTCTTACTTGTACAAAATTATTAGCAGCTGAATGTCACTCATACTCGAGCTGAAAATAGAAAATTATTAAAAGAGAAGTGCATTAGTTTACATGGAAGATTTTGCGTGCGTTGGCGTAATTGTAGTTTGCACCAACATGTTGTAAACTTGCACGTAAAAAGCAAGTCTGAACACGATGCTGCAAGATGATCCTTGTCCTTATTCAGCTTTCAGAATCGAAATTTTGTAACGAAATACACCTCACTTATATTATTAATGGATTTATTCAGCCGCTTCAGAGAAATGACCGAGTAGTAATTTCATTGTCGCCTCACTACCATCCCTTCTTATTTTGACATTCGCTGTCCTTCCTCTTAAGGTCCCTTTCGAATCATACATCGCTGTCTTACCCCACTTACACCCCATTCACGTCCATCCCTCTAAACAACCCACGCCAAATCGTGATTCTTAACATCAAATTCGAAATTATGCCTCCTAACACCCCATTCAAAATAATGCGTTCTAAGGTCTCATCGAAATGATACCTTGTAAAACCTCACTCGCATCATGCCTCCTAGCACTCTGTTTGTAGACTCATCGTTTCTCCTAAACTGAGGATGAGACAATCTGTTGTGATGCATGAATACACAAGCATTTGGGCCGTCCCTCCCAGCTGTATTTTCAGACAATATTTTTATTGCTCAAAATGTGCTGCGTGCTTCGAGTTTTTATAAGGCCATCATAAGACTCAGGCACAGAGGGGAATGACAGAAAACAATTACCTCTAATTAGCACAATTTTGTGTTTAGAGTGCTTAATTTCATTGATATTGCTGTGCCTGTAGTTTGATGATAGATTTAAAACGTAACGAAACATGTAGCGCGTTTTGGACAATAAAGGATATTTCTGAAAACATAGTTGCTATGTACGGTCCGTCTGTCTGTTTATTCCTCCTAACAAACCCTTCGTAATCATGCCTCCTAGCACCCAATTTACAATTATGCCTCCTAATAACCCGTTAACAATCATGCTTCCTGATACCCTATTAAATCATGCCTCTTAATACCCCCATTACCAGTCATGCCTCCTAATATCCCATTCGCAGTCATGCCTTCTAGCATGCCTTCGCAATCATTTCTCCCAACACCCCGTTTGGTGTGATGCCTCATATCATTCCATTCGCAATTATGCCTCCTTTTACCTCGTCCACAATCATTCCTTCTATCAAGCTATTCGTAATCATACCCCCTAACCCCCCATCAACAATCATGCTTTCTAACACCGCATTCACAGTCATGCCTGTTAACACCCCACTTGTTCTAATAAATGTTTTTTCTCAGTTACTGACATATATGTAATGACAAAATGGAACATGGCTTCCAGTTGATTTTATTTTCACTTTGTGGCTTTTAGTAGGCCTAAATAAATGAGATTTTTATTTATACAAATGCAATTTGCAACATCTGGTGTTAAATGTTTTCCGAATATTCTGCAAGTACCAACGTTGTACATACACACCTATGAAATTATTTTCGCAAGACGTGCTGCCTTGTACTCTGAAGATTGTATCGCTGTAAACCATCTAGAAACCACGCAATTGTATCAGCCAGAATAAAACTAAATGAATAGGTTTATCATAATTTTCAACAGACCGACCAGATGCATGTCAGTCGTATACCTCGTTCTGGATACTGAAGGTCAAATCGCCAATATACTCACTACCGTACTTGAATTTATTAAATGCCTCTGAAGAAAATTTACAAGAATTTTGTTATCAGCTAAGAATAAATACCAGTTATAATTTGTGTAACTTAACGTCACAGTGGGGTTCAGTTTGTATAAAAATTATAGCAGAATGAACATTTGGAGTTGCTGCGGCGTATATGTAATGGAGAATACAGTGAGGGGAGCAGTCTGAAGTTGTTTACTGCTTAAACAATGGAGGAATGTGTTTCATAAACATGATTATATTTGACGCTAAAAAATATCTATTTGAAGACCGAAGAGAGGAGAAGGAAGGTAGTAATAGAAGAAGAAGAAGAAGAAGAAGAAGAAGAAAAAGAAAAAGGCAGTATGTATGCACCAGAAGACTGTACATTTATTACAGGGAATCAAAAAATCTTTTTCGTTTAGAAGGTTCCAATTCAGTTTCCCCCCCTCTTCCCTCTGGTAAGTGCAGAGATTTGGTAAGTGAAGAGGAAAAATTATATAAATTTTATTTAAAATTTAGCTCTTACCTCATAGAAAACAATATCTATTGCTATTACAATCATAATAATTTATTGCTCTTTATGGAAAAATTATCTCCCTTTGTACAAAACACATATACATGATCTGAATACAAAAAAATTCTGATTTTTAAGTGCTTTTGGTGTTCAAACGACTAAGTTGAAGGTCTTATAAAAAGTCTCTGTTTTAAATTTATCATTCTAAAACACCTGAGTCTTTCAACGAGGTGATCACTCGTCTCGACGAGTCCTACCGAATGTGGTGCGTCGTTGTGTGTGATCTAGAAAGCTCATGAATGAGGAGGCCATAGCCCGCGGTCGGCCGCAGTGTCTCCTCCCCCCTTCCCAAAAGTCAATTTCTTGACCACGTCAGTGATTTTCAAACTGCCACTTTAATTTTTCCAAAGGGTACACTATTCTAAGTGCAAAATTCTGAATCCATTATAGTGATTTTGAATTGGCTATTATATTGTGAATATCTTTGAAGCTTAATTATCAGTTCGGCAAATTCTTTCGCGCTTTGCACTTTACACTGTTGAAGTGCTGCTTGGTCGGATTACGGCCATTTACACATAACACAGCGGTATTAGTGAAACAAAACTTTCTTGAACATGAGAGGGCTTTAAGAAGTTGTGTCCTTGAAGTTTCAGTGTTATATATAACAGCTGTGTTTAAAGGAAAGTGTTTTCTCTACCGTAGATTCTGCAGTATAAAACACACCAGTCCTCTTCATCTACTGCAATTCACTATGCATTATCCCGCACGTACAATTAGCTTCCACAGCCCATAAGAACTATGCTCTTCAAGCAGCAAGAAATTGGACATGGGCATTAGAAGGGGTGCTGGAGTAGAAATGCGATGAAGGTTGACGGACGGGATTTCCAATTACGAACGCATGACACTTCATTTATTGGATCGCTGTGATATTCAGAAAACAGAATAAATACACAGAACAGGAATGAAAATACCTGAAATGTGAATCAAAGAAGTGACAAGAGAGGTCTAAGAGCTGTAAGTTATGTGAGGTAGGCCTATGTGGTTCTGTTTATGTCATTGTGCTTCGTTCCAAACAACCTCTGGATGCAGCAGATTGTGAACCAATCATTATCAGCTGCACTAGGCTTACTTGTAACTAAATGCTGAAACTTTCCTGCCTAATTTATTTTACTATTATCATTACCGTTCTTTGCTAAATAACATCTACATTTATACGATCTGAATTACATTTTTTATCAAAATATGGTATATATATATATATATATATAAGAGAAGTTAAATTAATCGAAACGAGTAGTCGGCCTCCCACTTTTACGGAGCTTGTGTTTAATCATAATGTCTAAATTTGTAGCCTTCTTACTAAGCAGCTTGTTTCTGACAACATACGCTGAAGTGGATACCATGGTACGAAGTCCTACTTGTCTTTTACACGATGATAAAAAATTCAAGTCTGCAGTTAATAAAAAACATTGTCAAATTCCTGGCAATCTAAATTGCCACGAAATGAAATATGTTCCCACAGCATGACCTAGTAGTTTTCCATATATGATATCATTAAGGAAAACTGTTGAAACTAAATGTGAAACACACCTAGAATCTTTATTTGTAAAACTCAAAATAAGATATGTCACGAATTCACAGTTTTCCCGTCCATTTTTCTTGACAGTTTCCAGTGGCAGTCCCACAAACCTTTCGGTCCGCCTAACTCAGTCACATGATTGCAGCTGCTACGTAAGCAGACTAATACTGGCGCCTCTACCGCTCTGACTGCATAAATACACCGATATACGCCACAAGACTTTAGCACTCTCCCGAATTTTTTTTATCAGGTTTACTAACGTTACCTTCGTCTGTAAAGTTGGAGACTTTGTGGAATTAATCCTGCTATACATTTAGACCTTACGTACAGTATGTGCAACTGGCATGCTAGAGCTATCAAGCTATTCTCAGCAGTGTACCCAATACTTGGTAGCACGTTTTTCCAGGTAAATTACATAACACATTCATTTAAATTATATGCTGTAAATAGACACCTTTGAGTTCATATTAATTACAATTCTTGAGCCTGTTATTAATTGCCAATGGGAGGTATTCGACTCTGAAATTTATGGACGAGTTTCAGATCGAATAAGAGTAGATAGAGGGCTGCTTGGGAGGAAATTCGAAAATAATATGGTGATCGATGCAGTAGAGTGTGAAGCCCTGTGTTTTTTTCTAAGGTGTTTGGCAAAGATAGCGAGACTGACCGCGAAATCAGCCACTCTCTTTCCTCTTCCTCACGTCGTTGTTATCTCTCGTATTTCTTTCTTTTTGCTCTGACAGTCATCTTACTTTCTCTGCTCCTCCTCTTTGAACTCTTAAATCAAGTGCGCCAAGTCAAAACATAACATCGTGCGGTCACGAAATTATATGAATTTTTTTAATGGCCAGCCTTTAGATGCAGCTTGCTAGGTGCAAACGCGGTGGAGAAATATGTTTAATTCCCTGATAGTTCGACCACTCATCTTTAAATGAAATGGCACGAGGATGAGAGAGGAACGCACTAGATGCAGCACGTTCTACGTGGCCCTCTAACGAACTGGGCCAGAACCCTAAAACTGATGATTTAGTGGGCGGGAATGAGCATAGAGTACGACTGTCAGAAATTCACCCGGATGATCTCCCTGAGAACACATAAGGGTAATGAAACTTCTCACTCGCAGTTGCTGTCCACAAAGACATGGGATTCCAGGATATAGCAGTACAAGTGTTAAAGAAGGCGAATTAACAAACACATGAAAGTAACGGCTTCCTTAAATATCTTCTTGTAAAATTTGGCCAATGACTAATGAATGTCAAAACTTATGCACGTGAGAGTCATTTATTTCAGATCCTTATTTTGCGAATATTAACAGACACATAAACATCGTTTAGAATTTGAGTTTTATTGAAGTGAAGGTACAACAAAAGTTGAAAAGTGATAGATTAACTAGGAAGGAAAGAGACAGGGATAGTGAAGAAGAAGGACGGCGTCATTGTTCGTTGACACTGGATGATTAATACGGGATAATAGCCGGGTATGAGGTGATAAGCCTTCTTGCCTTCTTTGCGGCCAGGTGAAGCAGCTCATCGCACCACAGGCCACAGGCAGGATCCTTTTGACACACGAGGCAGGTAGCTACAAAAACTGCTTGTTGGGAGGTTTGAAAGGCGTTTTGATAACCCTGTCCTTGAGGGACCGGAAAGTAATGGAAGAACTACAACGCAGTCCAGACTGTTTTAAATGGAACTGTATTTACGACTTGTTAGTATAAGATTGCTCATAATTGCACATGCTTGCGGTAAGATATGCGAGGAGCGGTAAGTTCACAGATTTATGAGGCTATGGAGTAAGAAAGCCTTTCTTCAGTCTCTTAAGATTGTCCAGAAATAACGTGACTTGTACGAAACCAAAGATTGCCTTCCTGTGTTCTGATTACCTAGCCATTTCTTTCTATTCTGAGCCACAAATTCTAGTTCATATTTGCAAATCTTAATCCTTTAAGATGTATTCTAATGTTATTCTACCATAAGCGTCTGCGCCTTCATAGTTGCCTCTTCCTTTGAAATACTGCATACATTTCACGAATATCCGTGTATGTTAAATATCATTTTTTTTTTCTTAATTTGACTGCATTCTCAATACCATGTACTGAAAAGTAAAAATTATTAGGCCCTTCTTTATGCACTTTCTTCAGACATGAAATTTCTCATCTCTTGCTTACAGATTATAACACTGTACTCCCCTTAGCCTTAGTCTGTGTCGTCCGGTTGTTTGATGGACCGAGTTTCACACACATACACACACACATACACTTACATATGAACCCCCATCTATAATTATGGTCTCTAATTTTTGTTGTTGGAACATAATGCCAGACAAATGTTCGCCGAAAAGAATTTGAAATTTTTAACTTATTTTTAAAAACGCCTGTAATATCAGAAAACGTTCAACCTTGCCAGAAATATTTTGGAGTTCGTGTTGCCCCGCAGAGCGCTGTGGGCTGTACCTTTCCTCTTTAGGAGACCTCGCGGTGACCCTAAAGGATGTATTTCGTGACGAAAGATTGCACGGTAACCGAGAATCAAGATGTACCCCCGAAACACCTTCTTGTATTTAACGCTGTTTCTGTTCTAGAAGTCCGGTTGTATTTGTGTTATCTGCTTTATAATTTTTAAATAATAATAATAATTTGTTTTCCACGTTCACTGACTGTCATAATTTTTTAAGCGACCAGAACGAAAGTTGTTTAAATGGTTTTTTTTTTTTGCTGTTAATATTTATATTTCCAGTACAGTGATCTGTGACCTCGCCGATTTCTCTGCAGAAGATTTAAAATAGTCGTGACATACAAAAGTATCTTCGCTGTAAAATCATTACTCATTCTTTCAACGTAACTCAGGTAATTACAAAATAAACACGAGTGGGCTTTTAAAACAGTGCTATAGATGTGACGAACATTTAGTGCTATGAAGTGAATTTAAGTGCCGCTTAGAATTTCTGCAATATATCAGAAGTTAGAGTAATGTAATGGTGCAACCAGTTCGCTATAACACAAGCTACAAGGCAGACATCAATATTCCGAAGTATTATTCAGGTTTTCAGTGTTACTTCTTCTGCTTCTAACGTGATCACAACTGCTGCACACACAATTCAGCCAAAGATAAAAGCCTCAGCCCCAACTTTTATCAGCTTCGTATTAATGGGTACTGAAGGGGCTCTTTCCTGGAAGTAAGGCCGGTAGGACATCATGCTGACCACCCACTACGTATAGTTTCAAGTTTCAGAATAAGTGGAGCTCTACCTCCACACACAAACACATGGTTTTATGACGCGCAAGTTTTCGATTATGACAAACTTTAGATGCAGTTGTAGACACCAATGGACTTCTCGTTCATTGGTTTCGCAGTCTGTCTATGGCCGGAATAGCTCAGTTGGTATAGGAACTCGTTACGGGCTGGACGGTACGGGCATCGAATACCGGTGGGGGCGAGATTTTCCGCATCAATCCAGACCGGCTCTGGGGCTCGTCCTGCCTCTCATTATATGGGTACTGGGTCACTTTCAACGGTAAAGCCGCCGGGGCGTGGCATGAACCACCCGCTCCCATATAGCGCTTATGTTAAAGAAAGAGCAGCGTTATTGTCTCTACTCCAGCTTTGGGCCTTCATGGTCTGTTATAGGGTGAAATCTGGCACGTATTTTGTCTTGCGACAGGTCCGTAGCCTTTCAAAGCGAGTTCTACACAGAGTGCAATCCAATACTGTCCCTTTAAAAAGCCAGTATCTGTTTCCTTAAGGTCATTCAGTAGCTGCTTACATCTTCTTTCTCGTCTTCCCGTCCCGTATATATTTCCTTTAAAAACTCGTTGCAGATGGCGATTTGTACACAGGATGTGACCAATAATGTAACCTTCTTTTATTTTATTGCATTATGATGTTTATTTCCTCCGTGACTTTTATTTATTTATTTATACATGAAACTTACATAAAACTGTAAATCTCAGCCATTTCAATCACTTCACTAGCAGAGATGTTGTTGTAAAATTAAAGGTTATAGATGTTAATTTGTTTTGATTGTTAATGTATTTATAACAATTTTAAAATACAGTGGAAAAAGATGACACCGATCGGGCTATTTAACTCAGGTCTTTCTTCTGCCCACTTCCTGTTTCGGGACAATCTAATAAACCTGTTGGTATTACTGCCCTCCCCGAGGCCTTCACGCTGGAAATCGAGACCATTCTTTAGCTTAATACTACTAATACAGGTTTAAATTAAAAATGTTAATTCCTGATTAATTCGCCTGTGTTGGATCCGATTATTTCGTTTTGATTAGACGTAAAACACTGTCGTCTCTCAGTGCGAGGAATTAGGCTCAAATATTTGCGAAAAGTTTGCATTTTATGTTTAAATGTGTTTTTAAATCTCTCTGTATTGAGTGTTCAATATGCGAACACAAGACTAATAAGGTCTATTCTTCAACTACCTCCGTGAATCACATTTTTCCAGAGGAAGTAAAAGTGATTTTTTTACCCAGTCGACAAGAGCCCACCACTTCTTCATTACCTTAGTCAGATGAACACAGTCAACCTTCTATCGCCGTTATTTCCTAAGATCTCTTTACAGTAATAACTCCGTCATATGGCGCTTCGTCGCTTATTCGGATCATTGCCTCCAATTTATTTTCAGTAATAATATTCCATCTATTTTCGCCTTTTCTGGGTGGTTCTTTCCACCAGGTGAAATTTTCTTTTACCTCCCATTTCTACCGCATTTCTCTTCCATCTCATTCATGTTGATTTGAGTACCCTAGCAATGTTCAACAAAGAGTAAAAATCATAAAGCTCTCCATTATGGAATTTTCACAATTCTTCTGTTCCTTCTGCTATCTCACGTCAATGTGTGTTCTTTTTTCTCCCATACTTGCACGTTGTCAGCCTAATCAATAAGAACACCAACAAACCCTCTAGGTCTAGGTATTTCACTGCAGTGTAATACCTATACCAACGCGTTGGGCTAATATTGCTTTGTTTTATGACTCCCTGACGATGGCACGCCGGTGCCGAAACATGTAGGAGTTTTAATAATTTGTTATGAATTTATTATATTGGGTGCATTGTTGTTGGGTATAGTGATTTAAAATATGACTGTTTAAAGAATATAAAACTGTCAGCCTAAGTTGTTTCCTTAACTTGGGAGACCAAGTTACACACCCATAAAAACCATAGACAAAATTAGATATTTGTGTATATTTATCTTTATATTCTTCGACACAAAATTGGAACACAAGGTTCAAAACCAAATAGCAAAAAGTCGAATTTAATCTGCTCTTATTTTGTTATGAATGCAATTTTGATTTGTTAGTTTTTTATCAACTTTAGTACACTTTAAAACTATTTACTAGATGAGATCTGCGCTGTTCTGCGATATTACGCAGCATGTGGTGGTAATTCCTTACCGACGTTTCAGGACACCTACCTGTCCCATCCTCAAGGACAAAAAAATCTTTCTTAGCTCCTTCTTGGATTCTGGAGCCTTGATTATGGGACCGATAGGTTTTCTGAGAACATCGATAGGGGATTACCACTTTGCACTGCGTAATATCCTAGAAGAACGCAGATGTCGCTCACAAAATGCGAGCTTGGCACAATTAAAAAATTTCCATTTGGAATTAGTATTAAGATTGTGTTGAAAAGTATAACAACTAAATCCGACAATACCGGCACACTTGTTAGTTGAAACATATCCCACTAGATGCCATTATTGTCGAATGTAGTTGTTATATTTTTTAGGTCTATCTTAGTATTAACTCCAAATGGGCAATTTTTGGATTGTGCCACTAGTGCATTCAGTGAGCGATATCATCTACAGAGCGGCGGGAGCCTGAACTCACGTACTTATTAGCTACCCATTTTTCTGTTATGACGTTTTCCTACACTTTGCTAAGTAGACATAAAAAAATGCTGACTTCTTCTGCATTCACTTCTACAGCAGCTTCTTCCTGGCAATTAATGGTCGAACTTACCTGCGTTTCTTTTTGTTAGTTATAGTGTCGTCAAATACATTAGCATCATTGGAATAGAGGACTTTTAAATTGTTCTTGTTTTCTTCGTAGTGACATATTCTGAAGTGAAATTAAAAGCAATAGCGCTAAAACATCTTTTATACTACTCTGAACAGCCGTGTTCTTACACAGATGATCCTGTATGCACACAACACAGGGTACGTGTAAACCAATTTTGTTTAACTTAATTAGTTTCATGTCTGTACCAAACCCAATGAAACTTTTTTTTTTTACGAAAATTAGAACGGGATTATAGCCTGTCTTGCCTTTCGTAAGTAGTTTATACATTCTACCATTTTTTGTCCACTGTCTTGACAAATACAGAACCTCTGACAAGTAGCTGATATAGTACGTTGAAATCTACACTGATTATCAGTAATAATGTTTTCTGAATGTGAAGGGAAATGTCAGGAAATAATGTTGTTCAGATTTCATGTGCAGGTGATTACAGTGACATGCCGCGGTAAGAAATGGAAGATTGCTTTTACCTTTGGCATGTAAACAAATTATACCAGACCTGCACGTACAACCATCTTTCTGAAGAAGAACCCTCGGTTTCGAAACCTGTAGAATGTATCGTAAAAATTAAAATATGAATTTGAAAAGGTGCAGTTTGTTGGTTTATATTGTACGGTTAAATATTTATAGTTAGACGGTTCACAAAGAACCAGATTTCAGCGTTTGGTCTCTCGTCAGATTAGCTGCGACCTTAACGCTGGAATATTATCAGCACATCAGGAATCGTGGGATACCCTCAGGAGTCGATTCGTTTCACTGCTTGTCTCAGGTATAAATAGGGTCGTGTTTGCGACACGCAGTTTATCGAAAACAACAAATAGGGTGACAATTAGGGCGTTCTGTTCGTGAAACTACTTACAATATCTGATCTCTGGAGAGGATGGTGTTCTACTTCTTCTGTTCTTGAAGCATTTTATGACACCGGCGTAACTCTACCCTTCTTTTGTGGCAAGTCTGCATGCATTGCGAACTGATCTGTGGAACAGTTATGGGCACGTTTTATCCTGCTCTAAGCACGTTGGTGCTCGTGTACATGCCAAGAGTGCAATTCGAACCCAGGATTCGTAAGCCTGATATCGCGGTATTCTTTAAAACTGAGAGTTAAAGTCAGATGCAGAAGTAGCGATGTACCTGGAACAGTGACCTGCTGTATGAGCGGGTCCCCCAGACATCTCGCCGGAATGCGACAAACAAGTAGACATAATAAGAGGCTCGTAACTATAGAGCCTTCACTGACTGTGATTACTTCAGGGGATTTATGTACTTTTCCTACCGTATCAGATGAAAACTGTATTTTAAAATAAATCTTATAATTAATAACACTGGTCAACACACAAAATGTATCCGTAACCAAAATAGTTGATTCCCCTTCATTTCAATGTGATGAATCCAAATATGGCCTTAGAATTCAATTCTTGGCTCTAGTTGTCATGATACATGAAGTGTGGCTTAACCTTTTAAAGCCTAACGACATATATATATATATATATATATATATATATATATATGTCTTACCACAGCGCTAACCTCCAGACGCTACATTTTAAATATTTATTCAACAAATATACATACTGGATATTTTAAACATGCTGCATAATCTCAGTCTTTTTCTCTTCAAAATGCCGTTTATTTCATATTGCTACCTTGTTTGGTTCCTGTATTATTCGCATTTTACCTACAGGGTGTGCTAAAATTTAAATGTAAA
>JGI20166J26741_10578893_pt1 | contig 15623 bp, 18 predicted proteins | sample TergutCu122P5_FD_26741 | JGI IMG/M metagenome (IMG submission 26741)
AGCTGCCCCGTAGTCATTTCGTACAATAAAACCCCTGTCGAATATATATCGCTTACGTTTGTGACTTTCGCGCCGTTTGCCTGCTCGGGGCTTATATAATGCACTGTGCCTATGGCTTTATCGGTCATAGTCAAAGGCTCGCTGTCGCGCATTTTGGCGATACCGAAATCCGTTATTTTCAGATTGCCGTTTCTTAGCAGCATTATATTCTGAGGTTTTATATCCCTGTGGATTATCCCTCTGCTGTGGGCGTGCTGGAGTGCGTTCAGTATCTGTTCGGCGTAGGATATGGCTTCTCTCCAGTTAAGCCTGCCTTTTTTTATTATATAGTCTTTCAGCGTTATCCCGTCTATAAGCTCCATTACGATATATTTGCCGTGTTCGCCGTTTTTTACGGACACATCATAAATATGCACTATATTCGGGTGTGAAAGCATTGCTACGGCTTTTGATTCGTTTATAAACCGCTTGACTTCCTGCACGTCTTCTTTTATTTCGTCTTTGAGCATCTTTACGGCGACTTTTCTGTTCATGGTCAAATCGTCGGCTTCATAAACGACAGCCATTCCGCCTATGCCTATTATTCCGGTCAATTTATATCTGTCGTCAAGCATTGTATTTATCAGGTTTTCGTAATTATTCATACTAAAAATATAAACTCTCTTTGCTTTGATATTTTATTTTTGTTTCAAGGGCGGGAAAATCCCGCCCTACATGTAAAATTTAACATGATTCCGATTTAATCAGGGCTTTATTATAACAGCCGTTATGTTGTCCCCGCCGCCGTTTTCATTCGTTTTTTTAATAAGCTCGTCTATGCAGTGGTCTATGTCGTCGTATTGTGAAACATATTTAGCTATATCGCTCTCCTCAGTATAATTATAAAGTCCGTCGGAACATAAGAGCAGTATGCCTGATTTGTATTTGCTTTTATAAAAATCAACGTCAACGCTGTCGTCTGTTCCCAGCACGCGCGTCAGTATGTTTTTGTTCGGGGATTTTTCAGCCTGCTCTTTAGTCATAGCCCCGCTGTCAACCAACTCCTGAACAAGCGAATGGTCTTTTGTTATCTGAGTTATACCGTACTTTTTGTCGTCGATAATATACATTCGGCTGTCGCCTATATTTACGGCGTAATACTCTTTCCCGTTAAATATACAGGCGACCAAAGTCGTACCCATTCCCATAAGACCGTCGTCTTCCTTTGCGGCGGAGAACACTTTTTCGTTTGCCTTTGCAACGGCGGCAAACAGTATGTCTCTGTAATTGGACGAAGCGGCTAAAAACTCCGTCACCGTTTCGACAAAAGCCTCAACAGCGAGAGAACTTGCGATATTCCCGCCTCTCGCTCCCCCCATGCCGTCGCACACGACGGCAAGATAAATATCTTTTATCATGCCCGCGTAAAAACTGTCCTCGTTGACTTTTGCGCTTCTTTTTTTTCCTGTATGGGTTTTCCCTGATATGGCTGTGACTTTAGACATCTCAATTTCATCCCCTGTTTTTGAAATTCTTTGCATTATTTTTTGATTTTTATAATATAAAATTATACTTTTAAATTGTTTTTTCTGAGCTGCCCGCAGGAAGCGTCTATATCTCCGCCGCATTTTCTCCTGAATGTCGCGTTTATGCCGTTATACTCAAGTATTTTTTGAAAAGCCTGCGCTTTTTTTGCGTCCGGCGGATAAAAATCATTTTCCTGAATTTTATTAATCAAAATAATATTTACGTGACACAAAATATTCCTGATTTTAAACGCCAGTTCTTTTGCCTGTTCTTCGGAATCATTGAGCCCTTTTATTAAAATATACTCAAACGAAATCCTGCGTTTTGTAAAATCTGCGTATTCTTTACACGCCTTTAAGATTTGATTTACGCCCCATTTATTGCTTACTGGCATTATTTTTTTTCTTGTTTCGTCATTCGGAGCGTGAAGCGACACGGACAAAGTTACGGGAATATTGATTTCTTTAAGTTTATTTATTTGATTTACAAGCCCGCATGTTGAGACCGATATGTGCCTGTATCCGATATTCAGCCCATCCCCGCTGTTTATAAGCTCAAGAAATTTTATAACGTTGTCGAAATTATCAAGAGGCTCTCCTATCCCCATCAATACGACGTTTGATATTCTCTCGCCCGTATCCCTTTGAGCCGTCATAACCTGCAATAGCATTTCAGAGGGAGTCAAGTTTCTGTTTAATCCTCCTATTGCCGAGGCGCAGAATTTGCACCCCATACGGCATCCGACCTGAGTCGATATACAAACAGTATTGCCGTGTTTATACTTCATAAACACACTTTCAATCATATTTCCGTCGCGAAGCCCAAAAAGATATTTCACAGTACCGTCGTTTGAAACCTGTTTTTTTAGTATTTCCAGTCTTTCAATATACAAATTTTCGTCAAAGATTTTTTGACAGCTTTTAGATATATTATTCATACCGTCAAAATCAATGGTTCCCATCGTCTTATATATCCATGAATATATCTGGTCCGCTCTGAAACTCTCGGCGTTTAAATTATTTTTTATTAACGCTCTTAATTCATTTTTTGATAAAGACAGTATATCGGTTTTTCCATTTATTATAATATTATACACCAATCCGTTTCATTTTTACAACAAAAAAACCGTCGATTTTCCGTTCAAACGGAAAAAAAGTTTTCATATTGACGCATTCAAAGTTTTTATTTTCATTTAAAAATTTTTCTGTCACTTCTTCGTTTTCTTTTTTGTTTAAAGTGCAGGTTGAATAAACAAGAGTTCCCCCCGGTTTTACATAATCCGAGCAAGCCGATAAAATTTTAAACTGCACTTCCGGCAGTTTTGATATTTCATCAAACGTTTTATATTTTATTTCCGGCTTTTTTCCTATGACTCCAAGCCCCGAGCACGGAACGTCGCATAAAACCGCATCGGCTTTTTGCGTCAAATCAATCATATCAAATTTAACAGAGGCATTATGTTCGTAAGTTTCTATAATATCAATGCCAAGCCGTTTTGCGGAAATATTTATCAGATTAAGTTTGTTTTTATGCAAATCAAAACATATAATCCTGCCGCTATTTTTCATCATTTGCGCCATGTAAAAACTTTTGCCTCCCGGAGCAGCGCAGCAGTCAATAACCAAATTCCCCGGTTTTGCTCCTGTTTCAAGAGCGCAAATCTGCGAAGCCTCGTCCTGAACGAAAAACAATCCGCCGTCAAACCCGTATATATTTTTTACCGGAATATCAGAATTGATAATTACCCCGTTGGGCGATATTTCCGTTTTTTCAGCGTCTGTACCGTTATCTTTTAATTTATCTAAAAATTCGTCTCTTGTGATTTTCAGGCTGTTTACCGTTACCGTAAAACCGCCTGTATCTTTACTCGCTTCAAGAATTTTTACAGCCGTTTCCGGTCCGTAACTATCTTCCCAGACTTTAATAATATCAGAAGAACATGAATATTTTATTTCCAAATCATTTAAATTATCTAATTTAAGTTCTAATTCTTTACGTTTTCTTAAAAAATTTCGTAATACCGCGTTAATATATCCAGCCGCCTGCTTATTTTTTAAATTTTTCGCAAGCTCCACGCTCTCGTTGCAAGCCGCGCTGTCCGGCACTTTGTCCATATATATTATTTGATATAAACCCATTCGCAGTATGTTTATAACTCTCGGGTCCTTATTCTTTTTTTCAGTCAGGCAGTCTATAAAAAAATCAAGAGTAAGTTTTTTTTCGATAACTCCGTAAAACAATCTTGTAAAAAACGCTCTGTCTAAATTATTAAAATTATTTTTATTAATCGTTTCGTTTAATTCTATATTTGAATATTTTTTGTTTTTTTCAAAATTAACGAGAGAATTTAAACAAGATTCCCTCGCGCTCATCGGGTTTGACATTTTTTCTCCCATTTATAAAATCCTTCGCGCTCATTTTTTTTCCGCCTTCTGACTGCACTTCCAATAATTCCACAATATTGTCGTTTGATACTCTTGATTTGTATATCTTTAATTTTTTCCCGTTAAGCCAAGTGAAAGCAGTTGGAGCCGGCGAAAGTCCCCGTATTTGATTGTGTATTTCTTCAGCCGTTTTATTCCAGTCAATCTCGCATATGTTATTATCTATTTTTGCGACGTAAGAAGCACCGTTTTCGGGCTGTTTTTTGCGTTTTGCCGCGCCGTTTTTTATTTGCTCAAGCGTTTTAATTAAGACTTTTCCGCCGATTTGAGCAAGTCTGTCGTGAAGCTCCCCGAACGTTTCATTTTCTCCGATTTCTGTTTCTTCTTTTAAAAGCATATCTCCGGTGTCAATCCCATCGTCCATATAAATTGTAGTAATTCCCGTGACTTTTTCTCCGTTCATGATTGCGGCGTTAATCGGCGCTGCTCCCCTGTATTTGGGCAGAAGCGACGCGTGAACGTTTATGCAGCCGTATTTGGGATAATCAATAACGTTTTTCGGCAGTATCTTCCCGTATGCAACCACGACGATTATATCGGGATTTATATTTTTCAGCAGTTCAAAAAATTCTTCGTTCTTTAAAGTCTGCGGCTGATAGGTTGGTATATTTTCACTCAATGCGTATTCTTTTACAGGCGGCGGCGTTAAAATCATTTTTCTTCCCGCAGGCTTATCAGGCTGGGTTATAACTCCCGCGACATTATATTTATTTTTAACAAGTTCTTCAAGCGAAGTCCTCGCAAATTCGGGAGTCCCCATAAACAGTATTTTAAAATCCGGCATGAATTTAATCGTTCTCCTGTTCTTCTTCGTCTTTTCGCATTTCGTCTAATTCTTCCTGAGATAATATCCTTATAGCGTTATCAAAGCACAGAATACCGTTCAAATGGTCAATTTCGTGACAGAACGCCCTCGCAAGAAGTTCATTGCCTTCTTTTTCCTGTTTTTCTCCGTTTCTGTCGATATATGCGACTTTTACGGTCATAGGTCTGCGCGTGATTGCAAATTTGCCGGGCGAGGATAAACAACCCTCCGCTTCTTCCTGTTCGCCGTCAGTAAAGATTATTTCAGGATTTATCATCTCAATTAATCCCGCTTCTTCAAGGTCTATTATAACAACCCGGCGAAGAACCCCGATTTGCGGAGCGGCTAAACCCACGCCTCCGGCTTCTTTCAGAGTTTCCTGCATATCGTCAAGCAAAGTTATAATTCTTTTATTTAATTTTTCAACAGGTTTAGATTTTTTTCTCAGGTCTGATTCGTTTTTATCTTCTTTTAATATATTTAATATAGCCAAGATATTATCTCCTTGTCTCTGTATTTTATATCATGTTCGGGTTTACGTCTATATTAACCGTAACTTTTCTTGTCGTCTGCTTCTGTATATTAGATAAAACCTCCGCGAGCATTTCTTTTGTCCTTTTGTTCATTTTGCATTTTATTATATATCTCATTCTGAAGCTGCGGTTTAATTTATATATAGCCGCGGGAAATGCGCCGAATATAATCGCTTTTACGTCTTTGTAATCTCCGGTCATATAATCTCTTAGCATTTCCCCGATTTTTTTCGCGGTCGCGGCGGCTTCGTTCTCGAACTCCGAAATTATATTTATAACGCAAATATCGCAATACGGCGGAAAAACCGTCACTTTTCTAAGTTTTATTTCCTTTTTGTAAAATCCGGCGTAATCCTGTTTTATTGCGTATTTTATAACCTCGTTGTCAGGGTTGTACGTCTGTATCACGGCTCTGCCGTTTTTTTCGTATCTTCCGGCTCTTCCGGCAACCTGGACTATCATTTCAAACATTCGCTCGTTTGACCTGTAATCGTCTAAAAACAATCCCTGGTCGGCAAATAATATCCCGGCAAGCGTGACGTTCCTGAAATTATGCCCTTTAGTTATCATTTGAGTGCCAATCAATATATCAACCTCGTCGTTTTTCACGCTGTTTAATATGCGTGTATGAGCATGTCTGCTTGAAGTGGTGTCGGAATCCATGCGCATAATTTTAGCTTCGGGGAAAATCTCGCCTAAATCGTCCTCGCATTTTTGCGTCCCCGAACCGAACGTCAATAATTTGTCGCTTTTGCAGTTCGGGCAAACCGTGGGAATTTCAGATGTATATCCGCAATAGTGGCATACGAGTTTTGACGGATTTCTCTTGGATTTATTCTCGTTTGTGCTTACTCCCCTGCTTTTATCGTCGGCGTGAAGTTTTAAAGATATGCTGCAATTCGGACACATGACCGTTTCGCCGCATGAACGGCAGGATATAAAATTATAATAGCCTCTTCTGTTCTGGAATATTATCGTCTGTTCTTTGTTTATTAAATTTATCGCAATTTCGTTTTTAAGCGTTTCGCTTATAAAAATCATTCTGTTTTCGGGCGGGTCGTCTCTCATATCGACAGTGATAATATCGGGCAGATTTGCGTCGTTGTAACGGTCGTCGAGCTTTATTAAACTGTAAATCCCCGTTTCGGCTTTATAATAGCTTTCTATAAGCGGAGTGGCGGACGACAGTAACATCATTGCGTTATTTTTCGCGCACCTGAATCTTGCGACGTCTCTTGCGTGATAATACGGCTTTTGTTCGGATTTATAGGTGTGTTCCTGTTCTTCGTCGATAATTATAAGCCCGAGATTTTTAAAGGGAGCAAAAACCGCGGACCTTGTGCCTATAACCAAATCTATTTCGCCGTCTCTTATTCTTCTCCATGTGTCGAATTTTTCCCCCGCCGAGAGAGACGAGTGCAGGACTTTTACTTTGTCTTTATAGTAATTTTTAAAGAATATTATCGTTTGAGGCGTTAAAACTATTTCGGGAACAAGCATTATAACCTGCTTTTTATCCGCAATCACTTCGTCTATCAATGATTTTATAACGTGGGTTTTGCCGCTTCCGGTAACTCCGTGAAGCAAAGCCGCGCAGGGACGTTTATTTTTATATAAATTCAGAAGTTCGTCAAAAGCGGATTTTTGACTTTCGGAGAGAATCGGCGTATCGCTATTGCCATCATTTACAGAATCTTCATATTCGTCCGACGAGTCCCTGAACACTTCTTTTTCGTATATTTCAACTAATCTTTTTTTTTCAAGACCGCTTACCGCGCTCTCGCTTATCGAGAGTTCCTCAAGCATTTCGCTAATCGGAGAATCGCCGTTTGTCAATAAAAACTCGGCAACTTTGCATTGCAGATTTGTGAGAGCTTTGGGATTTGTCAAGATATATTCTTCATACTTTTCTTCGTTCAGAGAGGCATATCTGACAAATTTTTCTTTTACTATTCTCTCCGGCGTAATTTCTTCGGTTAAATAACCTTTCTCCACTAAAGTATTCAAAACATGCGATATATTTTCACCGAATTCTTCTTTCAGGCTGTCTGACGTCGCGTTCTGAGATACCAGATGATTTAAAACAACGCGCATTTTATCGCTTGTGTTCTGATATAAATCGTCGGCGAGAAATTTTTCATTTTTTAAAGAATAATTTACGGTAAGACCGGTTTTTAATCCAGTCGGCGCAATAACTTTCAAAGCCTCGCCTATCGTGCAAAAAGTGTTTTCTTTTAAAAACGCCGCGAGTTCAAGCTGTTCTTCGTTCAAAGCCGGAATTTCGATTATTTTATCAACAGGCTTTGTTTTTTCAGCTTCGGTAAAATCTTTTACTTCCCAGACGACTGCCGTTCTTCGTTTGTTTCCGCCGCCAAAAGGCGCGATTATATAATTCCCGCGCCGAATTTTATTTCTTAATTCTTCGCCTATATAATAATCGAATATTTTATCGAACTGATAAGCCGCATCCAAAATATAAACCCCAGCGTAGCAATTATTTTCACTCATATTTAATCCGCAAGTATGACGAACGCTCCGTCATATATTTTTTGAATGGCTGATTTTACCGGTTTTTCTTCGGGAAAATCCTTAAGTTCTTTTTGCGCCTGGGTTATTTTATCCGAAGACGACGGTTCTTTTATTCCCGCGGCTTTTTCCATTTCTTCTTTTTTTTCATTTAATTCATCCGTTATAATCCTCGCGGCTTTTGCCGTGGCTATAACAAGCTCGTATCTGTTGTATTTGCCTTTTGTTAATTGTTCTATAGAGGGAAAAATCATAAAAACTCCTAACTTATTTTTAATATTTTATAAATAATAACTTTACGAAAAATAATCTTTTAAAAATTTTTCAGCTTTATTTTTGTTTAATTTATGCTTCTCCGCTTCAATAATACAATGTATATTAAACGCGGTTTTTTCCTGCATATTTGATTCGTTTAAAACAATATAGCCGTATTTGTCTATTGAATTTATTTCTGCTTTTGACCTGTTTAATCTTTTATTTATTGCTTCTTCGGATTCTGTTTTCCTGCCTCTTAATCTTTTTTCAAGTTCTGAAAAAGTAGGCGAGGATATAAAAATCATTACGGCTTCGTGATATTTTTCTTTTATATTCAATGCGCCGACGACTTCCAATTCAAGAATAACGTCGCGCCCTTCATTTAACATTTTCTCGACAGGCTCTTTTAACGTCCCGTAGTAATTTCCCGATTGTTCAGGATATTCGACATATTCGAGCATTTCGCCGTTTGATATTTTATTTAAAAAATCCGCTTCCGTTATAAAATAATAGTCTTTCCCGTCAATTTCGCCGTCGCGGGGTTTTCTCGTCGTAGCCGATACGGAATATCTGTAATCCGCCAGCTTAAACACTTCTTTTAAAACTGTGCTTTTTCCGCACCCCGCTGGACCCGATATAATTATTAATTTCCCGTTATTCATCTTTATCATCCTCGCTTTGAGCAGATAAATCTCCCGTAATTCTGTTTGAAATAGTCTCGCACTGTATCGCGGATAAAATCACATGGTCGCTGTCGGTTATAATCACCGACCTTGTTCGTCTGCCGCATGTAATGTCAATGGCTCTGCCGGAGTCTTTTGCGTCCTGAACAAGCCGTTTAATCGGGGCGGTATCGGGGTTTACAACCGCTATAATCCTGTCTTTGCTGACCATGTTGCCGAATCCGGCGTTAAAAAGCATTTATCTTTCACCTCAATATTGATTATTGATTTATTCGTTTTCTTTTAATTCGGCTCGTAATTCTTTGATTTCTTTTTCTGTCAGTTTCGTATATTTTTTTATTTTGGTTATCGGCTCGCCGTCTAATAACATTTCTTTCGCAATATTTATCATTTCATCTGTTATAATTCTTGTAAGAAATCCTTCGAGTTTCGTCACCTTTAACACCTCCCAAATTCGATTCATTCAACTACCCTATTCTATATTCTGTATCTGCTCGCGGATTTTTTCTATATCGCTTTTAACTTCTATAACCCTGTTTGTTATTTCAATATCAAGAGACTTTGACCCTATCGTATTTATTTCCCTGTTTATTTCCTGAACAAGAAAATCAAGTTTTCTGCCGACGGGAGTTTTTTCTTTCACTACTTTTTCAAACTTCGAAAAATGGCTTTTTAATCTGACTATTTCCTCGGTTATTGTAATTTTATCGGCGTATATCGCAGCTTCGGTTATTATCCTGCTTTCGTCTATTACAACCTCGCCGATTATATCTTTCAATCTCTGTTTGAATAAATCATAATAATTTTCTTTGCAGTTTTCTGACAGGGCTTCTATCTCAGAAGCAATTTCGCCGCACTTTTTTATGCGCGCGGACATATCGTCCAAAAGTTTCTCGCCTTCCGTCAAACGCATTGAATTAAACTCCTCAAACGCCTTTGTTATTGCAGTTTTGACTGAATTCCAAAGGGCTTCCTCGTCCTCTTCAAGTTTTTCTATACCATATATATCTCTGTTCTGCGCGACGCGCATTGTAGTTATATCGTCCGTAAGATGATATTTATCTCTTATTGTGTGCAGAATGTGTATATAATTTTCAAGATATGTTTTGTTAAGTTTAATTTTTATGTTTTCTTCGGTTATATTGTCTATACCTACATATATTTCCATTTTCCCGCGTGAAATAAACTTTGCGGCTTCCTGCTTTATTTTATCTTCAAGAAACCCGTAAATCTTTGGAACTCTCACATAAATATCTAAATACCTGCCGTTTATGCTCTTGACTTCGGCGAGTATTTCCCTTGTTTCCTCAATTTCCCTGTGCCGTCCGAACCCCGTCATACTTTTTATCATAATTTTGTTATCCTTTTTTATTACTACCAATATATTTATTTTATTATTATTCTTTTATGAGGGTGATTATTTTATGACCTTTTCATTAGTACCATCAGGAACAGTAATGATTTCTGTCGGGGATTTTTTATACTCTTTATAATATGATATATATTCCCATGCCGCCTGACCAAGAATAATAGCGTCGTCGCCATAATATAAATTATCTTCACAAATATCTTTTACCTGTAAATTAAATAATGCAGATACAAACGTACAGGCAGTAAGATAAGCTCCTGCGTTATTGGCATGAATTTCGTCTGCGTACAGACTAATGTAAGGGTATTTATCATATGCGTAAACCCACGCTTCACCGGCATTGACTAATATTGCGCCGTTTATTTTGGCGGCTTTTTCATAAACGGCAGTCAGAGCGGCTTGATGTTCTTTATCCGGTTTTGCGTCTATATTAGCCCAAGCGGGATTGTACAGAACAGGTATCGCGCCCGATTTCCGCGCCTCTTCGCATAATGTTTTAACATTTGATAAAAAATCTGCCTGATTGCTTACCGGGCGCGAACCGCCGTCCTGAAATATTGCATAATCATATTTAGTGTTTTGCATTTTTTTAATGGATTGCCCCATGGTATCGCTTAATATCGCCCCTCCCGGAGCAATATAGTCGCACCTAACCGTTAGTCCGTACATTTCCGCCAGTCTTTTGACTTGGTTTGGCACAGAGCCTGAATAGACAAAACTGTTGCCGACAAACAAAATTGTAAAGTTATCTTTATCCGTAATCAAATCAGGAGTTGGCGGGAAAGTATATTCTTTCAGAGGGTAATTCTTCAAAAACAAAAAAATCATAATAAAACAAATGGTTAAACAAATAAGAAAAAGTAATATTCTTGTTTTTTGGTTTTTTATCATATTCATTATATACTTTTTTTCATTATAACTATTTTATACTTTTCGGATAAATTTGTCAATACCGCGCCGTTATTTTTTACAGCGTATTATAACGTATATATCTGTTTTTTCTTCCGACTTCGGCAATAAGCCCTGCGTCTTTCATAACTTTAATAAAAGAACGCATAGGCTTGTCTTTCATATCCGTTTCTTTGGTTAATTCGGCTGAAGTAAACGTCCCTTCTTCTCTAAGTTTGGACGGTATCAACTTCAGATAATCATTTTTACAGTTAAAATTTTCTTCGCCGATATACGAAAGCGGGATTTTATCTATTTTTGTCGCGTTATTTTTTTTGAATTTTCCCCAGCCGTCCAGATATTTATATTCCAGAACTTCTAAGAGCAGTATTTTAAGATTAAAGTTTTCGTTATCCATAAAATCTTTAATGTGATATATTTCATCATAAAATTTGTATATGTCCGTAAATTTTTGCGAGCGCGTTGTTTTCGAGGCTTCGCCGGTTTCTTTGTCAATCCAGCACTGATGTCTTACGGCGGCTACAGGATATACGAAAATCACTTTTAATTCTTTATTTTCCAAATAGCGTTTTATTTTATCTTTAGCCGCGGAAAAATTTGCGCTTTGTATTTCGATTACAGAATTATCCTTGAAAATATCGGCTATATAGTCTTCTGTTTTAACTTCGTGATATTTTTCGTCGGGTTCAAGATAATATTTAACCATTTTATGCAATGTTTTTTCGCCGAGCGTTCCAAAAATATTAACGTTTGAGAGCTGTTCTTCCGATTGAGTTGTCTTATCGTTTATCCGTTTACGTATTGCCTCGAAAATTTCCCTGTCTTTGTAAACAATATCCTGATTTTTTAATTTTATCATAAATATTTACCATCCGCCTTGTTAATTACAGAACATAATCTGCTCTTAATAATTATAACACAAAAAAAGAATAAAATCTGTTTTATTTTAAGTATTTATGATTTATTTACAAATTAATAGTATAATATCCAATAAGCAATAATAAAAAAACCGAAAATAAAATTTAAAGGGAGAATATTTTTTATGATGTTCAAATATTTCGGAACCGGCGCCGCTGAAGGCTGGCCCGCGCTTTTCTGTTCATGCGATAATTGCAAAAGAGCTAAAAAAGCGGGCGGTAAAAATATCCGCACCTGTTCTCAGACTCTCATAAATAATGATTTATTGATTGATTTGCCGCCTGATACTTATTTTCATATGATAAAAGACGGGCTCGATTTGACAAAGGTCAGATATATTATTTTCACCCACAGCCATGACGACCATTTTTACGCGCCTGATTTGCACAGAACATATCCACCGTTTGCTTATAACGAAAACAAAGAAAAAATCCCGCAGATTAAAATATACGGCAACGAATCAATAAACAGCCATGCAAAATATTTTGAAAATTACAAAGATATATTGGATTTTCACGAAGTGCGCGCATTTGAAAAATTTACCGTTGGTCAATATACAATAACCCCTCTTAAAGCCGACCATGATTATTCCCAGAACTGTTTGATTTATATAATAGAGGACGGGGGAAGTAAAATATTATACGCGAACGACACAGGTTACTTTCTCAATGAAACATGGGATTATCTGCAAAATAATATAAACGGCAAACCGTTTGATTTTGTAAGTCTGGACGCCACCAACGGAATGCTGGATTACCGTCAGGGACATATGGGTATAGACGCCGGAAACGACGTAAAGAAACGTCTTATTGAAATGGGCGCGGCTGATAATGAAACGGGGTTTTGTTTTAATCATTTTTCGCACAACGGCGGGAAAATCTACGACGAGCTTGTGCCTATAGCCGAAGAAATGGGATTTATGGTTTCATACGACGGAATGGAGATTGATATATAGATTTTACATTTTATACACATATATTTTTTCCTTTATAAAAGAATATTTGAGAAGTAAGAAATATTATCATAATATAATTTAATATAATTTAGAATTATTTAAATGTTTTATGATAATATTTTTGTTTTTGCGGAGGTTTGTTTTGTTCGGTTATGTAAAGCCTTTGGAGAGCGAATTGAAAGTGCGCGAATTTGAGCTGTATAAATCTTTTTACTGCGGACTTTGCAAAACTATGGGTAAAAAAATATCTTCTGTTTCAAGAATAACCTTGAGTTACGATATGGTCTTTTTAACGCTTCTCAGAATTTCGCTGACAAATGAACCTATCGAAAACAATTCTTTCAGGTGTAAACTCAAACCGACAAAAAAAAGAAATTATATCAAAACAAACGACGCTCTGATTTATTCTTCCTGCGTCGCCTCAATTTTATCTTATTATAAATTTATCGACGATATAAACGACGCGAAAAATATATTTAAAAAGTTCTTTTTCAGGATTTTCTTCCCGCCGGTCTTATTTTTTTCACGGTTTAAAAAGAACGCGCGCAGATATTATCCCGGACTTGAAAATCAAATAAAGCCGTCTCTTTTAAAACTTGCGGAGCTTGAAAAAAATAAATGCAAATCAATAGACGAAGCCGCCTCATGCTTCGCCGAACTTATGAAAAATATCGTTTCGTTCGGATTAAAAACTTTTGAGCAGTCAAGAATCGCGGAAGTCATAGGCTGGCATCTCGGCAGATGGCTTTATATAATAGACGCCCTCGACGATTTCGACAGGGATTTAAAAAACAAAGAATATAACCCGTTTATTGAATATTATAAAGAAAAAACCGGCATGATTTCAGATACGGTTCTTATAAAATCTTCTCTGACTTCAAGTTTAAGCGAAATCAGCGCAGCTTTTTCGCTTATCGGCAATTCATGCGTAAATCCGGTTATTCTGAATATAATAAATTTGGGGCTTTGCGACCGGCAGGAAAAAATACTGAGAAAATTAATGCAAACATAACTTAAATTACAGATTAAATTTTGTTAAATTTTAAAATCGGGAGGTTTACGGTATGGCAAATCCATACGATGTTTTAGAAATAAACAAAAACGCGACTGACGACGAAATAAAAAAAGCATATCGGGAACTTGCCAAAAAATATCATCCCGATAACTTCAAAGATAATCCGCTGTCAGACCTTGCTAACGAAAAGATGAAAGCTATAAATGAAGCATATGACGAAATACAAAAAGAAAGAGCGGCAAATTCTTCGTATTCGTCAAACTCGTCAAATTATTCAAATTATACAAATTCGTCGTGGGCAGGAAACGGGGATTATTATAATTCGTCAAGTTTTCCGCGCGTAAGAGAATTAATTAAAAGCAAGCGTTTTTCAGAAGCCGATATTATCCTTGAAGCGGTCAGTTCAACCGAACGAACCGCCGAATGGTATTATTTAAAAGGCGTTCTTATGAATGAGCGTGGCTGGTATTTCGACGCGCAGAAAAATTTTGAAACGGCGTATAATTACGACCCCGGCAACAACGAATACAGGGACGCTTTCTATTCAATAAAAAACAAATCAAATAATTTTTATTCAAACGGCGGTTATAATACATCAAGACAGACCAATACCGGCTGTTCGGGGTGCGATATGTGCACGGGGCTTTTATGCGCGGACTGCCTTTGCGAGTGCTGCGGCAGCGATTGTATAAGGTGCTGCTGATTAAATTAAGGCGAAGATTTTTATATTTTGTATTAGGAGGTTTACTATGCAAGCTATACAAGGCGTTTACGATAATGGAATACTAAAATTAGACAGGAAAGCCCCTGCCGTTAAAGCAAGAGTTATTGTCGTATTTACTGAAGAAGAATCGAGAAAAAAAATGTCTGCCGAAGAAGCGTTAAAGATTTTGTACAAACATGCGGGAAGCATAAAAAGCGATATTGATTTTGAAAAAGAAAGGGACGAATATTTGAATGAAAAATACGGCTCTGTTAATTGATACAAATATCGTTTTAGACTGGCTTTTGGAACGTCAGCCGTTCGCCGAAAACGCCAAACGAATTATGGAATACTGTATAAGCGGCGGCTTAAGCGGTTATTTAGCCGGACATTCGCTTCTCAACATTTTTTATATTACGCGCAAGGAAAAAAGCGTTAAAGATAGAAAAGAAATTTTATTGATGTTGTGCGACTTGTTTGAAATTATTGATATTGACAGCGAAACGATTATAATTGCTCTGAAAAATGAAAAATGGCAGGATTTAGAGGACGGATTACAAATACAGTGCGCCGTGCGCAAAAAATTGGACTATATAATCACTCGTAATATAAATGATTTTAAAAATTCGGAAGTAAAAGCCGTTCTGCCGGAGGATTTTTTGAAAATGCAGGAAGATAAAACAAAATGAACAACACGAATAAAAAATCAGGCAATCAAAAAAACAGCACAAAAAAAATTGCGCTGTCCGCTGTTCTCTCCGCTCTCAGCATCGTTTTTTTACTGCTGGGTTCTTTAATTGACGTTTTGGATTTGTCGTCGGCTGTATTTGCGGGGTTTGTGATTGTGATTGCGGTTATCGAGCTTCAAGGGTCTTATCCGGTTATGATGTATTTTGTTATATCAATTCTGTCTGTTCTTGTGCTGCCTAATAAATATCCCGCCGTGTTTTTTATATTCTTCGGCGGTTTTTATCCGATATTCAAAGCCTATATCGAACGGTT
>JGI20166J26741_10581115_pt1 | contig 15620 bp, 11 predicted proteins | sample TergutCu122P5_FD_26741 | JGI IMG/M metagenome (IMG submission 26741)
ATCTAAACACTCTGTATCAAACCATGGTTTATGCTGCTTCCATTCGTGCAGCCCTAGGCTCTCCTTAGCTGAGGTTTTGATATTCTCTTTAATGTTTTCCGAAGCCCTATTTACGTCCTCGTCAACATCTAAGTTCTCCAAAGCTGCAAATCTGTTTGTAAGCTCAATCTGATAATTTTCCTTTACCTCCAGCTCATTTAGCTTCCTCAGATTAAATCCTTCCCCCTCAAATTTCTGTTGTTCATTTTAACAGAATTTGTGCGTGTTTTTTAGTCAGTGCAAATATTGGAATTCAATCTCTCTTTGGGCAGCAAATGAAATGTTTCTTATTGCAGTCTTTCCCAAGAAAGAGGGAGAGATTACAGAAATTGTGCAACACATGTCCTAGAAGGATTCCCTCCATTCTGGCTCATAATGTAAAAATATCCAGCCAAATAAACAACCTGTAAGTGGTGGTGTAACATCCCACAGGAATTCGAACTTCTAACCTTGTGCCAATGTTTCCACGCCACAAGAGCTCTTCCGAGGTTGCTGTTGGCTCAGCGCGTTACCCTTTTTTAGTGTGGCGGTTTCCTTGAAAAAGGACTGTGTTCCCCATCTCACAATTGCTATATAACAGGATATAAATTACCCACCTGCACATTTGATACACAGTAGAGTAGTGTAATACGTGTAATTGGGTTTGAGCCCTTTCGGTCCCAATGTCCCTAGGCCTTTAGATAGGCCCTTTGTGCCCCACATCTGATGCCAAGTCATTGGGAGCCCTGGTCCTTTACTGAAGTTACAGACTGCCCCCAGACTCAGGCTTCTAACATTCTCTGGGTCCAAGAAAAGGAGCCCAAATATTACTGTATCTCAAAGTCCCAGGTAAAAGAACCCCCCTCCAGGTTCCCCAACTATGGAGAGAGTTGCTTGTTTCCAGAGCCATCTATTATGTATCTCTTGAGCCCGCCTTCATCCGTCTCTCAAAGTCTCCAGTAAATGAGCACCCCTCCAGGTTCCCTAACAGGGCCCCAATGGAGAGAGATGCCAGTTTCCAGAGCCTTCATTTACTTATCCTTCAGGGTCCCCAGTAAAGGAGCCCCTCCCTCCAGGTTCCTCTCACAGACCTCCCATAGAGAAAGAAGCTCCGTTTCCAGAGCTCTCTTTCATCTGTCTCTCAACAGTTCCCAGGAAATGAAATCCCCCCAGGTTTCCCAGTGGGGACCCTATGGAGAGAGTTGCCCATTTCCAGAGCCTTCATTTTTGTGTCTCTTGGATTCCCTAGTAAAAGTTCCCTTGACAGAAAAATCTCACATTCTCTCAAATTCCCTGGGAAAGGAGCATCCCCTCTAGTGTCCCCAGTAAGGGAGCCCTCTCTCCAGGTTCCCCTCACAGAGCTCCCACAGACATAGACACTCTGTTTACAGAGCCCTCCTTTATCTGTCTCTCAAAGTCCCTTGTAAATGAGCCCCCTCCACTTTCCCCATTGGGGCCCCTATGAAGAGATGCCGATTTCTAGAGCCTTCTTTTACACATCCCCTGATAAATACAAAATTTCATCTTTCTCTCAAAGTCCCCAGTAAAGAAGCCCCCCTACATGTTCCCCCAATGGGGTCCATATGGAGAAAGATGCTCCCTCTCCACAGCCAATAGCTTATTCATTCATTTATATCTCTCAGAGTCCCCAGTGAAGGAGCTCTCCCATGTAATAGAGGGAAAAAATGTGGTCACCATCCACGAAGCCCCAAGTGGACAGAAGGCCTACACACAATGGAGTGTGGCCTGATTCCCCACAGGGATTGTTTACAACATTGCTATCACTACCACAGTGCCATGCAGCCTTAAGCACAATACCTTCCACTTTGGCTTGGGTAGACCAGAGCCACATTAGCCAGAATGTGTCATAGTAACCCTCTACAGGGTATCTCCTTCACACCTGTTACTGCCTCCCACGTGACACAGGGTACAGATCCATGTAACCCTGAGGTATGAACAAGGGGTTGGGTTTATGGGAGGCTGCACATGTGGTACTAGATGTCCCACATTTTCTTCAGAGCCACAGACCTATCTATAACGTGGAAACAAATGACAAAAACACCTCTCCTAACAGGCCTAACCCAACTTCATTCTCAACAGGTACTTCCATACCCTCTTCCCCATATCACACAACTCCATACCTTTCTCATTCACATTCCATGCACAATACTCCACAGTAATCTTAACCACAAGCATCAAACCTCACATCCACCACTTTCTCATTCAGTACCAAGGCCAATAAACTCAGTTTAAAAATTCATAATGGCTTCCATCACAATGCACATCATAAGCCACTATTAAATATACCTCTGTAAACTCAATTTACATGCACTGAAAAAACCTCCATCAAACCATCTATCACAGGCCACGTATCATATAACCTCTATAAAATCAATTTTCCCTCATTATTAACAACCTTAATCAAAACATCACTCAAAGGCCACATATTAAAGTACACCTCCATTAACTCATTTCACATTCATTAATGACCTCCATAATCATTCCATCTATCACAAACCACATACTAAATATGCCAGTAAACACTCATTTTGCATTCATTATAGTGGCCTGCATCAAACCATCTATCACAGGCCACATATCAAACACACCTTAATAAACTCCTCTAACACATCCATTACAATGGCCTCCAGCACACAATCTATGAAAGGTCAAATATGAAAAATACCAATAAAAACTCAATTTGCATTCATTATAACAAACTCAGTCATACCATTTCTCACAGTCCATATAACAAAATACACCACCATAACCTCTCATTCATTAACAGCCTCCATCATTCCATCTATCACAGTACACATATTAAATACACCTGTACGAACTCATTTTGCATTAACTATAACAGCTTCTGTCAAACCACTTATCACAGGCCAAATATTAAAAAAAAACCACTACAAACTAATTTCACATTCATTATAATGGCCTCCATTAAATCATTTATCACAGGCCACATATCAAATATACTTTCATAAATTTCTGGTTCACATTCAATATAACGACCTCCCATCAATCTACGACGGCAATTCCAAAATCAACCTCTGACTTACTGGTTAAAAAAATACAATATAGAGAATAAAACTTTATTATATGGAACAATTACATACATAACTGCATTACTTCTCCACATAGTTGCCATCCACATTTAAGCACTTGTTGTACAGACACCAGTTTTTGTAGTCCCTAGTCAAAGAACGGTGCCATCAAGTTATGCAGCCAGTTTTTGACTCCATCCATGAGCTCTTCATTGTGTGGAAGCACTGGATAGCCAACCAGACCTTCATCTTGGTGAAGAGATGTAATCGCTTGGCGCCAGGTCCAGACTGTACGGAGGGTGGTCGAAAATCTCCCAGTTGAAGAGCTTGATTAAATAATTTGTGCGATCCGCGGTGTGAGGCCGTGCGTTGTTGTGCAGGAGAACGACGCCTTTAGTGAACATTCTGCGCCGTTTGTTTTGGATCGACCTCCGAAGCTTATTCAGCGTTTCACAATAGACCTCTGACGTTATTGTGGTCCCTGGTGCCATGAATTCTATCAACAAATTTCCCTTACGGTCCCAGAATACTGTAGCCATCATTTTTTTGTTCGAGAGTGTTTGAATTTCTTGAGCTTCTTGGGAGAATGCGTGTGCATCCACTGTTTAGAATGCTTTTGGTCTCTGCATTCATGAACTGTACCCAAGTCTCGTCACCAGTCACGATTCTGTCAAGAAATTCGTCCCCCTCTTCCCAGTAACGCCGAAGAAACGTCAAGGCTGACCCCATTCTTTGAGTTTTGTGAAAGTCAGTCAGTTTTTTTTTTTTGGTACCCACTGTGCACAGAACTTACGGTAACCCAATCTGCCCGTGACAATTTCATAAAAAGTAGTCCTCGAAGTTTGTGAAAATTCTTCAGAAAGTTCCAATATCGTGAAACGTTTTCCACGCACGCATTGGTCGACTTTTTGAAGGAGTTCATCAGTCACAATTGAGTGTCATCCTTGACAACCTTTGTCATGCACATCAGTGCGCCCATCCCTGAATTTTCTGCACCATTTTCTCACAAAACTGTCACTCATAACATTTTCACCATAAGCACGACACAATTGACGGTGAATCTTGGCCACGCTTTGTCCTTCTGCGTGAAGAAAATGAATCACAGAAGATACCTCACAGCTGGCGGGAGCGGCGATGATAGTGTCCACGTTTCATCAGTAATTACTCCTACAGTACGCAGTAAAAATGTATGAGGGTAGGCGTTCAGCGATAACAAACGTTACTTGTTACTACTGAGCGTGCGCTTTGGCGCTATGACAACGCGTTTCTTTTTACCAACTAATTGGAGGTTGATTTTGGAATTGCCCACGTATCACACGTCACATATTAAATATATCTTAATAAACCCATTTTCACATTCTTTACAATGTCCTACATCACACCATCAATCACAGGCCACTTATCAAATATACCTTAATAAACCCCTCTTTCACAATTATTTTGACAATCTCCATCACACCATCTATCACAGGCCATGTGCCAAACATATTTTCATAAACTTCTGTGTTCTCACAACAGTATACATTAAATAGTCCCGCAACATACCCTACACATCACATCTTCCCAATAAACAACAGTATTCACACTCAGTAATTCTCAGTGCAAAACTGGAGTATATGCCAAAAACAGCAGAGATACATCCTTCATACACGGCCAAATTTATGGCGTCATTCCAATATTCTCGTGCTTTTAAAATCCCAATTACAACCATAGTGCAGATATTCATTGCATAATGCATGACATATCAAGATCTCATAAAAAATTGATACATATTTCACGCAAACTTGTAGTCCACAAAACTCACTCTCAATATGACACACAAATTTCACCCCCTCAAAAGGAGCAGCTATGGATTTTCTCAGCACCAGTCTAGTAAGTCCTGATTCTTTCCTTTTCCACAATTTGCAGAAAATGCATGCAGTGCATACGTTAATCAATCTTCCTTCCAAAATTGTTAAATCCTAGTCATTACCTTGAAACTCGCCCATCTCAGAAAGCAAGTCATTCCCCATTCTACACAATTCAAACTTCAAAATTAAGGTACTGGTACATCCTGAATTCTAGAAATATTTAATTGCCAATAATATTTCACACTATGTGTGCACTACGATTTAACTTTATTGCGCAACATGAGATATTAATTCAAAACCTCTCAAACCAAGTGCTCAAACAAATCACATGAAATGATTTGCCTATTTAACCAGTAACAAACACCAAGAATGCCCTATACAAAAACGTTAAAAAGTGCATCTTTCAAGCACGTAGTAATATAAAGCTATCTTAAACGGTTACAGTGCTAGTCACTTGACACAACTGACTCATGAAATGGCAGTGTTTAATCAGCAAGCAACATGTTCTCTATTCACGCCGTTTTAAATTTCGAAATGTACAACGGCGGCACCCGAATTCTAGAAGTAACACCATGTTGTTATGATTGGATGAAGGCAATAAAACAAATTCATCCCGCATGTATTGGCAACACACATTTGCCATTTTCGGATGAGTTTTTTAATAGCAACGAGAAACAGTTATAGTTTACACCACTATTCCAGCAGTTACAATTTATCACTCTAATCCAAGATTACCCCCTGCCTATTTATTGTCTGTCTCAGGCAAATTACTACAAATCATCGTTCACTAAAACCTGGAGTTTGAAGTAATGTTTCTTACCCAAAGCAATATATTTTAATGAAAACAATATTGCACGTACAATGTATACTTTTCACGCGCTCTTCCACACTCCTTCCATCTCGACACAATGATCAGGTCTTACGACTTAGGATGTGAAGAAAAATAAGTCAGGTTACTGACACTGGGGTTGCAAGCAGCTTCTAATCTGTTGTGGTAAGGGTTTGACATCTCTGATGAGGACAACAGTTTGTAATCAATAAAAATATAGCAACATAATTATGCTTTCTGATTTCGACCACCGTGCACGAAAACACATTCCATACTTTTTCTACCACACCCCCGTTTCTGCACGCCATTACCTGGTACAGAGTGACCAACACCTCATACAGCAAGTTTCTAGAAAGAGCCAAAATAAAAATGTCGCAATTAGAACAAGTCCATCGCTAAAATTTATAATGTCTAGATTAGTGTTTCCCCACACTTTTTTGCTCGTGGAACCCTTTTGGCTTTAAAAATAACCATGGATCCTCACATCCATGCTCATTTAAATATGCAGTGTCCCAATGTTAGGTAACCCAATTTAAACATTTAGGCACAGCTGATCTGTGCAACTGTAGTTTGGGTCGACCACAATGAATCCAATGTGCCGTGACGGAGCAGACGAAAGCTGTGGGCCGTCATCGCGTGAGCCCGAGCCGAACAAACACCCCCTCACCCCCCTTCGCTTTGACTAACTACACATGCCCGCCAAAAAAAAAAAGTAAACCAGCCAATCGCGATGGACTTTGGTTAGTGCACAGGCTGTGTTCCAGTCACACAAACTATTTCCCCTCCCCATCGGAACCAACCAATCGAGACAGACGTCCGTTAACATTTAGGCTAGCCTACTATTATTGTCCGTGCTCTTCTTCAAAGTTAGGCGCCCTTTTAAATGTATGTATTACACCAACAAATGCCCAATAGTAAAATATGCAGCATCATACACTATTAATATCTACATGTCTCGGTTGCTATTGCGACCATCACCAGGCTACAAGATGAACTCATTTTGCCCAGTGGGCATTAATGAACTTCATATGTTCCATATCTGTACATTACAGGGATATTTAAATTTATATAGTACAACCAACAAATGCACAAAAGTCAATTATGCGAGCAGACAACAGCTGTGGGCCGTCGGCAGGTGTACCCGCACCTACCGATCCCACCGTTTAGCTGAACCAGCAAATTGAGTTGGACTTTTGTTAGCATATAGGCTATCTGCGTTACCAAACTGTGTTACCCTTGCCAACAGAACCAATGAAAGGAGACAGAAGACAGTTACGGTTTAAGCAAGCTCTACATCATTGTCTGTGCTGTCCTTCAATGTGTAAGCACAACACGGTTCACCTCAGTGCTTTTAACCAAATGGTACTCTACATATTCTGCCTTGCCGATTACATGTCTCCAGCTACATGGACCCATTCAGCATGTTCTTCCACACTGCGAGAGATTTTGACTGGTCTAAATGTCCCGTACACGGTCATGCCGGCAGTAGTCCCCACTCCCCCACCCCCGCCTGTGTAGCCAATGCCTACCACCACTACCATCAACAGCTCCACCCACCACCTGGGCATCAGATAATTACTTCCAAAATTCTTCTGGTGCCCAGAATTTATTTTACAGAATACTCGAGATATGATAAATTCTCATCGCCTTCAGTCTGCTCATTTTTGACTTGGCTTTCTATACTCAGTTATGAGTAGCTATCCAATTATAGTGGACTATAAATAATCATCAAAACAGTGACTATTTTCCCAACCATTCATTAAAAGGGAAATAATACTGTTTTCATGCAGTGACTTATACCACAAAATGTACTTAAGATGGCTAAATACTTCACAGCAGCTTAACAAATACATTAATTAACTAAATGGTGCAGTTCCAGTCAATGAACAGTTTGTCACATATAGGTATAAGCAGCAATATTTATTTGTACATTTAATTACATCTCATAATAATGAAATGTTCATCACGAAAGCATCTTTGATAACTTACTATTCCTACGTGTTATGAAACTTCGGCATAACTCGATGACATGTCAATGATAATCATGGTGTGAAGTGGCAATTCTGAAGGAAGAATCCTGTTTGTATAAAAGACTGAAATGTATTAATAAATAATTCATTTTTTATCTTTAAGTAAATAACCAACTCTGGATAAAGATATAAATAATAATAACTGTAATACTAATGCTAGAAATGTTTTTTTTAATACAAGCCTAAAGAACAATATTTCATAAAAATACTAATAATTTAAGTACCCATATCATAAGATATGTCTAAAAATGTAACACATAGTGCCCAATAGCTATATGCAGATTGAATGTGTACAGTGTGCCGCTGCAATTTCACCTCCTATTTAAAAAAATAATAGCAGGATAGACATGTCTTGTAAACATTGTTACCAATTGACACAAATTTAATGTATTTCTCCACAAAAATCCAAACTCTCAAACCCACCATACCAAAGATTCAGTATTTGCTGTTAAGGAAATATTGCATGACCTCCTTCCTCTTTGTTTACTGTAGAAATTATGCCATCACAGGCACTCTTACTTAAGTCAACTGTGATTAGTGTGTGTAATTCATAAAATACTCAACATGTTCAAAGGATAACACATTTATTCACCATAATCTCAGCCATACCAAAATATTTTCATGCATTCCACTAGTGTAATTCAATGAAAATTCATATTCAAATCAATTCTGTAAATTACCTATGCTCAATTTAAGGTTATAAGACATAATTTGTATTCTTAGACAAGGGTACAGAGACTGAAAGAACATATCTTGGGCCTAACAGCATTTCACTCCATTTGCACTTTATTCCTGTGGTTTCTTTTGTGATGCATGTGTAGCTAAATGATTTTTCATATGAATATTCTGGGAAAACTTTTTTCCACACTCAACACACGTAAATGGTTTCAAGCCTAAGTGGAGTTTCATGTGCTCCTTCAGCTGACCACTCCGAGCAAAATGCTTACCACATTCCTGACACCCAAAAGGTTTCTCACCAGTATGAGTCGCAAGATGGTTTTTTAAGTGTATATTTTGGGCAAAAGTTCTACCACATTCAGTACAACCATATGGTTTTTCATGAGTATGTGTACTCAGATGATTTTTAAGGTGTATATTTTGTGAAAATGTTTTTCCACATTCTGTACAACGGAATGGTTTTTCCCCTGTATGGGTGCTAAGGTGATTTTTTAAATGAACGTTCTGTGCAAATGTCTTACCACACAAACTACAACCATATGGCTTCTCACCTGTATGTGTGCTAAGATGATTCTTTAAATGTATGTTCTGTGCAAAACATTTGCCACACTCAGAACAACTAAAGGGTTTCAACTGTGTATGTGTAGTCTGATGATTCTTCAGATGCACAGTCTGTGAAAAAGTTTTACCACATTCTTTACACTGGTAGGGTCGTTCCCCTGTATGAGTTCGCGTGTGTGAAATAAGGTGCTGTTTTTGCACAAAGGACTTCCCACATTCCATACAGACAAATCTCTTGTTTGCATTCTGGAACTTCTTCTTTGTGCCATAACTGGATCCGAAGGAATCATCACCAGATGAATACTGCCTGTCAAATTTCATATCATATGCCACACTTTTGCTGAGGAGATGTAAACTATGTGCAAGATTTTTTGAGTCAGCCTCTGTGCCTTGCCTCACAGATGCTTCGTCCATTGCACTGGAATTCAAATCCTGATCGTCTTCTGTTAACGAACAGATTGCAGCTGGAAACCTGTCAAGATTATGTGTTTGGTTTAAATATACCCTGACAACCCCATAACCACATATTTTATTTAAATAGTTATGAATACATGAATCAGCATGTGTTTAACAACATGCTGTGACTTATTTGCAAGCACTGTCTACATCTGCAGTGTGTAACAAACTTACAGAGAAATGTACTGTACATGACTAGCATACTACTGTGTCTCTAAATACTGAACACTAAAGTAAAATGCATCTTGAAAAAAATTAAATTGAATGACATACACAAGGTAACACTCATATAACAAAACTGCTGTACATCAGGTTCTATTAAAATTTGTGTACACATTCAAAACATCAATGCAAAAGATCAATCAGGACCTTACAAATACTGATCTATTAGATGAATTAAAGTTACTGATATTTACACAAGGTAATACTCAAATAACAAGAGTATCAAATGTCAAGTTTTATCAAAAATCTGTCAAAAGGTTTAAAAGATACATGTCTAAGTACATTCAAGCATCCAAATTACATGTCCCTTCAAATTAATCAAATCAAAAAAATATAAACATGGTTGTACAAACCATTAGGTTACATTTTGAAACACACCTAGGAAGTGTACACATAGCTGTACCCTGATTTTGAACAAACATTTATCATGTACAAACCATGTAATCTGAACTGTTAAATCATAATATTGAACACTGGTAACATTTTCTGTAAAAGAACTGACCATGTACCATGAAACAGCAGCAGACAGTGAAATGGCCATGTAGAATACTAAAATATTAGTCATTCTCATGAAGTGACAGGTTTGTTTTTGTGACAACAAATTTAGTTTATCATAACTGAAAGGTTGTCCCAACTTCGAACCTTTCCGGATTTCAGTTCCTAAAACATATAGACAAGAGATTAACACAAATGGGTTAGAGAGTCAATTTGCATCATACTTGGAATGATGAAACTCATTGCTGACTCACCCTGTGTTATGAAATTGCATCTCTCTGGGCTCTGCAAAAGGATGAAGATACATGCTGTACCATCGTATATAGAAGGTGGTACACCCAGTACGTATATACCTCTATATATGCCTATGGTACAGCCTGTACAGATGCAAATCCATACCTACAGCAGAGCGTTAAGAGACACACTTGTACACAAACCTCTTTACATAGCACGAGCCAGGATAGTGTAGTTAGTATAGTAACTAGTCACAGGCTGGATGGTCCAGAGTTCATATCCCAGCACGGCCAAGGGATTTTGCTCTTCTACAAAATGTTCAGATCGGCTCTGGGGCCTACCCAGCCTCCTGTTCAATGGGTACTGGGGTTGTTTCCCTGGGGTAAAATGGCCAGGGCATGAAGTTGACCACTGACCTGCATCAAGTGCTGAGGTTAAGAATGAGCAAAGCTACACTTCTAACCCCCCCCCATATACCTTCATGGCATGGACTGAGAAAACTTTACTTTAAATAAACTTTAAAGTCCCAAAAATTCATTAAAAAAACTGACAGTATTATTTTGAATCTTTTCACTGTTTCATTACCTTAAACTGATACTACACAATAAGAGACAGAATAAAATACAGTCAGTCTTACTCTTGCTCCATTCCACCTTCAGGACTGTTTTCATCTGACTGACATTCTGCCAACTCAGCTTTCACTTTCACATATGTCCAGACTTCTGGAGGGTCTTCTGCTGGATTCAAAGAATTCTGAGATTCATTCTGCTTCTCCTATAAAGGCAAATCAGCATTTATTTTTTTCCAAAAAATTAGATATTACAGGGTCATTATTTTACCTGACAACTATGAACTACTGCTTCCTGTTGGTTCATTTATTGTACTCAGCCAACCCCCTACCAGTGCAGTGGAGGAGCAGTGGCCAATGACAAACAAACAATTGTTCAATAAAATAAGGGTCATGTATGCAAAGAAAAAAATACTTGCAATTGTTCAATTTATAGCAAAGAACAGATGTAATAGAATCTGATATTTAATCAGTTAATGCAGTATTCCCATCGTCATTACTTACTACAGTGAACTCTTTGACCAACTGTCAGTTAACATGATGATTTTATTTATGTATATACCACAGTATATGAGTGACCAGTGAAAAAACAACAATGACTATGTCATTTATATATGGCCACGAAGGTAAGAGGGATGCTATTTAAAGAAGCCTGCAAGGGGTTAAACATCTGTATTCTCATCTGTTTCTTATCATTGTTCTTATAATGGACATAAGTATGTAAGAACAGTGTATTTGAGTAGTTTATTTCATACTCATGCACCACAGAATCATAATAATCTGTATGTAGTGTAGCAAAACAAATTACTGATGAATAAAAAGCATAAATAAAACAAAATGAAATTATTTTCAAATGACAGCAGTAGTTATACAATAATTCAATTGTCACCCTCTTTTAACAAAACACAATTGAGCCTCTGCATGCTATACAAATAAAGTGTGTATAATGGAGCAAGGGAATGGAAAAATTGCAGTGTTAGGTGAGTTACTGTCAACTACCTCAGAAGACTGGGAACCTGATCTGTGATTTCTCAGTAACTCCCGGAAAGTTGCATCAGAGATTTCACACTGCCTTTTAAAATTGTATGACACATTCACTTGATTTACACACTGTCGACACACATGAGTTGGAAGACCATCGTATGCATCCACCTAAGACAGAAAGAATATGTATGAAGCCCGTAACATACACAGGAGACCAACTGTATAGCGAAAAGTGACTGCTTAACATTATTCTCAAGCCACTCACAGGTACAATAATGCTTGGAACTGTAGTAAACTCTGTAACGTTCACAGACAGTCTCATTTTCCTGCCTTTCATATTACTATAACAAAACTGTACTACTGTGTTTGGCTTACAGTTCATTTCATGCACATCCAGCAGCAAACATAATAATGGTGGTTTACCTTAACACCTGGTGCCAGACTCATAATTTTGCAGCGTAGAGGTGTAACTTGATCGCTAACTTCTGTATCAACGAAGAGCGAAAGTAATGTCGACTTCTCTTGCATACAAAGTCGACATACGTTCGCAAAGTTCAGTGGCATATTGAAAAATGGAATGGCCATGATTCTATTTTCCAGGAACTAAATTCTGTTTTTAACTAAAACGCCTAATCATTACATCAGTCCATTTTAATCACAGCCGCATGTGCCATACAAAATGTATAACACATTATTCCGTTTCATTACTTCTTGTCTGACATTCGCTTCAGGGACAGAAAATCAAATTCGGCACGTATATCAGTCAAATAATGTTAGAGAACTCTTTACTTTGAATAAAAATATAAAATTCACAACATTATTTTAACACGGAATGACATGTTTATGGTTCAACGGTACCATAAACTGCTGGCAATCAGAACATAAATTAAACCTGTGCCGACATCCACACACATTCACGTTACTCCTTCCCTGTCTATCACAAACAGTAACACGACATTTCACCGTCCCTTAGAGCTGCCGCTCTGCCAATTCAAACCAATAATATAATGCTGTGCGAAGAGAACATGTGTGAACATCCAGCGCAATCTTGTGTACAGTCAGCTGGCACGAGTACATACAGGTCGTGCGAAAGATTATGCGTAACAAAATACGTTGGCTAAAATATTGCAGGTTTTCACGGCAAGAATTATTTTGATTGTAGTCTTCTGGGTTTTGACACCGTGCAATGAACTGTGAGGCGGGTCACCCTAAGCAAGTCACAAAAGATCCGTATCAATTTCTTTGGGGAATGAAGGTAGTTTTCCCTCCAGCCACAAAATAATGTCATCCCCCCCCCCCCACCCCCGAGGCAACAGTCCTTTACCAGTGGCATTATGTAAGTAGGGTATATAATATATCCTTCTCAATTTCAACGTCCGTATCACTAGTTCCGGAAAGGGGATGTGTGTACGCAATTTATTCAGAGTTGTCACTTTTGTGGCCGTGAAAAGGACCATTCTGCTTCTATGTTTCTCAGCTTTCCCATTCGCAGTTACTCTGTTCAACTCGGACGAATCGAGGGAACGTATCGCTATGTGCACAAGTGACATCACGTTTATGCCAGTGCGAGTTAACGGCGACCCAAGACCCAAGACCCGGTGGGGAAAGTACAGAGACTATTGGCGGAATAGTCGCTTTTAACTCCCGAGAACTAATTATGCTAGAGTCACAGCGGCATAAGCTGCGGTATTGGCCGGTCAAACTGTTAAAGCAGCAAGTGTTGCGGCGAATTGCTCAGCAAAGTTCCCTGTGAAGAACAAGCCTCTCAAATGTATACGGAAAGAAGGGGCCTATTGCCCCGTAAACTTCTTCATTGAGTCCACAGATCATAAACTCGAGTCCAAGCCCTGCTCCTCAGAGGGGAGAACGTGAAGTTGGGTACCACTACCGAGTGGGGCTCGGATGCTTACTCTGCTATTCTCGAAGTAACCAGGTGGGATGCACAAGCCCACAGCGAACAATATAGCCGAATAACGGCGGAGCCTTGCACTCGACTTCCCTTTCTCGGTTTAAAACCTTTCCTGCATACAGGATGCATATATGGAATTAAAACCTGTGCCGCGTAGATTCTAATTGCATGCATGCCTATGCTAACGGATTCCCCACATCAGCTAGGTGGGGATCGACACTCTGTAATGTGAAAAATGTAACCTCCAAATCCTTGTGGTTTTGCCTTTTAGTGACGTACGTTGGTGCTTTATTCCTAATGCAGAGACACTTGAACTGCAGCACTTATGCTTCTGGACGCACCTGCGGCCAGCGGACAGTAGAGCACATATAATCCGGCAGAGAATGGTTGAGCTGATTAAGTAGACTACACCGCCCTTCAGTCCCGTAGCCAGAGCTCAGGTCTGTTGAAGTAATTTCCTGATAAGTGACGAGCGTTGCGACTTGCAAGACGCTACGACAGCCGTGTCATCCGCACAAGGTTAGGTCAATCTGCTGGCCCGTCGCTCACACAGTATACTAACCTTCCACCCTGTGACGTGTCCGTACCGACTAATGACGAGCTAGCTGTCAACACTCGCGAGAAAATTGAAGCAGAAATGTAACACTTGCCACCGGAGCAGCAGCCAAACGAAAGACCCAGGACATCTCAGTGGCGATAAACTCGCAAATTTCTGGACTGGATTCGCGTGGATGGCCAGCAGAATAGCGACAGGGGTGAAAGAATTCTTTATGCCTGTGTCCAAGGTTAAAGATGGTTTCCGGGCCACTAGCTATCAGCGTTCTGCTGTCAGTTGACAAGTGTGAGTGTGAGTTTCCACACCCCTTTCTGGGAAGATCAATTCATGTGCCTCCCCTGGGACTTGGGCAAGTAGATGCTGTGTGGTGTCCAAGACATGGAGGCCTTGCTCTTAACTGTAAGCTGTCACGTAGCTTCGATCATGGTGATGGCACCAGGATGCCGAAAGACATGCCGTTACCAAACGGTACACTTTAAGAATGTCGGTAGTGCAGGGCCCTAACGTGGATAAGTGTGCTTACTCACCTAGCTCCGCGGCTTGTGAGCAAAGATGGAGACGTACACCAGAGCAAATGGGTCGCCGGAATGCAGACGCTGCCAAATCAGGCATAAACAATGAAACTTGATGTATCATCTGTGTGGACGCCCAAATATCAGGGGAATGTGTCACCTCCAGAGAGTAGCGTCAAGTGCCGCAGCCATGGTGGTACCTGTAATGCAACCTATTGAAGTTACAGAAAGTGTAAAGAAAACAAGGTAGCTGCTCCAAAGCAAGTGTGGCTGGAAGGACCACGTATTCTTCAATCATCATATATTTGAGTACAAATTGAAGTATAATGGGGCACTAGATCCGCTGTTTTACTGACTGCAAGCCTATAGTTTTGTTAGGATGGAGGTGGTATGTAATACTCTCAATCTTTATATTCAGAATACTGTGTGGTTAAATAACTTATCAAAATATTAACAACCTTTAGCATTCTGTTGGCACTGCGCTACTAGTCGGACTGTCCCGGGATTGATTCCCGGTGGTGTCAATGGGGATTTTTTTCCGTGGCTCCCCCCGACAGAACCATGTGTCCTGGGGTCGACTCAGCCCCTGAAAATGAGTACCAGGGATTTCTCCTGGGGTAAAGGCGGCCGGTGCATATGGCTGACGACCTACCACCCTCGTAGTGCCG
>JGI20166J26741_10582226_pt1 | contig 15619 bp, 14 predicted proteins | sample TergutCu122P5_FD_26741 | JGI IMG/M metagenome (IMG submission 26741)
AAGGAAATTTTAGATTCCCCGTCGTGAAAAACATACTGGAACAAAACTCAACAAATGAGGATCTTTCTCAGTTCACGACGGTGTCGTGTGTGAGTAGCGAGTGGTGTGGAGTGTCGAGAAAGTAAGTAAAACAAATATTTTTACTGATTTATTACCACCTTTGCGAGAGCAATGAACGATTCTGATGTCAAGGTTTTAAAATAACAATGGTATGTGTTAGACATACGTATACATACCTGTTGAAACGTGAGACGAGGGAAAGTTAATCGCTCACGCACGCACACACACACACACACTATGCGAAACCCTTTCTTAGTTTTAATATGTCACACCGATACAATTTCTTCTTCTTCTTCTTGGACATCGCCTTTATCACACATACACCCAAACTCTACGGCCCTGGGCCAGGGATGAGGTTAGGCAGGTTCCTCGCCCAGACAATCTTGTAAGGTTTATTTTAATATTATCTTACATATAACTAGTACAATCCAATCCTCGAATACGGTGTTCTAGTACTTAGATTTTGACTTCATTTTAATAATATTTTAGGACACCACCTCTCTCACCCATATATATAAAATCTAGGAGCTGATATTTGAGAACAACATGACCGTCAGCTATAATAATGTCACAAAGAATAAATAAACTTAAATTAGGGTCCCTAAGTTGTAGGTCCCCTCCTCCTTTACGTAGTGTCTTAACCTAAGTTTTTGGGCGACCGCCAGCCTCAGGGATAATGATAAAATTAAAATAGTGGTCCCCTTCATTTTAACAATATTTCGGGACACCGCCATCGTTACCCGTGCACATAAACTTATTGCAAATGATACATTTCGTCATATATCGAATGATTGTAAGTGTCCGTGTTTACATGTATCCTGGAGAATTGTTGTAACTTTACAATAGAACACGTACAGTCAACTAATTCAACGACTTATGCATTCGATGGAATGAGGAGTAAAGTGAAACATTACACGCGTCATTGTGTCAGCCGCGCTCAAAACATGCTGTACGTGATAATTTTTGCTTTTATGACGAGGAATGAGTGAGTTCGTGTAAAGTGTTGATACGTGAAACATTAGGTGTACACAGTTTTATCGTGTCGGCTGTTTTAATTGTACGTTTGCTTTTCCGCGTGCGGAAAGGACTGGAATACACATGTATGTGTTGTATCATGTAAACATTAAAGTTTCAACCTCGATTTTTGCAGGGCATGCGATATCAAAGAAAACGCGATTTGTCAATGACCGCTATGGTTTTTTTTACATACATTTCGGCGTATGTACTGTGGACGCGTTCCTATTGTTCGATATACTGAGCGAATATACTGAACCGTACACACGTTTTAACACGATAGGAACTCATATCTCCGATACCGATACATGTAATTTCTGAACCATAAGTGATTTAATATTCATGTAATTAGCGTATTGGTTTTTGTTATAAATATGTAACATGCTTTCTTGTGTAAAAAACTTAATTTGGGACTAAGAGTTTTTATTAATGAGGTATCAATATCACACAGGACTACCCTAAAAGAGAGATCAGTTTATCGAATGACATGTGTTGTAGAAGTCATCGGATGCCTGCGTGATGGAGGACTGTCCGCACAGGATCGAACTTTATTTTGTGTTAGAACACTGCGAGTTTTGTGTGACTTTAATAAATACGAGTATGACAGTATTTGAGAAGACGTGTTACTATATTATGTGTCTGTCGAGGGTCATAGTGTACATTAGCATTTGTATTTTAAGTTTAGAAATAATACTATTTGTGTAAAGGAAAGAGAGTGTGTGTGAGTTGTTTCTTCGAAGGTGGACTTGATATTAAACCGTGTCGTATTGAACGTAACTGGTTGCAATATATTACAAAAGAAGATGACCAGACTTATTTCAATTGTCCAATTGATAAGTTGTCTTTCTACTACAGGAGTACGTATTGGGTTAAAAGTGGTGCAGGATTCAAATTTAGCGACCCATTTGTCGTGCAGTAACACAACAAATGGCGCTTCTTACAGGAGCTGTATTTTTAAATGGTAGCCTCCGAATATAGAGAAAAGACATTGTTCCACCAATTGATAGGGCGTACAGAGGATGGTGGTTTGAACGGACTGTGTGGTGGAACAATAGGATTGCAGGGAAGACAAAGAAATGTCTCTACCTGTATGGTAAAACCTGTTGTAAGAAATCCAAAAGTGTTAAGGGCATTATACGAGTAACTGATGATAAAATTATTTAATTCCCAGTGTCAGGGCAGTTTTTAGACAGAATTTGGGAAAATATAACTGTGTTGTCGTGTTATTCAAATTTTATTTTGAGAGCTTCAAATCAGACTTCAGCACTCTTAAGTGATTAATGGAAGGAAAGAGATTTAGTGTTGATGTAAAATGTGAGGATCCAGTGATGGTTTATTTTGACGTCCTTGTTATATTTGTAAGTACTGAACATCCATATGGTAATGAATTTTTTTTAGAAAGGATAGAACAGATTTCTGCCGGTAGACTGTGGGATGTCAATGATGAGAGCATATAGATAAGTATGTAGTGAAATACTTGTTGTTTATATAGAAATTGTGTGCATGAGAGATGAAAAAAGATGGTGTATATTGTGGGGTATTCAAAAATTGTGTTTAATGAAGGATAAACACGAATGTAACCAATCTGATCTTACAGTAGTAAGTCAAAAAGAGTGGTGAAAAAAATATTAACTATTTTTTAAGACTCGTATATATATATCACATTCAACATCTAGAAACGTGACGTTGTGCTTCAACAGCGAACACAACGAGGGGTATGGTTTAGGATAAGTATTGATCTACCTACAAAACTGTAATCTTACATTTCAGTACATGGTTCTTACATTTGAAGGGATGTGGAATATGCGTACAGACCATCAATTGGTGTATCAGAAGGGTGTTAATAATAGGCTTACGATCGGTTTGAGGAATGAATATCTTCAGTAATACTGTTACTGCTCCTGAAAATACTACTACTATTACTACGATTACATTAATAATAATAATAATAATAATAATGAGAGTGAATCCTAGCCGAAATAAATGCGTACTTGACAGCACGGTGTGGCCTACACTCAGATTGCTATGGAGGAGATGGTGTCCAGCAAGGAAGGTAGCTGTTAATATACTGAAAAGCATGTGGTCATCTCAAGCTTGCTGGATGGACGAGATGTTAACAATTCAAAACAGTAACAGCTTAATGCGTTACGAAATATTTCAAAAAAATTCGGACTGGGACTGATCCTTTGGAACGATGGAAGGAATGGGAATTGGACATGAGATTTGGCAAGTGGAAGGTAATGAGCGTGCGAAGGTCTGGGCCATGGATAATATTAAAGTGGACATCAAGCAATATGATGGCGAAGCCTCGATATGGCACAGGACAGTAAGAAGTAGCGGCTTTTAAAAATATTTTGATAACTTTTGGGTGCTATACAACGAGGGAAATTTCTTGACTAACTGGGAAAATGTTAAATTTTCAAAAAGAAATCTGCTCCATGGAGTACGATCGTTGGTTAATTATGGAATGACGAATACTTAAGAAGGAGCAGAAATTCACACACGGTTTGCTGCAATGAAATTCCTCTGACAGCAGTTAAATACATATTGAGGTTTGGGGTAAATTTAGAGATAATGATGGTAGAAGGACAGAACAAATCCAGCGGCTGGAGGAAGACACACTGAAGGTCGCCGACAGTTACATCCTGCAGGAAGATGAGACAGAAAGAGGCAAGTTAAGAATAGAGAGGGTGCAGAAATGGGTCGAAATGACTATGGTGTGAAACGTAATAATAATAATAATAATAATAATAATAATAATAATAATAAAGTTTTGAGGCTTGCAGAAGTAAGGTCCAACCGACCATGTAACAGACTTATAAGATAAACATTTCCGATAAGCAGAGCAACTGCACAGTGCATTGTGAATGTAGCAGAGACAGCAGCAAAATGCGATACACAACACAGATCAGCTAGCTGCTGGAGCTGTGTAATTACGTAGTTTGCTGCAGAAAAGTGGAACAGCGGAATGTTTACAGGCTGTCAGTAATTTGGTGAAGCGCTGACAAAATTTCCCTTAATTCGCCCACTACAAGGGCACAATTCGTGCTAACATATAAATTTCGAATGTTTACAAGCAAGAAAACACTCAAACCAAAATAAAACTGACTTCGTAATACACGTACATTTAAATTTGATAATTTTAATTATAAATTATATTCAATAATATTACGTATTTTGTTGGTGTTTATTATAGACGTAAAGAGGTATTTTGCATTTAAAATTGAGCAACTAATCGCTGGCAACCACTGGTTTAGAAAGCTGTTGGCCCACTGTCAATTTGAAGGCTAGTGTTTTGGCCCAGGATAGTCCGTGCAAGATGTGTGTTGAAAACAGTAGGGTTTGGGTTGTTTTCTTCCAAGCTCTCCGGTTTTACCCTGTCAGAATCATTTCACGAAAACTACAAATTCGTACTGTATTTTGTCGATTCTACGTAGTCGTAGCAACTGATGAAGTCATTCAAGAAGCATTACAAAAAAAATTATTAAAAAATAAATTGACAATACGTACATATCTAGCACAAATGACTTAAATCTGTGTTCTACATACGAACATATTCAATTATCTTATCTAACCCTAAGGAATGCATGAAATTGCATATCCTGCACTTCATTATACTCCGAAATGCAAGGGAAAGCGCAGCACTACCTGTAGATCACAACTGCTCTTTAAAATCCAACACGAATATTTGGACGAGTATTTCCGAAATATTGAAACTCTTTGCATATTTAAACCCTCTGAATCATGCTTCCGCGACAGAATGGTATTTATTGTGGGCAGTGGCGTAGCTGAATTCAGGGTAGTGGTGGAGCCGCCCTGATCAGCAGAGTCCAAATTTCGGCACAATGGATATTTTAAAAGAAACTTTTCTGTTCTCAATAAATTTTAAATTATTAAGACAAATAAAAGTGAATTTAATCAATAATTGCGATTTTTTAAGTTCAAAATTTATATCATAGACGACTGACACTATAGCTGCGTCACTTATAATGGATTGTGTGTCCATGGCACAAAAGCACTTAGTCGGCCAGGGCCTGCTAATTAACGAGACTTCACTTTCACACTGAGACACACCACACTCCGCAGGACTCCTCTGGAATTTCGTGCCCGCGGCAAGATTCGAACCCACAATCCCACCAAGAGAGCGGCAGCAGACACACGCCTTACACCACGTCATCACTGGGATCGGCTATGTGTATATTTCTGTTTGTGTTCAGTGATCTAACGACGGTTAATAACATAGGCAATGGCTTCCAGTGGAGAATGAGCCTGAGCACTGAAGTGCGAAAAACATTAAAGCAGAATGCATTTGTTCGGAATTATTTGGTGGCTTACTTTTTGGGAAAGCGTAGCAACAGGCAAGATACCTACTACTGAAGAAGCAGAAAATAGACGAGTTGTTTAACAAATGGACCGAAATAAGAGGGAATTTATAATTGAGTGTTTTTAGGTTTATTCGGCTGTGTAAAAGAGTATTCCAGTGTTCTCGGACATGACGGTCTGACGCCGGGTAAGTTGGCCCCGGCGATTTGAAAGAATGTGTTGTGTTCATCCTCAAGAGCTCTAGGTCATAGAAGGAAAATTGAAAAAGCGACACGACGTTACATTTCCCATAAGACCGGCTTCATCTTACCCACACATGTTGACTGTTCGTCACGTCTTGTATCTCGACAGCGGAGATTAAAGATGGGTCTGTGAATCTTGGTTGCTTTGCCAAAATGTAGAATAGCAAAACTTATATGGGCGTATTTACGCAATTCGTTATCGGAATTAGATGACACAAACAATTTACGGGTTCTCGAATCATAAGTGTATTCCTATAAACATAAGTGTATTACGTAATGCACAAGCACCTTACCAACGCCTTGAACATATTGAACCCTATGTCCCGCATGCCTGTACATTGAGGTCACTTTAATCTATGTTGCCCAATACTGGACCTCGCCCATAAATCTTTTAGCTCCTACAAACATCAGGTTCGGTGCGGTTAAGTGTATTGACCGATACTTCCCAAGTAATATCCTATCGGCTGTCGAGAGCTAGCTGGTATTCAATTATGCCTTATTGCTCTTAATTGTCTCAGACCCTGACAATCTCATTACATCTCTAAATTGTCTTTTGTGGGAAAGGAAGCAGCGAGTATCTGAGGAACGCGCTATGGAATCTCGGAGCCGTAATTGAAGAGGAAGATTAATCGAAGCTTCGTATAGACATTATGACTCCCTAAGGTTCTAAATGTTTGCCCAACAATGTAACAACTTCGGACATAGAACACACATAAACACCCTCTTAACTGGTGTCAAGCAAGCAAACAACAGTAGATGCTGGTAGATATTCGCACTGCAAGAGAACTCAACATGGCAGAAGCAGCCAAGGTCCATTTTTCAATCGCTTTCGTAAAATTGCGAAAAGTAAGTTTTAGATTCGTCATGTCTTTCCGTCTGTCCGTCTAAATTGCACAACTCGGCCACCACTGAAAGATTTTCAAGACATTTGATATTTGATTATCTTTCGAAAATATGTCTAGAAAATTCAAGTTTTATTAAAATCTCATAGGAATAACTGGAATTTTACAGGAAGACCAATACACATTTTTATCATATCTCGCTCAGTTCCTCTAAGAATGCGAAATATTTCAAATAAACTTGTAGAAATAACCAAAACAAACTATGTAGGTTCATTATTTATCGAAAATTGTGTCTTTAGGAGATAAGGTGTAAAAATATGGTAGAACCATACAGGCCACATATGACAATATGGAGCATGCACTTTGCTGGATACCTAAAGCTACAAGTACACGCTTTAGAATATTTAATACTCCTTGCTTTTTTTCTCTAACTGTGGTTGCACAAACGCACTTAAATGTTACGATATATGTGCATTTTTTTTAATAGAGGGCCACAGGATAAGTAATGCATACGTGTGCGGTCAGCATTAATTTCTTACCCGTAACAGTTCCCAGCCGATTATCATTTCAAATATATGTACTTTTGAGAAGCGGCAAATTTAAAAATAAATTTGTCCCTGTCCAGGTCGTGAAGGCTTACGGGGAGTAGAAATTGTTCCACTCATACTTAACCTCCGAACTAGATGACGAGGAGTACTAGGCTTCACTCTCCGGCTGTTTTAACCCTGGAAAAGGAATTCGGGACCAATTGAACAGGATGATGGATGTTCGTCAAAGCCGGTCTGGTCATTTAGGAAGAGAGAAAACCCTTGTCCCTGGCGGAATTCGAAGCCCGCCTGACTACCCCCACTAAGCTATAGCAGCTCCTTTTGATGCAATGGTGTGTATTTTAATTTAATAAAAAATGGTAACAGCCACAAGATGGCGGTGGCCAGGTTGTTATTACTTGTGACTTCGTGGGTCACACGTCCTAGCTAAACACACAATAGTGTTTACTGTCACGTTATCTCATTCAACCCGCACTGTAGGTGCCCCGACCTTATGGTCTGGTAGGAAGCAGACGAATTCACAGAACACATAACTGCGGAAAGAAAGGGCTTCAGGCATGCAAAAATAACGCAAACCTCTCGCCGAATACAGTAATGCCATCCTTAGTATAGTCGGCGTTAAATGCAACCACCATTAATATACCTTATAGTAGACAACGATGTACTTAGGCTGGATGTAAGGTGGTAAGATAACCTGCATGAAATTGTTACATTCCGTAGAAAAAGGGTGGACTTTTAAGACAAAATATATTTTTATTCACGCGTGTTATTGTAATCACTATATAAAAATTTTGACCAAATAAATACCAGTTTACTGTGTAGACATTCCTTCAAAGAGGGTTCTGTAATCTTATCTTCAATTGGAGAGAGTAAATTTCAACTATCCTGGAGAAATTCGAACGTGTGTAAAACTTACCTGCACAGCGTATTGTAAAGCCACCTGTCGGTGAATATGATGGACTTTTTCTACATCCATTTTTTTATTTCCATCAGAACGTTTATTTTTCCCTTCACAGCCCAATGCCTGTTAAACGTACCACAAAGGTTCACACTCAAACATCCTACGTTCTACCACACGGTGACTTTAAATGTTTTGTACATATCTCAGAAGAAAAACAGCAGTTATTTTACTTGCAGCAGTTACAGAACAGTTTTCATAACCTAGAAGAAGCTTGTTTATTGCACGATGCGATCTGAATCTTTAAATTTCATTCCAGATGCTCTTAATAATTCAGCGGTTAATTGAGATCAAAGAATACAAATTATTTATTTATTTAATTATTTAATCAGCAGCTGGGCCATATTCTGGTCCACATGAATCAAATGCCCGTCGTGTGTGTATCTGTGCAAAGGATGACCCCTCCCCTTGCATAAAATTATGTACACATATGTCTTCGTGTATAGGTACATATGTATAAGAAGAGGTGCTGATAAGTCCTTAGCCCGACCTACTTCCCGATGTCTTAGGACGGAATCGATAGTGTCGTTGGAAGGAGGGGTCTGTTTATGTGCCGAATTGCAAGTCTTTTCTTGTTACAGATGTTGAAAGGAAGCATATCAGGCGACCCGCGCGATTTCAACAACTTCGAAACGCGAGCTGTCATCAAGTGTTTCCCCCCCCCACAAGGCAAGGAGCCGAAGGAAATTCACGCAGTTCTAACAGAAACATTAGCGGAACATGCACCATCTTATGCCACCGTCAAAATCTGGGTGGCCCAGTTTAAACGTGGTGATTTTTCCACCTGTTAAGTGCCTCGTCCTGGACGACACAAAACAGTGACCACCCCGGAGATCAGTGATCAAATCCACGAGCTAATCTTGAAAGACCAACGGGCCGGATTTCAGCTAAATCAATAGCTGAGCAACTGGGCATCTCACGTGAGTCGGCTGGGTCCATCATTCATGAAGATTTGGACATGTGGAAGCTCTCCGCGAAGTGGGTCCCGAAATACCTGAATGCAAATCAAAAACGTCAACGGTGCCAATCGTCCGAGAAAATTTTGGAATTTTTTCGGTGCGATCCAAATGATTTCCTGTCGGGCACTATTTGTGACCATGGACGAAACCCGGTTATATCACTATGACCCGGAGACAAAGTAACAGTCAAAGGAGAGGCAGCATAGCGGGTCACCCCGCCCCAAAAAATTCCGATTGCAAAAATCCGCCGGAAAATTTCTCGCCTCGATTTTTTGGGATCAAGACGACATCCTCCACATTTATTATCTTCTGAAGGGCCAACCTAACAACGCGGAGTATTACTCATCTCTGCTGGTGGAACTGAAGGATATTTTGAAGGAAAAACGCGGCGGGAAAGTCACCAAGGAGGTCTTGTTCTTGCACGATAATATCCCGGCTCACAGTGCACTTGCAACCTAGAAGAAACTGGTCTACGTGGGTTTCCAGTTTCTTGATCACCCACCCTATTCTCCGGATCTGGCCCCGTCGGACTACCACCTGTTCCCTGGACTGAAAAAAACCATTGAAATTTCGCCAATTTTCGTCCGACTTGGAGGTCATTGCTGCCGCGGATACCTGGTTGGACGGACAACAGCCCGATTTTTTTTTTTTTTGAGTGGCTTGCAAAAGTAATATCAAAGGGCTAAGAAGTGTATTGAGCTTCGTTGGGATTATGTTGAATAAATCTCTAGTTTGGTTGCTGTAGCTTGTTTTCTTCCTGGTCGGGCTAAGGACTTATCAGCACCACCTCGTACAAGATATATATTCATATGTATCTCTGTACGTGTGCAGTGTATATCTAGGTGTATCTGTCAGAGTGTAGGTAAATAAGTGTGCTCCGAACAAATCATGCAAGAAATTATATTGTTATACAGATAAACTACACAATTTTATTCTTCTGTTCAATTCTTAAAGCTAAAAATTAATCTTCCCTTGTTTTTGACCATATATAATATTCGTACTTCTGTTTTTCCTTATTTCTGTGAATAACGTTTCAAAATCGCATATAAACGTAGATATCCCATAAGGTTTACTAGTTTAAAAATATTATGTTTCACACAGATAACACACCTGTCTGTATATACAACAACCAAGTGTTACACACAGAATATCGATGTACTGAAAAACTCCCTTTTAAAATGTCAAAATAGCATGAAAATTGTTCTTATTAGTTTCATAATTGTCATTGTCTAAAAGTGGCGCGGTACGTGATCACGCGCGCAGTTTATCTCCTCGCCATCTAACGGTAGGTTAAAGAACTTCACGTAATGGTTGCTGTACTTCCAACCGCTGTCGGTAGAGCACCATAGAGTTCAGGTTTTAATTCTACACTGAAAAGGAAAAGAAGCTTGTGAAATTGGAAAAAGAGGTGTAATAGAAGAAAATGAACACGAAGTATTGTAATGGCAATTATAATGATGAATTGTGGTAAGAAATTCTTTATATTTCCGAATGTAAAATTGTAAAGAAAAAACTGTTAAAAGAATTATGTTTTCCTGTTTTACGTAAAATATTCTATTCGCATACAGAAATTTGGTCTACAAAATCAGAACCAAGTAGCATGGACATACGTCAGAGGTAACATAATTAAGAGGAAAGGAAATTAATGTATTTAATATAAAACCGAACCTTTGTAAGTAGTAAGGTAACACATAATATATAATAAAACAACAAGATGCAACTATGGCAGTACTGTGTTTATTAACAACTACAGGATTTACTCCATCCCAACTCATGACAAACACAAGTGGCTGCTGTTACAGTTTATAGTGCTCCTGATGATGGACACAAAGGGCGTCCAGAACATGTAGAGCATACCTGTAGTTGTTAATTAACACAGTACTGCCAGAGTTGCATCTTGTTGGTTTATTATATATTAAAGACTTATGATGCACGGAAACTCAAATATAAAATTGTAAGTTATCATTGGCACATTTATTTCATAAACCTTATAAAGTTATGTTTATGTTTTTACATTTTATAGTGGTTAGCCTGAGGATAAATTTAATCAAGTGCCAAAACATGTAGTTAACTCTGTAAACATTAAAGTCTGTTTATTCACAAATTTGTGTTGACGGAATAAATAATATTTTTGAATCAGCTTAAACAGCACAACTGAAGGCCACCTAACAAAAGTATACGAAATAACATCACCTGCCAGAAGAAAATCCTCTCCACAGCGTTAAAGTTTATTTAGTTATTATAGTAATCTGTCGCTGAAGTTTCATGTCACACGGAAAAAACTGTTTGGCCCAAAAAGAGCACTGCGACTTAAAAAAGGACTACTGAGAAAATTGTATGTTCCACAAAGCCAAATGTTCGGTCTCCTCTTCCTGAGTCTTGTTATGACACGCTGATCCTCTGTCAGTGTGGTATAAACGCAGGTCATAGATTTCCGATCTACATGCCCGAAGTATGTGACACTTGTGTCGTTTTCGCTTTGAGGTTATAATTATGAAATTGTTCTGTTTCTCTGAACATTGGGTCGACATACTGTCTCACATATATTTTATTTGACATACTTGTTTATGAATAATGAAGTTTATGTTTAGAATCCTGCAGCAAAGCAACAGACACTTCATTACTACGATGAACAAACGTCGATTCAGGTTCTCTCCTACGGTTAATAATCGAGCGGCTTTAGCAATCCCATTATTCCAAGTAAATTATCTCTTGAAAAAAATGTAATATTTTCCACCATTATTAAAACAGTCGCCTTGGTGACATTTCCCAGGTTTTTGAACCTTATTTTGTAGACAGGAAGCTCATCGCAGAACTTATTGTCACACAAAAAGACAGGCACAGGAATATCGCTGGCACTCTTTCCATCCTAACAGCATTCAAATATTCGATAACAACTTTAGATTGGTATAATCCAGTATTCGCCTTCCATAAATTAGGTAAAATGATTAAAGTAATAGATACATGATATTCAAAACTCATTGCCCAAAAGTCATTACGGGATTGAAATATTTTATCTCTGGTTCTTCACTTTTCTTCCAGCAAATCAGACTATTCCGAGCCTGATGCTAATATTTTAAAAGAAATATTCTCCATATTTTGGACAAATAAAGCATCATTGCAACTAAAGGCTTGCTGCAAACACAAAGTAACTTAATCCTGTGGCTGCTTCATGTAACTACACTTACCACGTAACCCATAACATATTTCCGTCCTCCTTTATAAAGAATATAAATTTTGTTCAAAAATCTCATACTCCATACGAAAATTTCTCTACTTATCTTGCAGGTATATATCCGGTTTCCACAAGTCATACTGTGCAGTTAAACTATTTTTGTATGATCACTAAATCTTTCAATTCTCTCTTCCAAACACGTGTCATACACATAAGAACTCCGAAATATATCAACACAGAAACTAAGACAGGAAAATTTTGTTGGTCCATAACTCACTCTTCATTACACTTAGTTGAAATTTAATCAATATTGTGCTTTGTTTCTTGAAGGAGCAGCAGTACAGCGTGACATTTAAAAACAATGTTGAGCCCTAGAAAATGCCCACCACCAAACCCACGGCGTAATTTACTTAGCATGCGTTTAATTTCTCGCTAATGTTTCTCATTTTAGTCCAGTGCTGAAACGAATGTTGAGTATGAAGGTACTTCTAAAATTTCGTTCTAGTAGTTGTGAATAAACTACAGTCAGACTCAAATAATAGGTTGAGACGACTACTGTCACTTCATCACAATCTAATACGATATCACAGTAAATTACTACTTAAGCATCTGCTGAACGGAATGCCGTAAGTTGAAATATTTTCTGCAGTGATCGCCTCAAAAAAGTTTTCCTTGTACAAACTAATTTGTCGCAGCACTAACATTAGTCAATATATCTGTGTAATTTTAACCTACTAAGGTCAATTTTCATTAAATAATCAAAAATCAATATTTTGAATATTTCTATACTTGATATTTGCTCAAATATCTAAATGCTTATAAAATTTAAAAGTAGATCTTCAATGTAAGATAGTTCCTTATGTTTACATTAATATCAACACAATAAGGTGATCAATTTGTTTATTTTTCCCTACTTGAAATATAGAAAAAATTTTCAATTATATGATAGAGAAAATTCAATCCGCATTAACATAAGCGCGGTATTAATTAAAATCACCGGTTTGTGAGATTACTAATGCTTTCCACCACAAAGAAGTGACCGATATGTGATTGTCCCTACGACTAAGTACACCAATTGTAATGAAGTGCTCTTTCTTATAGTATCAGTTTGTTATCAAGGGAAAATTCTTAAGTGCAGTATTGATAGAAATAATTATTATTTCTAAATTTTTCTCCAGGTCTTTGTCAACAAGTCAGAGATAAGAAAATAAGAAATAAAAGTTAAAACGTAATTGTGTCTGTTGGTGAGACGAGAGCCACCTACCCAGTTGTACCTGCTCGTCCGAAGCTGCCCGTCGACATGAAGGCATTTTTCCGGCGAATGAACTTCTTATCTTCTATACGACCTTTATATTATGTGTCTCGTGTTTTAGGACTTGCTCCATTCTCTTTCACCAGCAACTTTACCGTCAAAGAAGTCGGCCCTTTTTGTTTGTTGTATTCAGTAGTCATATTAATCACTGTGTTATCATGTAGCATAATATGCGTAGTGCAGCGTGCCAAGCAGTCTGGACTTGTGGTAGCAGTAGTTGTCAACGAATTCCTTGTGAAAGTTTTAGGGGGCCTCACGGCATTTTCATCCATTCTTATTTCTATCACGCTCAATAGTGTGAAATCAAGGAACATTGTCTCTAAGGTTATTAAAATTGATAAAGAGCTACTGATTGATTCTAGTACAATGTATACCAAGACCATTATCTTTACGTTAATTCAAGTAATTTTGGTTTACACTTATGCAAATGTCTTATTCACATATGACACTTTGGTGTGGACAAGAGCAGTGAAAAAAGTCAGCGTATGGTACTGTATTACTGGCTATCCTCACCGATTTGTTAACTTAGAAACCGTCGTTGAATTTTCTGATCTTGTTCTTTTGCTTATAAGTCGTTTAAAATCCTTAAATTCAAGACTTTCTCTCATTCTAAGGGGTTCAAATGAAACTTACACTAATGCTTTCCTATTTACCACCGCATCACGCCATTCGATTCCTAAATCCTTTGTAAAGGATAATTCAATACGTGTATCAGAAATTAATCGTGACAAATTAGTACCAATTATTGATTCGCCTCAAAGTGTCAACCACCATCGAAAGCTACGATGTGAAATTTCACAACAGAGGAACATACACAGTGCTAGAGAACTGTATGAAGATCTGTGTGACATTAGTGTACTCATCAATTCAATGTACGGTTTCCAAATCTTATTAGAACTGGGTGTAATCACAGTTGAGCTGACTTTGTCGTCGTATTTAATACTTGCAACAATTCTGGGGATCCTTTCTGTGGAGGTTGACACTACAGGTAGATTTATCTGCGTCATGGTAGCATGGCTGTTGCTGTATGCTTTCAAACTGATCAGCATTACAGCGCCATGTCAATCTGCAACTAGCGAAGTAGAGAACACAGTCATGTTGGTGCAGAAATTACTGTTGGCGGGGTTCGATCAGAATACCATGGCAGAACTACAGCTGTTTTCCCAGCAGCTGCTCCACCGCAAGATTAATTTCACTGCTTTCGGTGTTCTCAAACTCGATTATTCTCTCCTACTCACCATCATTGGTGGTTTCATTACATATGTGATCATTGTAATGCAATTAATTAGGTAAGAGTATCGGCATAGGCCGTATTTGAAATCAAATGTTAACCTACAACTGCTACACTAGCGCCGAATCACTTGGCACTAAATGTTGCTTCTACAGTGAAGTCATTTTTGGGCCATGTCGTATGAGTACATTCGCAATGTAGTAACTAATTTCATATCCACGCTTACGTAATACTTACACGCACTTAGGGTAAATCTAGGTAATAGTGTGACAAAACACACTTGATGGCACGACTCTCTAAATAGGCCATGACTATATAAGTTAATGTCACGAAACTGAGAGTGTTTACTCTATATGTAAATCAATAATTTTACTTCCTGGATATCAATATGTTGTGTTAAAACTGGAATAAAACAATTATTTGTTAAATATTTAACTCTAAGTGATATATTTCATTCACAACCATGGTTATTTCCGATGGTTTCATTGGAATTTTTCGCGGAAATAATCCTTCTGGGCACACAATGTCTCTGGGGTCATATAAACATAACAAATGTGATTAAAAGGAATATTTTCTGGAGTGTAAAGGCTGCCAGTGCGTAAGGCTGACAATCTTATCACCTTCACGTGCGGATTGTCTTCAGATATGAGAGCTTTAACTTTCTGTAACCTTAAGGGTCCTTCCAGGTCTGCACAAGAATTGCTTTAACTTTACTGTGGTAATTAATGCTCTGAGTTAATTAAATATTCTTATCCATGAAGTTTTGCAAGGGACATAACTACTGCCTTAGATATTTTCAATTCTCTTGGGTTCTTTTAAAGAGAACGTTTCAGAAACTGGATCTGTTTCCATCAATCATTCATTCATTCAGTATTCTGTCTGACGACAGGTCCAAAGCCTCCTCCAAAACGATGCCTCCACATAGTGTGATCTAGAGCTTCCTCCTTCAAATGAG
>JGI20166J26741_10585559_pt1 | contig 15614 bp, 8 predicted proteins | sample TergutCu122P5_FD_26741 | JGI IMG/M metagenome (IMG submission 26741)
TGCCATGCCGTGCCCCTGCCCTGCTCCGACAGTGCCGTGTCCTTCGTGAAAGTCCGCGTGGTAGCCGGAAATATCCGAACTGCTAGTCCAACAGTTTAACGGATCGTCTATTTTGTAGTGTGCTGCTGCCACTCTTTACAGTCGTAGGTATGGATCGTTGTGAGGTGGACTGATATGCTTCTGATAACAATCTTCGTGGAACTCCGCATGGTAGCCGGAAGAAGCCGAACGCGGGCACGTAGCCCACAGGCCGTCTCTCGACGGCCGTGCTGTGCCGTGGCCTTGAGAAGAACGGCGTGGTCAGAGTAGGCCATGGACGCGGCATGGCAAGTGTGAAACAGACACTGCCGCACTGTGTAAATCAAATGGGAAAGACACGTTCTAAACCCTTAGCGGCACACCATGGCAGGGGAACGGCATGGGCGCGCCATGCTATGTGTGTGAATCGGCCTTAAGTCTACCTGCTCTGTAATTTATGCTGAAAGACTGTTTGCGTAGTCCAGAGGTATGATTTCGGATGTCGCTGTGCTAGACGGATCGTTGATTGGATTTAACGGCGTGTTTTTGTTTCAGATTGCCTGCATCTGCAGCTGTACAGGGACAGCAAAGACCGCTACAAACAGGGACAAACCAAAGCGTCCCTCTCCCTTCAGCATTTCCTGGGAGTGGAATCCGGTGAGTTGGGGGGGGGGGCTGTGGAGGACCGTAGCTAAGAATAGGAAAAATGTAATGACTAAATGTTTAATATAATATAATGTATTATATTATATTATATATAATGTTTAACGAATAGAGCACATAAACTGTTATAAAAACTAAAGAAAAATATAACTTGTATAACCCTTTCCGATCTACGCACAGCACATCTCGATTAGACAAATTAGACCTATTTGTGATAATTCACCAATAGTCTTAGTATTTACACAGTTACATTACATTAAACCATTAAACGAACTATACTTCTTTGGAGTTTGGGATATTCAGCCAGACAAACGTGGCCTGCCACCATTCAACAGTTAAAGTCAGCTATTCCTGTTTTTAAACACTAGATGTTAGGTTTACACCTTACAATGGAAGATTTCCTTAAATAGCATTCCCCTGTTTGCAGGCTTTACTCTAGACAAGGAATCCAATACAATCGCCATTATCTGCCAGGATGTTACTGTAATTCTTGCATTCGATACCAGGGAGCGACTTATCCAATGGCAGGTCAAGATTTCCAGCAACCTAGGAGAAGGTAAGTGACGTTACTCAATGTACCGTCTTCTGGCACGTGATGTCGTGTAGTGTGGTATAAATGTTGGGACGTTTCGGAATCGCATATTTTTCGCCATCAAAATGTAAACTTTACAAAAGCGTCCGTTTGTGAGTCCCAGCAGCAATATGAATTGTGTCGCTATAATAACTTACGACTCCGGATGCAGAGGGAACTGATCACGGATGATTTTTCCGACAGATCAGCAGTTTCTGATACAGATAACATCAGCGCCTCCCAAGGCAAAGATTGCCAGCGGTCCTGCCCGCCTTCACGTACAGGATCAGCGTTTCTGCATCACTGTCGGAGTGCCTCCCCGATTGATCGGCTTCTGGGAGATTGGGCAGCTTAGGTGAGTCTCTGCCGCAGGTGTAAGTGGTCCTTGTGGAGCTCTGGAATCCACTGGATAACACATGTCTCTTGAGGTTTCAGAAATGGAATGAAAGTGTGAACCGATTGGGAACGTAATTTATGGTGTTTCGTTGTCTGTGGTCTCTGAACTTATTTTAGTATAAAAACTTTTAAATTCTGGATATCTGGAGAACATCTTAGAGTTGTTCTTATTAGATACAAATATATTTTATTCGGAAATTAAACCATTTTCATTGTCACATATTACATTCTTCAAAACATTATAGTGACTTCAGGTGCTTTTTTTTAAATTTTTATGAGTATTGTGCCACCCCTCTTAAATTTCCTTAACTTCCTGTTGTAAAGATTACGAACGTGAATGCAAAATGAACTTCTGAGGTGGGAGTAAAAGGTAACCAATGGACGCCGGCACAGCCAATGAAGAAACGAAATAAAATCTTGGGTTCAATACCGCCAAAGAAAATTGTTTTAATTATTCTATACTGGTAAAACTGTCTTCTTTACATTCGCATTGTCACCTGTTCAAGGCGCTACGGAGTGGTTGAGGGGCGATTCTGTTTCGAGGGCGGGTCACGCTGCGGTAGGGGCGAAGGACTCCATGTTTGTGTGACAGACCAGGGGGAGGAAATCACCCAGACCTTCCAACTGGCAGCTCAGGGAAAACTGGCTATTCGACGGAGACCTGTGTCTAGGAAAATGTCTGCCATGGACAGTCCTCGTAAGCAGATACACTCCAGACCCGACACTAGACACTCGGATCTCAGTTGCACAGAGTCCTTCCAGCAGCAGGTGCTACCCTCTGCCGACATGACTCGCAGTCTGTTCTGTGAGACTGAGACTTGCTGCGCATGCTCCGCTACCGAGAGCGCCCACGAAGCGTCGCGACACCCCAGCGCCGAAGATCTTTTGTGTCCTTGTAGGTGAGTTTGCGTTGAGTGCAGCACAAGTTAGGTGTTTATGAAGTATTAAAACATGTTCTCTGCCCAAGCCGAGGTCCTATTAAAGATTATTTTCCTCCGTGCATCTGCCAGTAAACGCGATAAGAACTTGAAAACCGATGGGCAGGTTTTCATGAGACTTTTAAGTTTGAAAGTGTTTGGTCCATTCCATTTTCTTTTAAAATCGGACAAAAATTACCGACACTTGACTCACGTGAAGTGACCTTTCCGCATTTCAGCTGTCATCCAGCTTGTAACTCGCAAAACATTTTCAAGGTGAAAATGTATTATATCATGAAAGTTGCAGAGAAGAATGAAAGACATAATATGTGGAAATAAAATGCCAACTAGATGCAACAGAGATTTTTATTGCAGATCTTATTGAAAGACATAGTTTATGACTGACAAATTTTTGTGTGTGAGGGAATGCACTATTGTATGCTGTTCATTACTGTGACTGCATGAAGCGAAATATTTAAAAATGCAGTTTCCAAGTGACTGGGATGTGAAGCTGACCACTCACCCCAGTGCAATGCCCAGGTCAGGAATGGGTGAAGCTGTGTCCCTGTTACAACCAGCATACACTGTTTATAATGAGAAAGTTTAAAATTCAACCAATTCTCTAGATGGGTGTTACACACATGGCTGTTAAGCTATCTCGTTCAGTATGTTGGATAACCAAGGAAACGGGTTTCAATTCTTCCAGGCAGGCACAAGAGATTATTTTCTTCTTCAAATCTTCCAGACTGTCTCTGGAGACTAACCAAACTCCTATTTAATGGGTATTAGTATCTTAGATGCCTTACTCCCGTCTAGTGTTGAGGTTAAGAAGGAACAGGCTCTGTGTCTGCTTCCCTTACTTGCCTTCATGGTATGTTGTTCAACAAAGCATAGCATTGTACTCTACTACAATTAGTTACAGGAGTCCAGGAAAGGACAAAAAGTTTTAGAACAGCCAGTAATCCAACACCTATTTGAACCATGTGCTTCCCAATTGCAAGTTTAGGACATTACATTTAAATATGTGCAAATGATTCCTTCATGAATTATTGTTCCAGGACTACTGTATAAGAAAGTGTATGTATGTGTGTGTGTGTGTGTGTGTGTGTGTGTGTGTGTGTGCGCGCGCGCGCGCGCGCGTGTGTGTGCGTGTGTATACACATGCATGCATACTTAATTAAACCCAGCCTTTCTAATATAAAAATACCTAAAAAAACAAACGCCAAGGTGGAGCTAATATGAAACTTCATTTTTGTTTTATGCTGTAGAGTGACACCTAATTTATTGCTGTTCATTCAATAATACAACAGAATTGTTACCTGGAAATCTGAATAAATGCTGCATTATTAAACCCATTTAGTGGCTGCATGGAGCCACTGTGATGTATGTATACACCATCACAATAAAATGGTAATTGGGTCAGTCTTATTGTTCACTCCATTGTGTTCTGATGTATTATGTTTTCATGGATGAAGCTGAAATTGAAAAAGTATAAAAGATTTTAATTAACTAAACGTTCCCATCTGTTGGTAAATGTACTTTAATAGCATTTTAAAAACAGGGTTCATCGAGGCAGTAGTTCACCATTCTGGTCTTCAGCTGAATCTGCAGCTGGGCACCACCACGCAGACTTGGACAGCAACTATGGCTGTGGTGATACAGCATCTGTCACAGAACTTCCAGATCACTTTCACCATCAGGTATGATTTATGTCATACAATGACATAACGGAATGTATATTCCTAGAATTTATCTTGTTAACCAAAACTGCTCTTATATGTTTGTTAATACATCATGTCCCCATATCATACTCATTTCTCATGGTATGTTCAATGAATTTTCCATTTTTCTGATAAGTTTGATGAATAACACAATTTATGTTCTTCTTAAATCCCAGTAGCATTAGGAGAGCTACTGGCAACATCTTCCTTGTCAGACCTACTGAGAGGTAGACACTAGACTAGATCAAACCAGTTTGGTGGTTGTGTAGATAATCTGATAACTCCCCACCAAAAAAATTCTAACACATCTATAATTGTCAGACCTTGGAAAGATGGGATTAGTATGTGAAGTTGTTACCATGCTTGATGGCCATGAAATGCAGCAACAAAAGAGCAGTGAGAAGGAGATGAAAGGGTAAAGAGAAGAGAAATTCTAACATTTCTCATTGTTCTGTAACATAGTGTGCAAACCTATTTTGTGTTTTATTATAAAGTTTTGTGTCTTGCAAAGCAGTGTTCACAGCTTCTTATTTGTATGCACACCTATACTTATACCTGTTTCTCTTTACGTTGTGTTTTTGTGTGTCATTGTTTGTTCAACATTTGTGGCATAAATCTGGAACTGTAGGCAAAAAATACGGAATTGGCTCGTATTCATGGAATGTGTTAGTTTGTCCACCATTGTGATTGAGTCACAAATGCAAATGAGTCAGCAGTCACATGGTAAGTGGTGTCAGAGGTAATAGTATTATGTGTGTTGATGATGCACTTCAAACAATGTTTTACACTCTGGGTTTTCCCTGTGTAGACCAACGCCCGCAAATAACCTGAGATATGAAAATTGAACAGGATGAGACTGACACACCAGCCTTTCCATGGACCCATGACTTCATGTCAAATGATTATGGAACTGCCAGTGCAGCCATTCTCTTCCATATCCTGTGGCTACAGACTTATGGGCGTTTGGTATATCAAGCCACTGCCCGTTAATGACTTATGCTGTTTTGGATTCTTTGATTTAATTCAGCTGTTCATTTACACGAAGATACATTTGCAGGAATTGCTCAAAAAAAGGCCATTTTTGAGGTTCTGACAGCAGTGACTGCAAGGATTGTTGTCTTCTAGGATGTTCTATGATGTAGTGGGGTGGAAGTTTACAGAATTTCAGATGAACATGATGCCTCAATGTATGTTGCTGGTATTGGCAACACATTTCTGTGAAATGTACGTATGCTTCTACCAGACCACACAGCATCACTTCCTAGAAGGCTGCAATCTTCAAAGACAAGTTACTGGTTGTAGAGTCTATTGATTTGTGTTTTTTGTAATTTTGTACCTTAATCTTCAAATCGTGTCACCCAACCCACATTAATGTCAATTGTCATCTTTGTTGCCTTAATCCCCCTCCCCCCCTACTCTCAATTCCTTGTCATAAAAGGATGAAATTGAATCTCTGATTTCCGTTTCCTTGTTGCACTTTTCCTTCCTCAATCTACTTTTTATGTCCTTAGAATCACCAAAACATAAATTATCAAACAAAATACACAGATATATTTGGTTTTGTATAGTCTTGTCATCCTGTGTATTCGATGAATGTAAATGATTTCTTTTCCTGCAGAGTTTTGTGAGCCATATTAATATCCTACACTATCACTTTCCATTTAGTTAATGACCTATGTTAATATTATCATTTCAGCTATTTCTAGAGCTTACAGGTGTCCCCTTCCCTACCAAAATTGCATATTTTCAGTCTCCAACATGCCACATGTCCTGTTCACTTCATCCTTGCTTTAATCACCATGGTGCTATTATTATTATCCATATCATCCTTTTCATGCTACAGAACTGTGTGTTGCAGGACTCTGGCTGGTCCATGATGGCACCAGATATGGACCGCCGTGCAGTACCTTCAAGCTTAGAGCGCTGTGCTAGCTGTATCAGTAAGCTGGGGGCTCCATCCATGTCAAGATCATCTACTGTTACCAATACAAACACTCCTACAGGAGCCCCCTTTAGCCCTGCCTGGACAATGGACAGCATGACAAATATAACAGCACCCCCCAACCCCTGTCAACACCACTACCATGTCCACCATCCCCAACATCTCCATCCACGTGCAAACACCAGTTGTGACCGCATGTCCCTATCATCACATGGTAGTGGAGGAAGCAGTGGAAACTCAGAGTATTCTGTCCCACGGTTTGTCACCCCTGCTCCTGCACCACCTGGAGGGGGTGAGTCTTGCTGGTATGATCGTCCCCGTACAATAACTGCAACGCCCCCACCCTCACATCCACCCATACCACCAAAGAGTCCAAAAAGTCCACCAGTTTCACAAGCAAATATTCAGCCAAATCCTGCCAATGGACTGCCGACACACCCTTCACTGGTAAATCTCTCAGATGCATGCAGATGTTCCTGCTGTCCGCCCTCAAGGCCTCCAAAGCCTCTGCAACTGTCTGCAGCCAGCAACACATCTGATTCACCAAGCAAAAAGAAAATCAAGAAACCTCCAATGCCATTGCCACTAGATCCACCTGCAGTTCAGCAGCACCCTGCCTCTTTATGTACATGCCATCACCCACAACATCAGCAGAAGGCAGATGTCAACCCTTATGAGAACTATGATGTTCCCAAGTCTTTGCTTGGGCATTCAAACCCTAGGGTGAGTTTACTGTTCTAAGCATGCCTGTTGTATGTGAAACAACTTTCGAAAATGAGTAAACTTGTTGACAATTTGTGAGGATATGCAACTGGATTCATTTCACCCACTGCAGTGTATGATAACAATAGTATTTAAAGCAAAAGTGCTTGCAGAAATTTTTTTATAGCATAAAGTGGTGATATTGCTAGAGAATAAAATTGTTTGACTCAAATGCAACATTGTGTAGTCTGCTAGCAAGGTACCAAGGCAGCAAGCTCCTCTGAAACTTTAACACTTTGTGTCAGATCCCAGGGCTAATAATATTCATATTTACTGCAATAGGAATCTCAAATTGCACTTACAGTTTTTGTCTGAAGATTTTTAAAATAACATTGTGTATATCAGATCAGAATGAAATCTTGTTTCTGAAGTTTAGCTAGTGCTCACAATACCACCATTTTAAACACACATACTCCAATGTAATATTCTTAAACCTCATTATGTTTAAAGAATACTGTCTTACAGAACGTGGTGCTATGTAATCTGGTATAGATGTGTAGGATTTTGGGGGAACCTACAGTCTCCATCTTATACACCACAGATTAAGGTAACAGATTCTACTAGACCATATGGCATCATTTTCCAGAAGATAGTGTTTGCCATAGTTACCAGGCTGAGAATGGCATCTCTCTCTCTCTCTTTTTTATGTGACACGTGTCTTTATTCCACACATATTGCAGGGCTTACATTGTAATATTTCTAACATAAGGTCATTAATTGTTTTGAAAACCCTGTGAAAGTCATATTGTAAAACTCTGTAGGTACCTGGAGAACTGACAAAACTGGTTGGCAAACAGCAAAGAAAATATGATTTGGATAGTCCCACATTGCATATTCTGTTGAATTTGAGAGTCAATTTGAAATGAAATTTTGACAGTATAATTGCATGAACAGTGTCAAGTAGAATTTACCTCACTGTTTTGTGATCTACCTCAAATGTACTCATGGCTGTCTTATCAGTGTATGTAAGGCCAATCCCAGATATGAGTTTTTTGATTCTCAGGGTGGTGATAGTGAAGATTCCTGCCTTCTGGAATGTGACACTGTATAGCCTGGTAGTTTTGTAATATACCCTCCAATTACATGTATATTCTTAAATTACATGGATAATTGTGTTGGCTTACAGTAACATATTTACTGGTTCATGTAAATTAGGCCTAGATTGTCAGCAGCCTTTATCTTGTTATGATATTGTGGAAAGAGTATGACTGAGTAAGTAATGCATTTAGGTATGTTACATTATCTGTGTTTGCAGGAACCCAAAGAAGACCCAAATCTTGGAGACCTTCACAGCAGGATGGTGACAAGTACAGCGGATTATTATGACACCCCAAAGAATGTGAAAGAGTGTCTAGTAACATCAGTAAGTGACCCACAATATGGCAACTACGACACCCCTCCTGCAGCAATGACTGTACGGAAATCATGTGGTTGTGTCGTGAAATATACCAAGAAATCAGTAGGAGTCGTGCCAGAGCCAGTACCTCCAGCCAAGGTAGAGGTGGCTGAGGAATCTAGAGGAGGGGAATGTCCATGCCAGCGGGTCATGTGTTGGGCAGAAAATTGGATGATGTTGCCTTATTGCAGACGTGGGAATGGCATGGAGAATACAGGTGTCCCAATTCACAAAGTGAAGCTCAGTGGAGAGGGAAAGATGCCTGTCATGAACCCCAGTGGGGAGATCGCCATCTATGCCACTGTTGACAAGTCCAAGAAGACTAATAGGTGAGAGGCAGATAAAATATGTTGCATTAATCTCTTTAGCAGTTACTGTATGCTTGTATGTTTTATGTAGTTTTATAGAAATATAAAGTGCACCAAAATTTAAATGGGAAATTTTTAGAAACAAACTTTATCAAAGATATTGAAATTCAGTAACTTGGAATGTTCTCAATGGACAGCTACATCTATTTGTGTTAGTACTAAATTTGATAAAATATTGATATGCATTAAGCAGTGCTCTTGCCTAGAGGTCTTTTTTTCAGCAGCTGTAGACACTGAATGTGTGTGTGTGTGTGTGTGTGTGTGTGTGTGTGTGTGTGTATTAGCATTTCCTGTGTTATGCTATTAGGTTAAGAATTCAGACTGCCTATGCACAGACAGTAGATTAGTCACTGAATAATTAGGCATACAAAAGAATTAATTAGTCATGTGCTATTCATTCACGTTCATTAAGTCTGTTACTCAGAGTAGGCAGTAGTTCATCTGTCTCCCATTAGCCTGGGAGTGCACATCAGCCTCTATATGTCATTGTTTGCTCATGCTACAAACCTCGACCCTGAAGATGGAGGCAGAATAACCTCCCGAAATGTCAGTAACGCAGCCCATTTCCACATGTCGCAAAAGCCGGAAAATAAGATCAACATAGACTATGAACAGATTATTAGTTATATGTTGGACTTAGTTACAGGAACTGATGTTTCATTAATGGGTGACATGCCCAAACCATTCAATCTCATCTCTTCATTGTAAAAGCTTTATTGTTCAGTGACCCAGAAAGAGATAACCACAGGATTTTTTTAAGTGAGCAGTAGATGGCTTTTCCATTATATGAGCTGTAAGGACCCCTGAAGCATTTTGTGTCATATCGGAAAAGCAATTATTTTTCAGTGTTCAGATAAGTTGACATGAAAAAAATGTTCACTGCTTATCCCACAAACTGAAGAATGCAACTACTGTACAAGCATGAAATACAACCCTTAATGAATCTGTTCTTCAATTGAAGATTGTTGTCTTCTGGATGTAATGCCACATGCTGTAGTAGAGTGTACTGACATTCTGAGGAGCTTGCTGCCTCCACCATCCCTCAGGATAGTTCTTCTGAGAACTCTACTGTCTCAGTCATGAAGAAATAAGCAATATTTATGTTCTCTCATTTTGTCTTGTAAATTTTTAAGGTACATGAGCTGCCTTGGAAATGAAAGCAACAGATTTCTCTGAAACGTATGTGTACTTCTTTCAGGCTATGCTGCATTACATTTTAGAAGACAGGATTTGTCATAATCACTGCTGTGAGAAACCCTTGACTGTTGAACACCACCACAGTGTAACACCTAACTGAGTATTCCAAAACATTAAATACAAGAATGTGATATGAATGTTATTTATTCTTTTTCTTTTCCCCCTTCTGTTCATTTATTCATTCACCACCACCACCATCACCACCACTTACTTGATGATGATGGTGGCGATGACGACAATGATGACAATGATAAAGATGATGACAGTGACAAGAACTGTCATTTTCATTGTCACCACATATTAGACTTACAACAGACTAGCAAACAGCATATCCCATATGGCTACAAACACATACCAACAGTAATTTCAGGTTTTCACCGTGCATTTTTTAAAGTCAATCACTTTGTATTGGCTGACTAATGCACTTAATTGTATAAAACTCAAAGGTTAAAATCTACATTGTCTTAAGTAATTTCAGTTTAGTGTTTTTATAGATGTTACACACTTTTGCTTGTCGAACATCAATTAATGTAGATTTTAACTTTTGAGTATTATACAATTAAGTGCATTAGTCGGCCAATAAAAAGTGATTGATATACTAACAGAATGACACAGCAAAATCAATAAAAATTCTACTGGAATTATTGGGAGGACATAGTAGAGGATGGCAAGTTTTTTAACATACTTCATGAGTTAGGTGTAAGAGCTGAGTAACTGTGTACTGTTTTTTCAGTTATTAAGTAATTTCAGGCTTTCTCTAGATACTAGATGCTTTGTGCAGCAATATGTTACTCCTGTTGGTTCAAGCTTTTATAATGGCTTCAAAAGGTTCACGCATGAGTAAACAAGGTACTGCTGGCAAGCACAAACATTGAACTTGAATGATTCCACAGAAACTTAAAATAATTAGGAGGCTTGAAAGTGGTGACGATTGAAGAGGGGTTATGGATTTATACAATGGTGGATTATAAATTGTGATATAAATAAACAAAAGGACCAATTATGATTGCTTATGGTATAAAGTAAAAGTATGGAGGACCTTTTTAAGTGACAGACATTGAAAGAGCGAAATTATGCCAAGTATACAAGCAGTAACAAAAAATTACCTGTATGAACTCAATTAATATAGGTACTGTCTGATAAACTGCAACGTCTGACTGTCCGGCACCTGTCTGGTCACATGCTTGCCAGATTGATGGAATTTTACTGTACATGCCAAAGGCACAAACGGTATTTGGATATTTCATTTTTTATAAAATTGTTTCAGGGCTTTCACTCATGGAATCAGCAGTCCCTCCTCATTCCACTGTCAGTAATCACGGTACCTAACTGTTTTTTCCCCCTTACTGTCAGTGTTTACTTATGGAACTGTAATACTGTAATTGTAGGCAGCAGTGCTCCTGTCCAAAACAGCAGCCCCATCAGCAGGATTGTCCTCGGCAACAGCTGGAAAGCACTTCACAACCAGATGGATCCAACTATGTCAATGTGGAGGCTATTGAAAATGTGACAGTACCTACAACTGACGCTCCACAAACTTGTGATAATACTGCTTGCAGCCTCAACTATGAAAATATTGATTTTGCTCAGTCACTTGAATATTATGAAAACTCCAAAGACTTGCTGCAGAGAGTTGGTATCAGCAAAGAGGCCACAGAATGCAATGAGCCACCAGTGCCAGAAGTACCTGAGGCAGAAGTGGCTGTGTCATACACAGTCACCAATGGAGTAACATTCTGCAACAAATGTGGCCATGCCTGTCATTTGTACTCTCCCCAGCAGATTCCACAGCAACCCTTACCAGTGGACAATGAGGCAGATGTTTCAGGGGAAGCAGCTGCATTGGTGCAAAGTGCTGAAGCTAGTACATGTGAACAGGATGACTATCTGATGATGGAACCAGCAAAGAATGTGAATTCCTCCTCTGAAGCTGCCAGAGTTCATGGAAAGAACTTCCCAGGTTACTTGCCCATGTCTCCCATTACAAATGCCACTCCTAGCAAGGCAGACATGCTGAAGCTTCAGATGGACAGGGCAGGTCTTCCTTCAGAGAAGTCAGCCAGCATCCCCAGCCTTGTGTGTCCAGTTGGTCCGGCAGTGGACAGAAGTCGGAAAAGATCAGACTCTGAGTTCCATAGAGTTCCAGGGTCTGCCATGATGATGCACCACTCTGCTAACAGCCCATACCTGAGACGACTGTTTCATGATTCTGGAGATGAGACTCACAGACTACCTGCTGCCAGCAGGCGCAGGTCAAGTTCAGCTGACTCATCTAGGTACCTAGATAATCTTGAAGATCTAGAACATTCTAGAGTTATAGAAAGGGATATTTCTTCATCACACACAAAGTTAAGTGACCCAGATTGTGGCCAGAAGTCTCCAGTCCCACTGCCTGATAAAACTGTTGGTCAGAATGACATATTTGAGGGCCCAGCTAGGCATGAAGAAAGTCCTGGTGTTAAAGCTGTTGAGACAGACTCAACTGTGGTGGTGCCAGAAGTTGAGGAGACTGTAGTAGATGATGTTGCAAGTACAAGCAGTGGAAGTGGTTCCTTGAGGACGTTAGTCAGAGAGTGTCTTGCTGACACACCACAACCTCCAGTGAATGGCTCATCAGTATCAGCAGGTGTTCATATCCGGCGCTCATCTAGTGTCCCTTGCAAATCAGGAAACAATCGGGACTCATCAAGTTCCAATGATTCAGGTGTGTCAACTGGTTCTCTGAAGCACAGAGGTGCAGACTTCGCTGAGTTTGAGTTACCGCTTACAACATCCATGTCCACCAGGAGGCACTACCATGCACTGCAAGCAAGACATCATGCTGGCATGCCTCTTACCAGCTGTTTACATGCCTCATTACCTAGACGTTCTAAATCTGTGGATCCTCTCCGGGAAATCACCTTCCAGTTCCAGAAGGTTAAGGTTCCAGCAAAATCATCATCAGCTGAGGCAGAAGTACCGATTTGTCCAGGGAAGAAGGACAGTTCGAAAGGTAATGGCAGATGCTGTCTTTTCACAGTATTTCATGAAGTGAACTTGTATAAGTCAAGGTTGAGTTAGACCATCTATCCCTCATTTAATCTCAGAAAAGTGCTAATGGGATTTGGTACTGTCAGTCTAAAGTACTGAATTGCCACCTTTATTTGTTTTTGGATTATATTGATTCAGTATAAGATCAAAAAAGTTTCTTTTTTCTTCACCTGTTCATTCTTATGTTCATCACGTTTCTTTGATTCCTCATTTTCATTTTTCTGCAATTCCTGCTCTTCATCTTCCTCTTCCTCCATGTCTGCTTCTCTTCATCAGCCTTTTGAGTTTTCTCTTTAAAGTCTTGTTTGCGTACTGCTGTTAGTCATTCATTCCGATCAAAACATATTTTATAAAATTTGAGGTTCTCATGACAGTGAGCATCAAGATTACTGTATTGTGGTATGTGATGTCATGTAGTTTGGTAGATGAGCAGCGGAGTTTTGTAGGATCCTACTGCCTTCATCATCAGAGTAGAAAAGTCTCCTATCCTAGTATGTATCTAACAAACAATATGGTGTCACATTCCAGAAGACCATTATCTGAAGGCTTACCACCATGGGAATCTCAGATTTATAACTCAAAGATTACTGTATTTTCAGCCTTGAATTGGAGCAGTTACATTGTGTTTTGAGTGAGATGTTCATTTTACAGGATTTTCAAGTCCTGGGGCTGATGGAGCAATTGTTGTCCCATACATGGATTCTCGAAGCACAAGCAGTGGGACCTCTGACATGTCAGATTATATTGAGACATTATCTCTTTCATCTCACAGCTCATCTGACACCCCAGACAGTCTCAGGTATATGTACCACCAAACAGAATTTCTTATCTCATGCATTACATATTTATTTATAAATTGCAATCATTAATGTCAAGTCAGTAGAATGATTAAATCAAGGGGGATGAGTTGGGCAGTGCATATAGTGTGTGTGGGAGGGAAGATGTTGTCATGCAGAATTTTGGTGGGAAAATATGTCTTAAAGAAATTTAACTGAATAAATCTGGCTCATGATAGAGATCAGTGGTTGGCTCCTGTAAACACAATAATAAAACTCTGGGTTCTCTAAAATGTGGAGAATTTATTGAGTAGCTGAGCTGATTCTGCTCATGAAGTTGGTTGGTTAAATGGTTAATATCATCTGAGATGACAGGGAAACTAGTTATGGTTACCTTGAAACAATATGTGGACAAGCAGTCATGTTATATTTCATGGTACCATCCTAACAATTGTTTGGAAAGACAGAGAAAGCCACGTAAGCTTTCTTAGAATCAATAAGGTGGTGAATATTTAAATATACTTTATTTATTTATTTATGGTTTATTTAAAAACACTGTCAGTAGCTAAGACAATTTGGCATTTAAGGGTATGATAATGAGTGACTGGTGAATTGGAAAGGATTTGGAAAAAAGCATCCATGGTCTAATTTGAGGCATTTGCATGGAGGGAATAAAGAAATCCAGTAAGTATGTGTGACCTGAGTGAGTGTCCTAATGAAGATTTTAACTGGCAGCCTTCCAACTTCAAGTCACAAACGTTATTGATGCAGCTGACTTTCTCAATGATTCTATTTATGATATCCCATGAATACTAATGTGTTATCACCTCAAGTAACCTACTTTATGTGAACATGAAGGCCTATGGTCTTCTGTGTTGTGACATATGTAGTTTGGTAGATAGGTTCCAGCGTTTTGGAGCAATATACTGCCTAAATCTCCAAGGTGGAAGTGAACATGTCTGTGTAACAGTAACACTCTGTACTCATGTCATAGAGGCTCTCAGTTTGGGTTTTGGTCTGGTTGCTGACCGTTGTGGCAGACATTTTGTTTTTTGTTTACCTATTTTGTGTGAACATATTATGGGACGGCATCTTGAAATAAGTCATTCCCATCATGTTCTCCCTAATACAGCATAATGTGTGAAGTTAAAACACCGCATTTTGATTGTCTAAGAATTAGTCAATCAACCACAATGCATTGTGATGTTGGACAGACACATTGGATTAAAATCCCCTCTTTTTTTTTTACTAAAATTCAAATATTTTGTTATTTACGGTTCATTTAATGACACGAAAGAGTAGCTCAGAGTATATGGCATTTAAATTAATTTATTAAAATAATCTCATATTGTTGAATATTTCCCAATCACTTGTCCTTGTGGTTTATTTAACACTGCTGTTAATTCTTGCTGTAAGAGTATAAATAATTTCCTGTCTATCATTGTTCCACATACAAAAATCCTACATATGTGCAACTGTCATGGCAGTGAATATCAAGGGATGCAGTCTTCTGGGATGTGCTACTGTGTACTGTGGCACAGAGAGTTTTTATAATTTTCCCTGAGTACAGCAGCTGTTGTGGGATACCCCTGCAGATAGTCTTGCTGTGTGATGAAGCTGCTGTGTGCAGGGAAAAAAGAGACACTCTGTAGGCAGGTGTGGAGTTTGATGATTCGTACAATACATGGTAGGCAGCCAGTCTAGTATATAAGAAAGAAGTAAATAAGACAAAGACAATGCAAAAGTAAAATAGAGGATTGTTCGGAAAGTAAAGAACGTTTGCGCTTACAACCCGCGCAGTTGTTTCATTGTACCAGATCAGTCATGTGGTGTGTTCAGTAGAGTGTAGATAGTTAC
>JGI20166J26741_10586670_pt1 | contig 15610 bp, 5 predicted proteins | sample TergutCu122P5_FD_26741 | JGI IMG/M metagenome (IMG submission 26741)
TTCAAAGAATACGCTCGCTTCAAGGAGATTAACTTCGCGTTTTTTAATAAAGATTCTTTTCTTGAAGTCTGGTTTGATGTGGAACAAATGGAAAAAGCCGTCAGTAACATTTTATCCAATGCTTTTAAATATACGCCTGCTAAAGGAACAATATCGCTATCGGTAGAAATAGATGAATATAATGTGTACATCCGCATTTCAGATACCGGAATAGGCATTCCGCCAGATAAAATTAACCTGATTTTCGATCGTTTTTACCAGATTGATGATATGGATAATACCACCGGAACAGGTTTGGGATTAGCAATCGCCAAAGAAATTGTTATGGCTCACTATGGAGAAATACGTGCGAACAGCGAAGTCGGAAAAGGAACAACCTTCCTCATCCGTCTTCCCTTGGGCGATCGACACATTGCCAGCGAACAAAAAGTAGCAGCAAGGAATGTCGATTTGTCGTGTATCCAGGAATTATCGATGAACAAGGATTTGTATCTGCCGGAAGAGATTGAAAATGCAACCAATGTGAAATCCAAAATACTCATTGTAGAAGATAATAAAGAACTGTTGGAACTTTTAAGCCAACTGTTTTCAACATTATTTGAAGTCTATACCGCTTCCAACGGAGAAGAAGGATTTGAACAATCGAAAGAAATACAGCCCGACATTATTCTGAGCGATATCGTGATGCCAAAAATGTCGGGTATTGAAATGTGCCGCAAAATCAAGAGTAATTTTGAGACCTGCCATATTCCGATAATCTTGCTGACGGCAAGAAATTCGGAAGAATACCTGATTGAAGGATTGAAAATGAGCGCTGACGACTATATCACCAAGCCATTCAATGTAAAACATTTACTTACAAGGTGCAACAATCTGGTAAACAACCGGAAATTGTTGCAACAAAAATATGCGAAACAAGCGGATTCCAATCCTGATTTGGTGGTAACCAACAGTTTCGACCAGCAATTTTTAACAAAATGTATTCAAATCATTGAGAAAAATATTGACGATATAAATTTTGACGTGAACCGTTTTGCCCAAGAAATAGGATTAGGGAGAACCAAACTTTTCCTAAAAATAAAAGGCATAACCGGTTTGACGCCCAATGACTTTATTCTTAATGTCCGGCTGAAAAAAGCCCAAACCTTATTAGATGAAGAGAACGAAAAAACAATTTCGGAAATTGCTTACGAAGTAGGATTTAATTCACCCAGTTATTTTATCAAGCGGTTTCGAGAATTTTACGGCATCACTCCTTCACAATTCAAACGAAAGAATGGATCATAATACGCTCATTTATATACACATACTATGTCTGTACAAATTTGATATGAATGTGTATAATTGAGACATGTTACTTTTGCTTTCTCTTTTACCTTTGTCAAAACTATCTTTAATTCTTAATACTTATGTTAAAATGAAGTTGAATAAAAATTACAATCTAAAATTAGTGGTAATGGTCATAATGACCTTTATCGGTTTTGCTACCGTTTTTGCTCAAAACAGTACAGTATCGGGCACTGTGTCCGACAAAGCAGGACCTTTGGTCGGAGTAACTGTTCTTGTAACAGGAACGGGTACGGGAACAATTACGGACGCAGATGGAAACTTTTCTGTCAACGCTGCTCCTAACGCTACGCTTCGGATTTCGTTTTTGGGATATTTGCCGCAAGAAATCCCCTTAAACGGACGAAAAACAATTCAGGTAACGCTTACCGAAGACACTAAACAACTGGAAGAAGTGGTTGTGGTAGGGTATGGCGTTGTGAAAAAAAGCGATTTGACAGGCGCTGTCGGCTCTGTTCAGGCAAAGGATTTAACCTTTCCGGCATCCAATCTATCGGAAATGCTTCGCGGAAAGGTAGCGGGAGTGCAGGTTAATCTCACCTCCGGTCGCCCGGGCGCCTCTTCCAATATGTATATCCGCGGTCAACGCTCTCTCTCAGCAGATAATACCCCTTTGTATATTGTGGACGGTGTGCAGGTGGAATCAATGAACGCGATTAATCCCAATGACATCGCCTCTATCGACATTCTCAAGGATGCTTCTTCACAAGCAATTTACGGAGCGCGGGCAGCCAACGGCGTGGTGATGATTACCACCAAGCGTGGCGTAGTAGGTAAACTGCAAATAAATTTGGATACCTATTGGAGCACCGAAAGCCTGTGGAAGAACTTTACCGAATACACCGGAGATGAGTTTTACGAACTCCGCTGGCAGGCAAAAAGAACTTATTACGGTTATACAGACGACCAGCGGACTCCGGACAATGTGTTGAACGATCCATTAATGGAAAGCGTCTGGGCTAAACGCCAGTTTGCAGACTGGGGCAAGTTGATGTTTAAAAACGCATTGAGCCAGAAGTACGATTTGAGCATACGCGGCGCAACGGAAAAAATGAAATATGCCCTCATGGCAGGCTTCTACGGACAAGGCGGCATAGTGGTTAAAACCGGATTCCAACGAGTCAATTTCCGTGCCAACGCCGATTATGATGCTACTTCTTTTCTCACGGTAGGGACGAATCTCTCATTTATCAAGTCGTGGCAACAGATAGAAGACGGCGGCGGGAATGAAAATGGCTCTACAGGCTCTTTTGAGCTATACCTCACGCGACCTCCCATTGCCAAAGTATTTAACGACGATGGAAGCTATGCGCCCATCATCAATTCGGAAGGGTTGGAGAATCCGATCTATCAGGCTCAATATGCTGATCACAAAGTGGTTTCCGACCGACTGGATATGAATCTCTATCTTAACTTTAAACTGTTTAAAGGGCTAACCTACAAGCTAAATACCAGCTACAGAACCCGCTTTTCGGAAGAAGGCGTTTACCGCACAAGCCTCTACTCTTCGCGGACACCCTTCGGCTCCGGAACGCTGACAAACACCTATTTCAACAATGCACTGTTAGAAAATATTCTGACGTATGACACCAAGTTCAATACGGATAAGCATCACTTAACGCTGACATTTGTGCAAAGCATGGAACAGTCGGGAACAAAGACGCTGGGAATCGGCGGAAGCCAGCTCCCCGTAGATTTCTTTGAATGGAACGGATTGCCCGATGCCGCAGCGTTGACGCAGCCTGTTAGACACATCACCGATGAATCGTACCTCTCTTTCTTAGGCAGAATAAATTATGCATTTATGGATAAATACCTCTTTACTGCATCTATCCGCCGTGATGGAGCTTCTGTGTTTGGCGAAAACCATAAATGGGGAAATTTCCCTTCAGCCGCTGTGGCATGGAAACTGTCGGAAGAGAAATTTATCAAGCCGCTAGAGTGGATAAGCAACCTCAAACTCCGCGTTACCTATGGATTGGTGGGCAACAAAGCAATTCCCCCATACAGAGCGTTGGGATTGACCAACAGTTATGCAATGCGTTTTGGAGACGACAAGTTGATTATGGGCTATTCGCCAACGACAGAACTTACTAACCCGAACCTGCGATGGGAATCGACGGCATCTCTCAATACCGGACTTGACTTTGGGTTTCTCAATAGCCGCATCTCCGGAAGCATTGACCATTTCAATACCACTACCAACGATTTGCTGATAAAAAAATCAATTACTGCTACGTCAGGATACAGCACCATGTGGGACAATCTGGCGGAAACCCGTACAACAGGATGGGAAATTGCGCTTGGCGGAGACCTTTTCAGGACAAAAGATTTCAACTGGCGCATAGATGCTACTTACTCCAGCGCCCGGTCGAAAATTATAAAGCTGAACGGGCTGTTAGACGAATTTGGAAAGCCGGCAAACGACATTGATAACGGCTGGTTTATAGGCATGCCTATTAATGTGTACTTCGGGTACGTTTTCGACGGAATATGGCAACTCAGTGATGATAAGAACGGCGACGGCTTTATCGACAATACAGTCGATACCAACGGAGACGGCATTCCCGACAGGCAATTTATGACAAATGCCAAACCGGGTGACGTCAGAGTAAAAGACATCAACGGAGACGGGTACATTACCCCCGACGACAGAACGCCCCGCTCACGGGAACCCAACTGGATGGGATCGCTGAGTACGTCTGTAGCCTACAAGGGGTTCGACTTGTATGCAGAACTTTATACGGTTCAGGGAATATTAAGAAGCAACAGTTACCTGAGAGGCACCAATCTTCAAGGCAAACTGAATGCCATTAAGGTCAATTACTGGACGCCGGAAAACCCGTCTAACGAATATCCACGACCAAACTATGTCAATACCGACCAGTACAACTCAGCTTTAGGTTTTCAGGACGGTTCCTACATTCGTCTAAGAAGCGTCATACTTGGCTATACTTTGCCTCAGAATCTGACTCGAAAATTTGCCGTAGAAAAATTGAGATTCTATTGTTCGGCAACCAATCTGTGGACAAAAACCAAGTATCTCTCTTACAATCCGGAGTTGAATCCCAACGAATACCCCGAATCCCGTCAATATCTTTTCGGAATAAATGTTCAATTTTAATAATGCAATCAAATGAAAAATATCAAATATATTGCGTTTTTCCTTCTATCCCTGTTAATGGTAACAGGCTGCAGCGACTGGCTGAAGGAAGAAAATAAAACAAGCGTTACCAGCGATTTTCTCTATTCCAATCCACAAGCGCTGGAGAGAGCTGTCATTGCTCTCTACGCTATCGACAGAAGCTATTTCCGGTTAGCCGACACCTCAAGCCCATTTGCTTACATGCTCGACATCGGTACCGACCTCGATTGGTTTCGTGGAGGCGAGGGCGCCACGTTTGCCAATTATGATGCGCTAAATTCCAAAAACACCAATGTGAGCGACTTCTGGACGCAACAATATGGAATTATCGGCAAGTGTAACGAAATTTTGGCGGCCGCCCAAACAATGGAGCAAGATTCACTCGTAAAAAAAGTGATTGGAGAAGCCTCACTGTTTCGCGCTCATGCTTACTATTGGCTGATGATAAAGTTTGGAAGGCTCTACCTGACGACAACGCCGGTTACTTATGATAATATTGGCAAAACAACTTACACGCCGGCTCCCGAAGCAGATATCTGGAATTTAATCAACAGCGACTTAGATGTAGCTATCAACAATTTAAGCTGGAACAAATCAATTCCCGGACGATTCAACAAAGGCGTAGCCAAGCACATCAAAGCATTAGTGGCGATGTGGAACAAAAACTGGCAGGAGGCAATCAAGCAGACTGAAGACATCTTTGCTTCCGGTCAGTACTCGCTGCTTCCCGCACCACAAGATGTGTTTGATGGTGGAAAATGGGGCGCACCCGGCGATCTGAATCATTCCGAGACCATCTTTGCCTATCAGTTCAAAAATGATGTTGGAGGAGGAGGAACTATTGTGGACGGTCTGTTTAGAGGACACCGGCTGGGAATCATCACAGTCGCACAGTACCGCACAGTTACAAACTCATTGTGCAACTATGACTTTGGCTGCTATGGCTGGGGACGATTAGCGCCCAACAACTACCTCTTCAGCCTTTACAAGGATAAGGTAAAGGATAAACGGTACCAGCAATACTTCAGGCACTATTTTACGTATTGGGCGCCGGAGACGCTTCCCAGTCCCAATCCACAGGGAAAAGTTGTGGGCGACACCATAGTTCCGACTGCCGCCAAATATTGGGACTTGAGCCTTCATCCGCAATGCAAAAAATTTGAAGATAAATGGACGGCTTTAGCTCCTGCTCAGACATCCAGTTTCAAAGATATAATTATGTATCGTCTGGCTGAAACCTATCTCATTGCAGCAGAAGCATATATGAATGTCGGCAATCAGGCGAAAGCACGGGAATACTACAATAAGACGTGGATGCGTGCCGGCAATGCTGAAGAGACAGGAGAGATTACACTGCAGATGATTATGGATGAACAAGCCCGCGAACTGTGTATGGAAGGACATCGCTTCTCATTCCTGAAACGAATCGGGAAATTAACCGACCAGATACGGAATTACGGCGGAGAATTTACAACTAATCCCACTGCAGCAGGACGTAACCTGGGAGTGAAAGTTCCGACGTCATACAAGATCGACTTTTCTGCTTATGTACCCGCCACTGCAGCTGACAGGCGTTATTATTTCAAAGACGGATACGCAAACTGGCCTATTCCGCAGTCGGAAATCGATCAGATGGGCGCCGATAATTTCCCTCAATGGGATGCCTACAAATAAAATTACTAATTATGATGCCGACAATGGTAGAGACGTGGCGTACCACGTCTTTACACACGGCAAATTTAACTTGTTTATTTAAAAATGAAAACATTCTTTCTTTTTTTATTTAGCATGACAGCCATTTTTGCCGGTGCACAAGACATCGTTCTGACTCCAACGGATGATGCGCTTGTTCAACGTTTGCAAACAACGCCTTTCACGGGAAGCACGCCTAACCTGCTTATCAGAAGAGGGACGGAAGAACCTGTTTACAACCGTTATGCTCTTTTCAAATTCGATATATCATCGTTACCTGCTGCTATTACAGGGGATGTTTTATTTCGTCTTTATTTCAAAGAAGAACGTTCCGGCAGCTCTTTAGTTTATAATGATATTGTCAGACAACTTGTAGCCGCCGAATTGCCCGGTTGGACCTGGACGGAAGCAACACTCACCCCATACTCCGTTCCCAATCCGGCTACCGCAGACAATCCCCAATTCATAGCTTTTGCGCAATCGCTGGAAAACGCGCGAATAGACATTTCATCTACCGTTCGTTCTACCATTACAACGGGCGTTTATTGGGAATGGGATTTGACCGGTTTTGTCAAAGAAAAACAGCAAGAGGGAAAAAATGTCTTTACGATCATGATTTATGAATCAAATAACACGGGCGGACAGGGGTCAAGCGACATGTACTTTTTGTCGAAAGAGAGTCCGGTCAACAAACCTCAATTGGTTGCAACCACTGTTTCAACAAATGCGCGATTGGCTTCTATCAGCGTTGACAAAGAAGGAACTGGCAGTTTTGCGCCTCTGTCCGGTTTCGATGAATATAAAACAAACTACATTTATCAACTGCCAGCAACAGCAACCGAAGTCCCTGTTATAAACGCCATTGCAAAGAAAGATGGAGCTACCGTACAAATACAGCAGGCACAAAACATTGAGGGCGAGATAGAAGAACGTTCGGCAACAATCACCGTAACGGCGCTCGACGGAGTTACCCAAGAGATTTATACGGTTACTTTCGAAAAGCAGGAAGGCGGAGGCGGCGATGCAACAACCGTAGAACTCAAGCTATGGAAATCGGCAACGGCACGATATACCCGCAACGCCCAGATTGTATCCTTAATACCTCTGTTTCAGAAAGATGAAAACGCAATAGACATCGAAAACTGGTATGGCAGCAATTACAGAATACGAACAGATTCCACCGGATTTTACTATGTAAAGAAAATAGACGGTCGCTGGTGGTTGATCGACCCTGACGGCTATGCAGGAATCAACAAAGCGGTAACCACCATCAATACCCCTGCCGACAAAGCGGATTGGGCTTACGATTTGCTGAAAGATTTAGGATACAACGGCGCCGGGAACTTCATCACTCCTGAAAATTTGCCCATCACACAATATAACAACAAATCGTTCGAGCCGTTTTCTTATACCCGCAGAGGATTAGGAGACAGCGGCGCCGGAGGAGGATTTTTCCAACGCTTCAACAATCCTTATCCTGCAGGCAAAACAAAAGAGAGTTATATTACGATTTTGGGACCTGAATTTGAAACATTTTGCGACACCCATGCAAGAAATTTCTTTGCCGCTTCCGACAATGAACGGAACTTGATGGGCGTCTTTTCCGACAACGAAATCGGATTTAATCAGGATCAGTTGCAAAATTTTTTACGCGATTTGCCTGCGACAGACCCGAACTACATTGCAGCGCTGAATTTCATTACCGGTAAAGGCATTACGTTAAACGACGTTCTCAACAATTACGCATTGGTTTCCAATGATGTCAAAGAAGAATTTGCGGGACTATTGGCAGAGCGCTATTACAGCGTAGTTTCAGCCGCCTTGAAAAAATACCTTCCTCACCATTTGTATCTGGGAAGCCGCTTAAATGGTCGCCCTCGTGCAATTAAAGCGGTAGTGGAAGCCGCCTCCAAATTTTGCGATGTCATTTCTGTTAACTTCTATGACTTTCCAACGCCCAATGAAGAAATCACCAATCCTAAAAAATGGGGAGAATGGACGCACGACAAGCCTTGTCTGATTACCGAATTCTACGTCAAAGGTCTGGAACCAAGCAATATAGACCTGCAGGACGGAACCGGATACATGGTGCAAACACAAAACGACCGCGGCGTGTTTTACCAAAACACCTGTCTGGAAGCGTTGCAATCCAACTATTTTATCGGATGGCAATATTTCAGGTGGATAGACGACGGCACATCGAATAAGGGAATTGTCTCCGTCAACTACGAACCATGGAAAGAAATGGGCAGTTACATGCAGGAACTCAATACCCAGGTCTATAACCTGATTGACTTTATGGATGACAGAACATACACACCGGTCAACACGTCGGAAGTGGTGTTGCATCCTGTCGGCGACAGTTATATCAATTTATCCGGAAGCACAACCAATAAAGGAAGTGAAACGACTCTTCTGATTGCCGGCAACCAAGCATCCGGTAGCGTTTGCGAAACATTCCTCAAATTTGCGCTGGGCGTTTACAAAGATTCGTTGCACTATCTGGATGATGCAAAAATCCGGCTTTACAACGCTTCGGGAACTTATGCCGACTATGAATTGAAAACATTTGGAGTAGAGGATAACAATTGGGATGAAGCAACGTTGACCGCCGAAACTGCCGCCCCTGATATGCGTAGCGCTTTCGGCAAACTGAAGGACAAAACAATCAGCATCACGGCAGATAAGGATTATGCCGACCTCAATGTCCGCAACTGGCTGCTAAGAGGCGTTGACAAGCCCGATTATGTTACCTTCAGAATAACAGACAACAGTTCAAATACGGAATCCTCTGCGTGGTATTCCAAAGAAAATCCGGTGAAACAGCCCGAATTAATCCTGAATTTCAGAATACAGACTCCGACAGGAACAAATAACCCCAAAACCGGCGACGTGCATCTGTATCAAAACGAGGGCAGGCTCTGTGTATCGGGCATACATGAACCGGTTCAATATGGCATTTATACCACGTCGGGAGTATGTGTGCAGAAAGATATGCTTACCTCCGACGCTGCTCTGACAGTGTCGCTCCCAGCCGGAGTGTATATCTTTAAGTTAGGAAATAAAAATCAGATAAATACCTTTAAAATAATTGTTAAATAATTAAAAATTAAAAAGTTATGAAAAGAAAATTACTATTAACAACGATGTGTGCATTTATAGTGTGCACGGGCTCCTTATTTTCTCAAACAGCTACACGGCTTGCGTTTTGGGATTTTGAAGGAAATGGAACAGCAGACCCTTACACATTTTATGTAGATGATGCTGTGATGGGTACAATCAGAGCTTGGGTCGCTCCCAACGAGTTTACGGCAGAAAATGCCGGTGCAAAATTCAGCGCCTACAGAGAAGGCAAAGATGTAAACGGAGAAGCGTTAGTTTACTATCAGGGAATGACGAGAGGCACCACAACTATTTTTGGCGCCAGTTGTTTGGCATCTCAAAACTGGGATCCTATTGACATAAGAACGCTAAGGTACTGGTATTTGGAAAACATCTCTACAGTGGGAATGACAGATGTAACAATATCGTTATACCTGACCTGCGCCGGAGTAGGAGGACCCGGTAAATTCAAATTCGGCTACAAAATCGGAGACGGTCCATGGGTTGAGGATGCTGATTTCAAAAATGTAAGAATCAATGTATCAACGAGTAGTTATGTGGGTACAGACCCTGCGGACTTATGGGTTCACAACCTTCCGGCAGCATGCAATAATCAAGCAAAAGTATCTTTCAGATGGCTGGCTAATGATGTGAGAGCCGACGGAACAGCTATTGCATCAACTTCTTATTCCCGTGTCGATAATGTAGAAGTAAATGCAGTATCGATGCCGACAGGTATTTTAAATGCAAAAGCAGAGCAACTGGTTTATACCGCCGGTTCCCGACTGGTTGGCGGAGCTGATGCACAGGTAACAGTATGCACCATGACAGGTACAACCATTTACGCCGGAGCAATTGCAAAAGGCGCATCAATAGAATTGCCTAAAGGAATTTATATCGTGAAAGCGGTATCATCAGGCACACAGCCTCAAACAATAAAAGTGATTATGCAATAACATTATGTCAACACTAAATTGTTACATAAAAAATTAAACGCAAAGGTACGAAGACGCAAAGTTTTATTTTTTCTTTGCATCTTCGTACCTTTGCATTTAAGATGAATGGTAATTTAAATACTTTTATGAAGTTACAAACTTTTTCGGTTTTGAGGATTCTGTTTTTTTTAATTGTCATTGGGTTGATGAGCAGCAACACCGTCCTGGCAAAAGATGTCAATCTTGCCCTGCATAAACCGGTGACAGTTTCGTCGCAAGATGATAATTATCCGGCTATCAATATTACAGACGGACAAATTTCAAGAAACCATGCTTGGATGAGCCATGCTGCTATGAACCCGCCCCATTTGGTTTCCATTAACCTGCAAAAATATTGCGATGTAAATAGAATCGTAATGTACACAGGGATTCCTGATGCTGAAAAGAAAAAAAGCGAAATGGGGCAAGCAGCCGGTTTCTGGTCGGTAAAAAACCTGAAACTGCAATACTGGGATGACGCCAATTGGAGTGATCTTCCTAAAACAGCAATCGATGAAAACAGATTAGATACCATTGTTTTTCAATTTTCTCCGGTTTTGACCACGTTTCAAATCAGACTGATTTCTTATGATGGAGAACCTATTCGAATCAACGAAATAGAAGTTTACGGAACGGAAAAGAAAAATATGCCCTTGCCGGAAATTTCCGAAACACAGGTTATCCCTTCGGAAAAACAATCCGGTCAGGATATTCATATAACTATCCATAATCAGAAGATTGGAAAATCGATGAAATATGTCGGTTATAATCAGGGATATTTCATGCCGGGAAGTAATGTGTGCGATTGGCTCGAATATTCAAACGTAAATAGCCTTCGCGTATGGACGGCATTGAATGATTTTGTGCCGGTTGCGGCGGTTATGGTTGATGAAAAAATAAACGCTTTGACTGAGTTTGAAGCCAATAAAATAGAATTACGCAGCAATCCGGAGAATAACCGGTTTATTCATTGGGAAGCCATCATTTCCAATGCAGAAAAAGAAATGTCCGGCACAAATTCAATGGTATTAAAATATGTCTTGGAGGAAACCAAGCGAATGGGGATTGATGTCGTATTGCAGATTAACGACCGGAATTTCAACAATAAATGGTCTAATAAATGGCAACAATGGCAACGGTTTTACGCCCTGGCTTATTATGCTGTAAAAACAGGAAATGTAAGTATGTTTGCCATGCAAAACGAACCGAATCATCGCAATTCCGGTCCGATGACCATCGAAAATTACATCGCCGGATTACAGATTGTTTCTGATGCAGTACGCTGTGCGGTTGAAGATGTGAATAAAATCTACGGAAAAAAATTAAATGCCCGGATAGTGGCTCCTGTAACAGCAGGCTCCAATGTCGATTGGTGGTCGGAAATCATGAAAAATATACGAATGCGTTACGACGGGAAGGAAAACGAAAAAGATTTGCTGGACATATTTTCTACACATTCCTATAATCTTCCCGCGATGGGTTATTCCACCAAAGTGTCGGATATCAGGAAGGTGTTGGAGGAAAATCATCCGCTGAAGACGGCTCCTCCGATTGTTTTTACGGAAACAGGACGATGGATGAACGCCTATCTCATTGATAAACATGAAACGATGGATTCTCCTTCTCTATTTACGGAATGGGCGGGAGAATATACCAACAATACATTGAACGGAAGTTATGGCATGTGGGCGTTCAAATTTGCCAATACCGCCAGCGGATCCTATCCGAGAGGAATTAAATCGGGTCATCATTTTACATGGCAAGGAAAACGAATCGTTGAAGATGCATATACTAACGTGGCAAAAGGGAAAACGGTATGGGATAAAACATCTTCCCTACCTGTTAAAATTGACAAAGTTTGTGACGGAAACAAAAACGATGAATCGGCTTGGATTTCTCCCGATACGAAAGACCCCAAATACCTCGAAATCGAATTGGATAAAGAGTTTTCTTTAGGCGGAGCGGTCATTTATACGGGGTCGGAAGCTGGAATCTATACCGGACCCGACCGGATAAAAAATCTTAAACTGCAATATTGGACCGGAAGCGAGTGGAAAGACATAAAAGAAACCGTAGAAAACAACGCCAAATATGTTCAATTGTTTTACATCTTCAAAACGCCAATAAAAACATCTAAAGTTCGTTTTATATCTTCAGATGACGGAGTTATTAAGGTACGGGAAATCAAATTATTCGATACGGCTTCCATGCAAAACATCAAATCCTCATACAATATAAGCGCCATACAGCGAACCGGCGAAGTAGTCCGCCTTTTTGCCAAAGGATTTAAAGAGGAACGTCCAATCTTGGAAACAGTAAAATCGGAAGAAGACAACAGCGTGGATGCAATGACTGCATTCGATGCAAAAGCCGGCATTTATTATGTGTGGTTAGTACAGCGGAAACCTGTATTCGACAATTTAAGCATTGATTTCAGCCGGTTGAATTTTACAAAAAACACACGGATTATTGCCGAAGAAGTCAGTAAGGATCACTATGGAGATGTTATCTGGACTAAACAGCCGGATGCCAATAACTTCCTGTCATTCAACTTACCCTCTCAAAGTGTAATTCTTTTAACAATTCCCGTAAACGGCAATCAAAATGCAAAAAAAATACATCCGGTTGCAGACGCTACCGTCAGAGGTGGAAAATTCAGCAGGAACAATCAAGGCGCCGCTAAGGAATTGTTTGCAGAAATGAACGCTTCCCTGAAAGACGATAATCAGGTAACTTATATGCAATTTGATTTAAACGATATTAATAAAGAAAAATTAAATGCTGCCGTTTTATCTGTTCATGCAAAATCTTCAGCCGAATCTCCTTATCGTTTACATGTTTATGCCCTCGAAAATGAATTTTGGAATGAAAACGATATTACTTGGGAAAATGCTCCCAATCTGAACAGGGAGGATTTCATCATTTCCGGCGCCGGTAAAACAGCGCATTTCGCAGGGGAAATAGTAGCAAATCAAACGCCCGGAGATTGTTCGCTGGATGTAACAAAAATTCTCCGAAATACCCAAGGGCGATATATCTCATTTGTCTTCATCCGTGAATTGAGACAATTGGGCGATGATGCCGACAACGGGAAAAAATTAATCATCGATTCCAAAGAATCGGCAAATAAACCTGTATTAACATGTTGGTAAATAGTAACGTGAAGAGAGTGTAAATAACATACAGAAACAATATAATTCCAATATCATAATGAAAAAAAGTAAAACAAATCCAATCAATCTTCTTTTGTTAATTTTTATTTTATCAATACCATCAACAATTTTCGCCTCTCCCAAAAATATGAAGAAATTGGTGAACGAGGCGCTTGATTTTTCTCTTAAACAGTCTTTGCGAATGTATGAATCAGTTAGAAATCAAGAAGGTATCTTTCCAAAAACGGCTCAAGACGGTGAATTAATTACGTGTAATTCCCATTGGTGGACAAGCGGTTTCTTTCCGGGAACATTGTGGTATTTATATGAATACAGTAATGACTCGACTGTCCTTCAAGCGGCGGAAAAAATGACATCGCGGTTAGAAAAAGAGAAAAATACAACCGATAGCCATGATATAGGATTCATCATCAATTGCAGTTATGGAAACGGATATCGGCTCACACGCAACGAGGCATACAGAGACGTGATCGCTACGACAGCTCAATCATTATCGACGCGTTTTAATCCGGTCGTGGGCTGTACGCGTTCGTGGAACAATCCCAAATGGCAATTTGCCGTTATCATCGACAATATGATGAATCTGGAACTGCTCACGGTTGCGTCTTCTTTTTCCGGCAACAATACATTTTATCAAATAGCAAAGACCCATGCCGATAAAACAATGCAATACCATTTCCGCCCCGACGGAAGTTCTTTTCATGTAGTGAATTATGATACGATTACAGGAAAAGTATTAGATCAAATGACGCATCAGGGTGTGAACGACGCTTCGTCCTGGTCGCGCGGACAGGCTTGGGGTCTGTATGGTTTTACCATGATGTACCGTCAAACAGGGAAGAAAGAGTATTTGGATCAAGCCGTCAAAATTGGGCAATTTATTATGAACCATCCGAATTTACCTAAAGATAAAATACCGTATTGGGATTTCGATGCGCCCGGCATTCCCAAAGCAGACAGGGACGCTTCTGCCGGAGCGATTATGGCTTCTGCGTTTGTAGAGTTAAGTACCTACACGCAGGGTAAACTTTCACAAGATTTTCTGTCATTGGCAGAACAGCAAATTACCTCTTTGGCATCACCGGCATACAGAGCCGTAAAATTGGGTGATAATACTAATTTTATAATTCAACACTGTACCGGTTTTATGGCAAAGCAATCTGAGATCAATGCGCCTCTGACCTACGCCGATTATTACTTTGTAGAAGCGTTGATGAGGTATAGAAATCTACTGGAAGGACGTCCTGTGGTCGATGTAATTACCGTCTATTCGGAGAATGAAGCCCGCTCCTTCTGGCTAAGTTCCATGCTGCGGATCGTAGATCCCGTATTGACAAATCTTGCAAACAACACATTGAGAAAGAATATGCCGGTCGAGTCGAACGCCGAAGATTTGAATAAACGCAGAGAATGTACACATTTAGAAGCGTTTGGTCGCACATTGACGGGCATAGCGCCCTGGCTTTCTTTGGGTGCGGATAATACGCCCGAAGGAAAAATCAGGGAAAAGTATATTGCATTAACATTACAATGTCTGAAAAATTGCGTTGATCCTCAATCGCCCGATAAATTGAATTTTAATCAGGGAAGACAACCGTTGGTTGATGCCGCATTTTTGGCGCATGGTTTATTGAGAGCCAAAGATCAACTATGGTCTAAATTAGATAAAGCAACCCAACAACGTTTGATTGAGGCGCTGAAATCTACCCGCACGATTCAACCGTCAGAAACAAATTGGTTGTTCTTTTCGGCTATGATAGAAGCAGCGCTAAAAGAATTTTCAGGAGAATGGAATCTTGAAGTGATTGATTATGCTTTTAATAAACATAAGGAATGGTATAAAGGAGATGCGTGGTACGGCGATGGTCCTGAGTTTCATTTGGATTATTACAACAGTTTCGTCATCCAACCGATGATGGTACAAGTATTGGAAATCATGAAGAAATACAATGCGCCCGGAGCCGAATTTTATGATGTGGAAATCCCACGCTACCAGCGTTATGCGGAACAACAGGAAAGGATGATTTCTCCCGAAGGCGCATATCCGGTAATCGGACGTTCGCTGGCTTACCGTTTCGGCGCTTTTCAGGCATTGGCTGATGTGGCGTACAGACAGATGCTTCCGGAAAAAGTAACACCCGCTCAGGTACGGGAAGCATTAACAGCGGTTATTAAAC
>JGI20166J26741_10587781_pt1 | contig 15609 bp, 11 predicted proteins | sample TergutCu122P5_FD_26741 | JGI IMG/M metagenome (IMG submission 26741)
CTGGCATCCCAATACAGTTTTGATAATTCTTTAGAGGTATGGTCCAGTTTTGGGCACACAAGGAGGTGATTTTTGTCCATTGTTGTGTTCTTCAGTTTGCGTATTGCGCAGTAGTTATGGCTGAAGATTTCGATGTGATGGAGATGTGCTGCGAGACAGTCACAGCACACCTCCAGGCAAATGTGTTCATAACTCTTTTTGTGGAAAGGTTATGATGGCCTGCTAAATAATTTTGCATTAATATAAGTTTTCAGATTAGCCAATCAATGACATATGTTTGTTCCACATACCTTGTAAAAATTATGTTGATGTTTTTGTCTAAATACAATTGCTTATCAATTTCAGGTCTGAGAGTGGAATATGACTTAAGTCAACCAAACGGGAAACGTGTTACAAAAGCACTTGCAAGGTGTGGGGAATGTCCAGTACCAATATATGAACCTGTAGCAAAAAATAAATCTTACAATGTTATCATGCCAGTTTTTTTGGCCAAAGGTGGAGATGGTTTTACAGTCCTTGAGAAGAACTACAAAAAGGAACAAGAGATGGGTATGTTCACAATATACTTCATTACCTGAACAGCCTAACTTTGGGACAGTCCGCTGTGCCAGATTTCAAGTATAGGATCTAAGGTGTTCATGGATTTGAACTTTAAGATTGCAGTCTTGGAATGAGACTACTTACATTCTGAAAATGGTAAAACAGGTTACTCTGTGAACATTGGCACCTATATACCAAACTACATGGTGTCACATCTCAGAAGACTGCACTCTTTAAGCTGAAGTGTTTGAGAATCACAGTAATGGGGAGAAAAACAAAATTATGCCCAGAGTGATATTAACAGAAAATGACAATAGGCAAGTGTTACTTTGCCATTCAATTCAGAATCATTTGTTTTCTTTCTGTCTGTTTAGAAAACCTAAAGATTAAATATAAATGTATAGCACCACAATTTTACTGAAGTGTTTGGGTGTGAAACTTGGCCTCTCACTCTTAGGGTAGCATTCATGTTGAAGGTGTGTAAGAACAAAGTACCGTACTGAGTTAATATATGTCTCAAAGAGAGGAACAGTAAATGACAGATAAAAGTGCATAACATAAAGCTCCATACTATGGAAGATTAAATCAAAGAGAATGAGATGGATAAGAGAAGAGAAGTGCATACAAATTTTTGTTAGAAACACCCGACAGGCACAGACATATATAGCAGGGCAAAATACAGTGGATTACACAGGAACAATATGTAACAGTGTGGACTGAATTCAAGTGGCTCAGGATTGGATCAAACCAAACAGCAAGCTTTCATGAACACAGCAATGAACCATGAAGTTCTGTAGAAGCACAGAATTATTTCATCATTTGAGCCACTATAAATTTTTCACCGAGCCTGTATCAGAGGGCTACTCAGTCAGTCAGTCAGTTCTCAAATTCATGTAAAGAATGCCAATATTTACAGTAATGATAAGGGTGAAATTTGAGTTTTCTGATGGCCAAGGCAAAGTTTGTAAATATATCATATGAAGGTTACGAAGTGTTGAAGAAAATGTTGTTTCCTATGTGACATCAAGTAAACAGGTAACAGAATTAACTGCATGAGTGAAATATGATACTGAGGGTGCATTACAAAGGACTAGTTTATCTTGGTTTTACAGCATTTCACCAATTTGGAATACATCTGATCCTCATCATGGTTGGTGCCAGCTATTCTGGAATTACTTGTGGTTTCTCTCAGCCATTCCACACAAATTTACAGCTGTTTTTATGTTACACAAAGTACACGGTCAATTTTTCATGCTTCAATTACCATTAAATCATTTTGTCATTTGACTTCCTAACTATGTGCAATGGGCTGACCACTCATCATCCACTGTCACTATTAACCAATCTAGTAACTGTAAACCACATAACTGAAACCAAACCAGATCATGGATACACGAGAATTGCAGCAACATGATCAGTTTGATGGGTAGGGTTTCCCATTATCCAAAAAAGAGGGGAGATATGATGACTCTTGACAGTAAAGTGAATGTCCATGGGTCACATAAATTGGGTTCAATTATCAGCAGGGGCAGCAATTTGTTTTTTGCCTTCACACCCAGGCTACAAAACAATGGTACTGCAGTAACAGCAGTTACAATGTGAATTTGGGCAATGACTTTCCAACTAATGCTAAAATATTAAATTCACAGAACTTTGCTCCTACTATCCTTTAACCTGGCATGATGCTTTGGTACAAGATAGCCTTATTTCAACCTACAATTAAAAAAGCTATGTGTGCAGCCTTTTAGTTTTGCCTTAATTGTGAATGCATTTTCATTTCATAGCATAAACTCACTTGGTTAGTAGCTAAGGTCATATAAGAATGGAAGAGCTTACATAATATCAAATGAAAAGACACAACGATTACACATAGTGAAATGGGAAGGATGAAGGACAGATAGCAGTTGTGGGATATTTTAAAAACTTCTGTCCTGTGATTGACCTGGCACACCTGTGAGAAACAACAAATATTTCAGCAAAGGCTCCAACCTCCTGAATACACATTACAGGAACTATTACATGTCTGAATTCAGTATTCTGCTAACAAAAATGGAAAAACTTACATTGTGCTCTTTTAACTTTTAGATGAAAATGATGTAAATATGGTGGACGAGTATTTCCACCGAAGGAGTCCTGTATATCCTGGAGTGGACGGGCGAATCAAAATTGTGAACAATACGCCATCTGCAGCATCACAACTCAGATCCTTCTTTTTACTGCCCTTCCTTGTGCCTCTAGCCAGTGTCATACATATGCTGTGACAGTAAATTGCCTAAGGAAAGTGTTAACTGTGTGGGATGTAATGAAACTGAAATGCAGGACAAGACAATAAACATAATTCATTCCATAATGATTTCTTTATTTGTAATATGAAAATAAACTTCACAAGATAAGATATTCAACATACTATTCAGATCCAGAGAAATCTGAGAGATTTTGATAGAATTCAAGTTTATGAACATTTTTCAGGAACAAGTACCGCTGTCAGTAATGTGAATGGTTATGAAGTGGCTAAAAGATAAAGATTGGACTGTGACCTTGAAGATTACCATCTACCACAATGTGATGCTATGTAAATGTATATAAATCTACTGATGTTTTGGAGGAACGCGCTGCCTACATCTTCAGCATATGAGACTGGAAGGGGGTTAAGAAGAAACAACCTAAGATGCAGTATGTTCCTCCAGAACATTGTCATTAGACCCCAAAAGACATTAATTTTCTGGATAAAAGAGGTTCAATTCCAAGGAGGGGCAAGGATATTAAGTGATAGTACTGTCAAAAGTTAAAAAAATAAACCAAATCCTGACCAGCTACAGGGACCATATAGCCCTTCATTTAGTTACCCCTGGGGGTAAAACTGACCACTCACCCACATCCAGTAGTGCATAATGAATGGTGAACTGCACTCCCTTATGTGTATTCATGGCTAGAATTGAGAATTCACCTCCTGCTTACTTTACTAACAGTTTACAAAACATCATTTTAGGCCATTTTAGCCATTTGCAGCTGTCATTATATCTGAAAGCCAAGTGGCCTGAGAAATACATATGTACTGTATATTGCCAGGGGACCATTTGCATTAATGATGTCTTACACCAATATTTTTTGCTACCTTTCTCACAGAACTACCTTTTCTGACCAGCATGTGACATGACCTTGTATGTGTAAGGGCATCTCATATTGTTACAGTGAAAGAGTACTTTTATAGTAAATAATCTCAAAAAGTACCAAATATATTGTATAGAGTGTATAAATAAGGCACACTGCATTTTAAGATTATGACAGAATAGACAGACAATACAGATATTAAAACCACCAGCAAATGTCTGTACAACATGTCACAATGGCAGATGCCAATTTACAATGACTTTTTATTTAGAGTTACCACACGAAAATATTTGTAATTTGTGCAATCAACATGTCATTTTGCTTTTCACTAAAAACCTCAATTAAAACTGCTTATTTTTTAAAAATCTGCATCACAGGGAACTTCAAACCCAGTTGCACACAGGAAATTACCAACATTTTGGACAAACCTCTTGCCTCTATCTTCAGCACATAGGATGGGTGTAGCAGATTCCTCCAAAGCATTGCTAACAATATATGAAATTATGTGGTGTGATAAACAGGGAATGCTACCTTATAAAAAAAAACTTGGCAAATGAAGAATACATCAGTATGGCCAAAATAGAATCCCTTTATTTTCAAAACAAAGGTGCGGAGTATAGCACTTCACAGACCGAGGACAAATGAGATGAGATACATGAAGAAATAGTACATACCAATATAATAAGAATGAAAATGGAGCTCTGAGGCCAGCTGTGACTGTACTGAGAAAACAAATTAATCCTTGTAGCATATATAGCAGTAATTCACCACACAAAGATTTATTACACAACACTGTAACAACATTATTCCTAGATTTAATTTACTTACTATCTAACAACAAAAAAAAAAAAAAACTTGCACAATACATATCTAACAACGTATGTACTATGACTGAATGATGAGCTGCAAAACAACTGTAGAAAATTCTGCACAAGAAAACTGAAATTCAAAATGTCATATACTGCATTACTGCTTGCTTCAGTTATGACTAAAATTTCAGAACACAAATACTCTACTCACAGAAGTTCAATAAACCTTCAGTGCAAAAAGTGATGGGAGATTTACTTTCTACAAACAAATTACCAAACCTTCAACCAGTTATGAAAATCTTCTAAAACTGTTATTAGACATGGATCTACAAAATACAGATGTAAATACTGCACCCATTGCCCCCCCCCTCATGCCTTACTTTTGAACTCCTATTTCATGCACCTTCATTTACTGTCTTCTCTCAGTTAAGATCCCCCTACAAGTACAGTCTTAGTCTTTCTCAGTTGAAACTTGAGATTTTCTGGCACAGGCACTCAAAGAACACGCTTGACCCCCCAGTCTAAATGTGACATGACATGATTAGGCGCATGTAAATCAGCAAGGGACATGAGCCTCAGCCTGCCCAGTGCTAAGATGCATGCCATTTCTAAGGAAACCACCTACACAGTAACTGTAAAGCCTCAAATTACAGCTCTGGAGGATGACCAGTAAGTAGGCACAAATTTATCCATTCTCACAACAGTCCACTAAAACTGGGCTGTTCCTAACTTTGGAACCAGCCAATTGGAATCAGTCTAATTTGTGAAAGGTTCAAAGATTAATAATCTTACACAGTATAAAGATATGCTTGTGAAATTCACTATCACCCTATAAACATATATATAGTCAAAACTTGGTTATTTCAACATGAAAGGGACTGAATATTTTGTGTCTTTATGAATGATTGTTGTTCTAACCAAGGAGTGTAATGTTATGGTTAACAATAAAGAATTAATTTGCACCAAAGAATATCTGACGCTCTAGGCAAGGTGTCACAAAAACCCACATCATTATAACCCATATCCATAAGTACAACATATACATGGAGGTTGTACTCTGTCTAAAGGACATATCAAATTTTGTTGTGTATGTTATAAAACAAAACTGAATACATATAGATTTCGTGTTATATGCAAATAAACTATGTTTTGAAAGTCTTTTTATAATTGGAGTTTTGAAATACATAATCCAGTGTGTAGTTATGTAAAGAAGATATAATTCCATGTTACAAGGTTAAGTGAATGTTCTTAAGTCATGCAAAGTGAATAAAAAAAAGGGAGAAACTAAATAAAGTGATTCTGAAAAAGGTACAACCGAAATTCAAGTGTCTGTGTAATTATTTAAATGTAAACAAAGTAGATGTGTCAGTTCCATAAATACACACCCACATCCTAAAGAAACTTCACATATCAACTCAGCTAACAAAGGGCAGACCTACGATGACATCTGAAGATGAGGGGCGGGTCAAGGTGCATACATCTGAATTAGCAGACAACGGGACATACCAATCGTGAAACAGGGCTTGATACAGTAAGATGGGCACAAGGGAAGGAGGTCAGGCACAGAAGTATATGAACAATATCCACATTCTACAATTTTTTACATGTCACAGGTACAGGATGGGAAGATATATGACAAAATCAACACTGGGTCTAAAGAGGATAAACCTGAAAACTCAGAATCATGTTCGACTACAGCAAAACTGTAACGATGCTCTCTGAAAATGCGACATAAAATTGCACATAGCTTCACCTAGCCAGAACTAATAGCATTTAATTTGTATGAGTAACAATTGGCTTTCATGGCATAACACTGTTTAATGGCTTCTTGACAGTCATTGTATTCTTTCCAAGGTCGCTGTATGAACCTGTCAAGCAACTGCATATGACAAATCAACTTCTGAGCAAGGTCCTCCCAGTGGCAACCTTTCCCTGACATAACATGTTCAAGATTTTGAGCAAATTCTCCTGAAGATTTCTCAATGTTACTGATAATTTCTGTCATGTTGTGGGATTCGTTACAGTTGTTACAGATCACAACCTTATTTCCTGATGGATCAACAGCTGGGCTTCGCAAAATATGTCTGCACCTGTACAGATTATAAAAATCACAATAGTTCATACAGCATAAGCAATAATGTATATTTCTGTGGACAGATTAATGTACCTATACATTTTCACACAAACACAGAAACTTCTGTCTACAAGTGCTTATGTCAGAGTTAAGATGCCGGCAAACTTGTCTTATCTTCACAAAAAGATGAGCATGCATACATACAAGTGGATGTACTAGCAAGAGTAACTTCTGAATGCATAAGAATCTCCCCCCTTGAATGGTAAAGTATTGCTAGCCACTAAAAGCTGTAGTTTCATGCTCATAGCTCACAACTTTACAAGATAAATACCTGGTGCATAGATATGTTGGGTTATTGTTGGGCAGCAAGCTATAGTTTGGCCAGTCCTCAGTACATGCATTGCACTCACAGGTGAAGTGGTACTGTGTCTCTAGGTGAGATCTCCGCTCTGTTTTCTCATGTAGTGCGTAGTGGTAGCCATAGTTGTCCAGGACCTGTGCAGTTACACAACCTGTAATACTATACTTATACAAGCACTCAGCAAGAAATAAATGGGTTGGCTGCTTGATTATTATGTTTGTGATGACTGTATGGATTACATGGTAATGAAAAAGATGGGACAACAATCCTGAATGGCAATTACGTGAAGATTTGCACACACGTACCAGATAAAGCCAGAAGATACTTCAGTCAAGAGATAACTGCATTTTAAATGGTTTTATTCTGAAGATTCCTACTGATACAACAACACTGACCACTGGCCCTATAGTAAACGTTCTGTGCCATTACAGTTAGCAGTGTTCCCCATAACTGGTATGGAGGTATCATGATGTTGGGTTAACATAATGACAATCTTATGGGAATCTCAGTGTATTTCATTCCAAGTCACATTCATGACCAGACTGTTAAGGCTATCCGCAACCCTACACAACATAAAACTGATGTGAAGATCCCAGTTTCTTCCAACACATCATTTTTCTTGGTTTTAAAGCTTCTGAAAGATGACAAATACACCCCTATACACAAGAGTGTTTTGAGAGCTACGGCCCATGCATATAACATTTTACTTCACAAGCGTGCAGTACAATAAAATTACATATATATCTGAAAGTGAATTGGCTTGGTATTTCTGCCATCTAATTTTATATCTCAAATTGTATGCACAGTATGTTGGGAGGTGTGAGGTGTGTGCATGCACATGCATGTGCATAGGGGAGGCGAGAGGGAGGGAAACTCTCTGTGATGTGCTGTGGGTAGTAAAACAGTTCAGTCTTTAAACAGTTAAGTAACGTATTTAAGAAATGGATGTTTATCAAACAACTTTAATCAAGAAATAAAAGCTTTTACAAATACTGTTTTCCAGGATTAACTGAATAATTCAAACTAAGCAACACCAGGCAAAACACATTTCAATTGTTGGCAATTTTCTCACCTGTTCTCCTTTTGCAATTGGACGGATTGCTCGAAGCACAGCTGTGTCTCCATGGTAGCTATGTCGGACAACATTTGGGTCACATGAATGGTTTATCAGACTCAGCACTGCATAAGCTGCAGCCCCAATCTCAATGCCTTTCCACACGGGAACATCTTCCTTGGTATTCCCACTTTCAGTTCCAACCAACTCTGACACCTCGTGGGCATTGCAAGGCAAGTTCTGCATATGTCGCAACAACAAACCTCCAACAAGCAGTTTCTGGTGTGTGATGTCATGTGGAGGAGAGTTTCTATCAGTGGGGAAGAAATCTGTCATGGTCTCCAAACAGTGGAGGACACAAGCGGCTGTGACAGCTCGCCTGAATAAATCACCAACTGCTCGTTTCTCAGTATTTCCCACTAACCAGTAAATGGGATTATAGTCTGAGGAACTGTAAGTACCATCATTACTAAAACCCTTAATCCTATCACTGCATTTATTATCATCTTCTAAGGATGCTATCAGGCTGCAGAGGTTTTGACCTTTACAGGCCTGTATTATTATTCTCAGTGCTAGGAAACTCATTTTGCCTATTTCAAGTTTCTGCAAAACATCCAAGAGTGGGCAGTCTATGCAATGGTTATTATTCCAAGATGAAGCAAGGCATTCCTCACTGCAATACATAACCTGTGTGAGAAACAAAAAATATTACATGAGACTGGAGAATCTCAAAACAAAGAATATCAGGATTATGGGCTTCCAGAATGTGATACCATGTAATGTGGTAAACAGGAACCACTCTGTGCATGAGCCTGTTGCTTCCATCTACCTTGAAGATGAAACAGCAGGTTCCACTGAAATTTTGGTACCTATCTACCAGACTACATGTTGTCACATCCAGAAGATCATAACCCTCTGTTATCATAAGAGTACCTATGCTCATGACAAAGGCAAAAGGTTTCTCTACATTTCTACTCATCTACAAAACTGCATGGTATCACATGCCAAAACACAGTGATCCTCTTTGTGTCATACTAGTTACCTAATTCTCTTACTTCAACGTTTCTTGCTTAAAAGTTGTCACTTTTCTGAGAAATTCTGTTTTATATAATAAATCCAAAGCCACCATTCATACATGAAACCTATTTTCTCAGTTCAAAATCTCATGATGACCATAGCATTATGTCATGTTATCCAATTAATATACTTCAGTCAATTTTGTAATGAGCCGTTTTACGTAATTACACATTCCAGACACATGATCACTTCACAAAATAAGGGTACCACACGAAAATAAATGAGAGCTGCCAACTTTGACTCTTTTTAACTACTGTCTTCTGTACACAAACATTATAGAATATGTACCGTGGAACAGTGATTGCATGGCAGGAGACTGTGGCAGTGTTTAAGACAGTTGTAACAATGTGACCAGTAACAATCGGGCAGAAGCACTGATGCAAAGGGCTTCTCGACAGCCAAGACCTCTCCTGTAATGAACAGCAGACACAAGTGTCAAACTGAATTTGACTCAGCAGTGAATCAGAATTTCAAACATTCACATATGCAGATGAAGTGACTGTTTATTTCCTGCCTTATAGTATAGTAGAGCATAATTTTATTCACATTCAAGTGATCTACAGGAGGTACCAGATGGGACAATGAGATATCGAAAAAGTCAAAAGTCATGCACACACACATGCGCGCGCGTGTGTGTGTGTGTGTGTGTATATACGATATGTGAACTTACTGTTATGAAAATATGACATTGTCATATAATACAGTTAAAAAGAAAACAACACAAAATATAATACAATGTCTCATTTCAACAGTAAAATTATACCTTGAATATTGTTCAATCAACTATTAAAACGGAATATATACTATGAATAAAATATACTATGTATTATTACATTGGAAATACTTCTTCGACATATATAAAGAATTTCAATAAAGAAATTATTTTAAAAGATGCGTGAATTCCTTAATATTAAAGGGTATGTCCTTTATTGTATAAAGGACATAAAGGTAAACTATTAAAAACCTTGCATCTCATATGATAAGAACCTCTAGAGACAGATCTGATATTGTTTGATGTATATCGGAGCCATATCTGGTATTTCTGTCATGGATATTTGAATGTGTAATAAATTGCTCCCTGTTAGTAATGACAATATATACATTGTGATATAAAAGTGAAAATATTAAGATTTTTTAACAAATTCTTAGAATTAGCAGTTGTTCTTATTATTTTTTTCTGCAATCTGAATATATGAATAGTGTATGGAAAATTACCCCAAAATATTAACCCATACGTCATTAATGAGTGAAAATGGTCATAATATATCATTATTAACATTTCTTGTGACATTATTTGTTTTTGAGTTATAATGGCACACCATGCTGAGCTTAATTTAGGTATAAGTTAGTCTAAGTGCACTCTCCATTGTGTTATTTAGGCATAATCCTAGAAATACTGTATCTGACAAATTAGCAATAAATTATTTTCATATTGTAATTTACCATTTATCTCATGAGCATTCTTTTTTTTAAAACAAATGAAACTTGTTTTTTTTTTCAAAATTTAGTAATAATACATTTACATTAAACCAGTTGTTTAATTGTTCAAATACCATCTTCATATTAAGCTGAAAATCAACAATATTTGAGTCTAACAATTATGCTGGTGTCATCAGCAAGAAGTATTGGTAAAACATTCTTGATTAGTAATTTAGGCAAATCCTCATGTAAACAAGGAACAACAAAGGACCAAGAATAGATCCTTGAGGAACACCATGAGTTATTTTTTTTTATCTGAAGAGATGTTATCAGAGTGTATACTGGAGTATATTGAGATCTTCTGATATCTGTCTTTAGGGTAATATTTTATTAAATTAAGGAACGTACCAGCAATACCATAAAATTTCAATTCAGTAAGCAATATTTTGTGCTTATCACAATCAACAGCCTTATGTAAGTCAAAGAATATACCACCAGCTACTTTTTCATTGTTTAAGGCATTGAGTATTGCATTCAGTAATTTATGTGTTGCTTTTACCGTAGAAGAATTTATTCTAAAACCACAGTGTTTATCAACTAATATGTTATTTTCAACAAAATGTTAATATATTCTCACATGTATTAGCTTTCCAAATATTTTTGAAAAGGATGTAAGTAATGATACAGGTCTGTAATTTTATGTGTCATTTTTGTTTACTTTTTGAAGAAGGGCTTTACTACAGAGTATTTCAGCCATGAAGGAAAGATACCTGTTGATAAAAACTGATTACAAATACAAGTTAAGGGTGAAATAATGAATTGTGGAATAACTTGCAGGATAGGTGTAGAAATTTCATCACAGCCATGTGAGTTAGACGGTTTTAGAAATGTAATGAATTTTTAATTTCGTTCGTTGATGTATATTTAAATTTAATATTAGGAAAAGTTTTTTTTTTTTTAAAAATTTGATACAATCCACAAGGTGGTTAATATCTGATTTTCCTATATTAAGTTTTCCACCATTGACTCGTATGGTTTTAGATATAAAGTAGTCATTTAGAGAGTTAGATATTATTTTACGGTCCTTAATACATTTGCCATCAATCTTGAAAGTCTCTAATTCCTCATATACTCTCCTCCTATTTTTATATTTTTTACAATATTCCATGCCATTTTAATTTTATTCTCAGATGTAGTAATTTTAGTATTATAGTATGATCTTTTGTTTCTTTAATAGTGGTTGATAATGTTATACAAATGAATTTATAGTGATTCATAATTTTAATATCATAATAGTTCTTAGTCAATTAATAAAAGTATCTTTTTAAGGAACACAAATGTTTAATACAAGGAGCAATCCATCCAGTATCTTTTGCAATGATCTTATTATTTTTTGTTTTCCTTGTTAAAGGAAAATTAGAATGAAAGTTCCTTAAAAATGATTTAAAAAAGAGTTAAATGTGATATTAACTTCTTTTTCTGCAAATATATCTTCCCATAACTCAAAACTTTGACTGTATTCAAAATCATTTAATGAATTTTCAATGATTCTCCTAATATTTATAATATTATATATCTGTTCATAAAGACCAATTTCATTTATTAACTGAGCATCATGGTCAGATAGACCATTATAAATAAGGAATATTACAAAGTTTCCTTGTCCAGAAAAATCTATAAAGTTATTATAACGGCAGAGATTGTAGTATTCTGAATTCTAGTTGGAAAGTCCACTGTATCAAAGAGGTTATGAAATGAGTGATGAGTTTGACTTTTCCTATAAGTATCAACCAAATAATTTATGTTAATATCTCCACAAATTATAAATTTAGTATTGGGATTCATAAACCGCTTTAAAATAGTCTCTAATTACAGTAAAAAAATTGTAAAAATTGCCTGAGGGTGTTCTATAAATAAAAAAATGCAGCTGTTAAGATTTAGTCATCTCCAGATTTACTCCACTAATTTCAGTATCATGATCTAAACGGTAGTTATTAATGCTTATTTCACAAAATTTTATACTTTTATGTACAAAAATACATGTTCCACCTTTTAAAAATTGTTTTTTTACAATAGCTAGCTCCCAAGATATGGTTTTCTATACTGATATTATCTAGCTCTAGTCGGTTTAGATGATACTCTGTTACACAGATAATACGTGGCAGATCAGAATGTAAGAACTAAGCAATTCATTGGCTTTAAGTTTAAGTCCTCGTATGTTTTGGTGGAAAACGTTTAGTGAAGTATATGGTAAATATAGTTCAGAATTATTATTATTATTATTATTATTATTATTACTACTACTACTACTGCTGCTGCTGCTGCTGCTGTTGTTGTTGTTAATATCACCACTATTACCATCTTCCTCATCAACATTAATATTCTGTCTGATACCAAAGATGCAGCGGAACTGCATTACTATTTATAATTTGTGGAGCACTATTTACCCATTCATTATTTACAAATTGTTTATTCTTGTCCTTCATCTTTAGTTTATTATTAAAAATTTCCATAAAAAATAATCATCTTTGTTACTAGGGACTTGTATTGTCTAGCTGATGTCCTAACTTTGGTGTTGTCATCTATTTATATTGTTTCCTTCAGCATTTCTCCCTTGTTCACTTCACAGTCATATTATCCTTCCTATTTGTATTTTTTACAGTGTATTAGTGCTCTTAAAAGCTATCCTAATAGTTTGGTTGGTTTCCCAGTAAATACAGACAGGTAAAAACCCTCTCAGTTTGAAACAGTTTATCAATAATAGTGGCAATTTGTTTCCCAAGACCATTTAAGTGCAATCCCTGTTTAGTAAAACATTCCCTGTTTTGATCAACACCAATTATAATGACACGGGTACTGAGCATTATACATTTATGCAATTTTCTGCTGAATTTTTTAACCTCATTGTTTATACTGGAGGTATATGAATGATCATAGCTATGAGGTATAGTTAACATAATAATGTTTGTCTGAGTATTCTTGTTCACAAACTGAGAAACATATCTAAGACCATTATTTAAGTTATTGGTATGTACATCATTAGTTCCACCCATAAATATTAAGACATTCTTATTACTTAGATTCTCAATGTTTTGATATGTATTAGATACTAATGCTACAATATTACTACTTGGCTTGGTATAACCTATAATCTCAAACCTGTCAGTTACAATGTCTCTTAACCTTCCTGCCAGAGTTCTTGTGTGATTGTCTCCTAAAATCAAAATTTTATGTTCACCTTGTATTTTTTACATAGATTACTATTACACAACACTGTACCCATATCACTTTTCTTTGTACCCTTCCTACACGCATTCACTGATTTCATCTTGCTGACATCTTGTAGAACTTTTCTTGATGCTGTAGAGCTTCCTTTTTCCTCACTTAGTATTTGCCCATTAATTATGGTTAGGATGGGATAACTCAATTTCTCTTCCTCCATGCCTTGATGTTATTGGTTTTTCTTTGGATTTTGTAGGATATGTTGTGCTTTTGGCTTCTTGGATGAATCTGCTGGACTTTCCTTTGCTGTTGTGTTATATTTTCTTGAGTTGTTCAATTTATCATTCTAGTTTCTACTTATATCTGTTAGTTCATATTCTGTTACACTATCTGTTTCTATATCATTTCTATGAGTTTCACTGTATGCCTCAAGTGGTCGATAGACAATATTGGTTACCCTGCAGAGTTAAATTTTTTCTTTTGCTTTTATATTTCCTCTTATTTGTCCTTTAGTATGTCCAGAAGTCATAAATTTCCAATTATCTCTTTCTTCCCAATCTAGTCTCACCTGCAATGTGGTAGGATTGATACTATCTTGTTCTACAGACATGCTTGACTTATATTAATCTCTAAGCAATTCTACAATTAATTGTGTGGAACTTAGGTCTTTTAGGGCTTCCTGAAGCTTTGTTTCCAGATCAAGACACTTCTCACAGCTGGAATCTTTAAGTAGTCTTTCGATATTTGTTAAACTTTCTTCACTGTCTTCTACGTGAACTACTGTGTCTGCCTTGTTGCTATGTAATAAATGTATGTATAAATGGTACTTCTCTCCCAGAAAAATGTCCCCCAAATTCACCCTGCATCTTAACACCACATATAAGTAGGCTATTAAATCCACAAAAATACCTTTCTAATTATAGGGTCCATTTATCACTTGTAACAACAAAGATGGGAATTATGACAAATTATATGCAGCCATAAATGTAAAGCTAGTACGTCTGAGGAAGTGAGAAGTGCAAATAGAATTTTGGCTGGAAAGCCTGAATGAACAGACCACTTCAAAGACCTAAACAGACAGAGGCAGAGATAAAGTTCACCTTGTGTGTAATTAATTATGCACCATGCTGTTAAGTACAGGAGACTGACTGTATAGCACCTTGTGTTCCAAATCTCAGTGATTGATATATGAGTGGTGAGCTTCATGATATGGATGATTTACCCCAAGAAAAGAGCCCTTATACCCACTACACAGGATTTATGGTGTGTCCCAGAGCCAGTCTGAACGCTGTCAGGAACAGAAAAATCTCCTTCCCCTACAAAAAATTAAACGTGATTTCTCAGTTGTCCTGCCCACAGTCTGCTCAGTACACTGACTGAACTATCCTGTCTCCTTTAGATAGAAGGACAGTATTAAAATGGCTGTGAAAGAAACAGGGAGGGACAATGTGGACAGCAATCATTTGGCTCAGAGTGGGCTAAAGTGGACATGGTAATCCATCTTTGGGGTTCAGAAAAGGCAAGGAGTTCTGTGATTTGAGCAACTACCACTATGTCTGAAAGAATGTGTGTAATGTTTTGCTCACTGTTTGAAATTGCTATACCTGTATATAATCCTGACTCTTTGTTACTTTGTTATAACTCTATATAAGTGGGCAGTCCATAAAGAAACCGAACTTTTTTTTTTTAAATTTGTTGCTTTACTTACAACTTAATCAAACTTGTCTCCTTCAAAGTACTCCGCCCCACTCTTGATACACTGCTCCCAACGTTTTTTACAGTTCTGGAACGCGTCCTGGAACTTGTTTTGCGGGATGGCGCGAAGGTCCCCTGTCCAATTTTCTTCTGTCTCTTCTATCGTCTGAAATCGGCGACCTTTCAGTGAGGATTTCAACTGTGGGAACAGGAAAAAGTCCGCAGGGGCCAAATCTGGAGAGTAGGG
>JGI20166J26741_10588893_pt1 | contig 15607 bp, 15 predicted proteins | sample TergutCu122P5_FD_26741 | JGI IMG/M metagenome (IMG submission 26741)
GTGACGAGGCGTCCATTCGCTATGTAGTGCACATAATCCTCGTACATAGTGTGATATGTGTGTATCATCGGTATCCTGTTGAATTCCGACACGAGCTTGCCGAAGATCCCGATGGAGAACTCCGTCTGCGTGTGGACGACGTCGAGCTTGAACGATTTTAGCCTTACCAAAAGCCTCGGCGGGTACACGAACGTCACCCGCCTCTCCGGAAAAAAGGCGAACGGCATACTCGGCAGCCTGAACACGCGCGGCGCGGCGCCGGTCACGTTCGGGTCCGTCGTCGTGAATATATATACCCTGTGCCCAAGCTTCTGAAGCTCCTTCTCCAGCATCCTTGTGGACGTCATGACCCCGCTGATCTGCGGGTAGTAGGTGTCGGTGAAAAGGCCGATGTTCATGGGGAGCCTCCTTTACGGCGGTTACTCCGCTAAAAAGTCAAGTAACCTTATCTTGTCAGCGTTTGTCTTGATCTCATACTGTGTTGTAATCGGATATACCGTAGCTTTGCCGTCATCAAATATAAGCAGCAAAACCGGACGATCCTTACCGCCGCTTCCCCATGAAATATAGGCAATATATATCTCAAACGGTTTCATCACCCGTTTACCGCCCAATCATAGATTTCCGGATGCAGTTCGCTGTCTACAACCACATTCCCGTCAGTATCCGTCGCAAGTTCTACCTTTTTGGTTTTGCTTCTCAACGCCGCCGCGACAATCCGCTCGTCAAGCGAGGGATTTACGGCGGGCTGAAACGGCAGGCGGCGTTCTACTATTACCTGCCGGTAAAACATATCTATAGCCGTCGTCTGGTCTATCCCCATTTGCCCGAGCAGTTGCGTGGCAAGTTCCTTAATATCCGCGTCGATCTTAACATTTACGTTTGCTTTCGCGTTAGCGTTAGACACAACATCACCTCTTTACAATCATAATCAGATATAACGATGTTGTCAACATAAAGACGTTACTTGGCCAGCCCCGATAAATTTACAAGACAACCGCCGATATATAATGTATAATATTAACGATTTGGAAATTTTTATGACTGAACCGGAGGACTGACTTTGGACTACACCTTCCTGAACCCCGCCCAGCGCTCCGCCGTGACTTTCCCCGGCGGCGCGGCAATGGTCCTGGCCGGCCCGGGCAGCGGCAAGACCACGGTGATAACCTGCCGCGCCCTGCACCTCGTGGAGGAGCAAAAGGCCGACCCGGCCTCGATTCTGGTCATTTCCTTCACGAAGTCCTCTACGGAGGAGATGCGGAGGCGCTTTTTGGCGCTCTCGGACGACAAGGCCGCGGGCGCGGCGGTCACGTTCAGCACCTTCCACGCGCTGTTTTACAGGGTGCTGCGCCGGCGGTACGGCGGCGCGGGCGCTATCTTAGGCGAGGACGAGCGGCGCGAGGCCGCGAAGCGGATACTGGCGGCGCGGCGCCTGGAGACGGAGGATGACTTCCTGAAGGGCGTGCTGAACGAGATTTCGCGCATAAAAAACGACCTCATCGATATAGAATATTTTAACTCCATGTACCTGAACGCCGACGACTTCCGGTCGGTATACAGGGAGTACGAGGCGTTCAAGGCGGAGGCGGACAGACTCGATTTCGACGACATGCTCGTCCGCTGTCATGAGCTTCTGAAGAACGAGCCGCAGACCCTCGAGGCCTGGCAGGACCGCTGCGCGCACATCCTGATCGACGAATTCCAGGACATAAACGCCGTCCAGTACCTGACGATCGCCATGCTAGCGGCGAAGCGCAAAAACATCTTCATAGTCGGCGACGACGACCAGAGCATCTACCGCTTCCGGGGCGCGAAGCCGGAGTTTCTGCGCCGGTTCGCCCAGGACTTCCCGGACGCGAAGCGGATAGTCCTCGACGTCAACTACCGTTCCACGCGCCAGATAGTCACGCTCTGCAACAAGGTCATCGCGCCGAACAGGGCCAGGTTCGCGAAGTCTATCAAAGACGCCGGGAGGATAGGCCCGCCGGTCACGGCGCTCCGCTTCGAGGATTCCAACGCCGAGGCCGCGGGCATAGCCCGGCTGATACGGAAGTTCCTGTCGTCCGGCGCGAACCCGGAGGAGATCGCGGTGATCTACAGGGTGAACGTGCAGTCCCGCGCACTGACCGACGCGTTCCTGAACGCCCACGTGCCCTATACCGTCAAGGACGAGGGGCCGGGCGTCTACGAACACTGGATCGCCAGGGACCTGAGGGCTTATCTGGCGGCGGCCGTTGACCCGGGCGACACGGCCTCAGCCGTTCGCGTCCTGAACAAGCCGAGCCGCTACGTCGGCAGCGCCGCCGTGGAGGCCGCGAAAAGGGCCGGGGGCGGATTTTTCGACAACCTGTACAAGCAACAGATACTCCAGTTCTGGCAGCTGGGGAAGCTGGACGACTTCCTCCGCCAGCTAAAGGCCATATCCGGTATGAACCCCGGCGCGGCGGTCAGGTATATCAGGGGCGGATGCGGCTACGACGGCTATATCCATGAATATGCGAAGTTCCGGGGCATGAGCGCGGACGGCCTGTATGAGATTTTGGACGAGCTCCAGGAGGCGGCGAAGGGCTTCGAGACGCCGGCGGGCTTCATAGCCCACATGGACGAGGCCGCCGCCGGCGCGAAGAAGAAGGAGGGCCCGGGAAAGGGCCGGGGCGGGCAGGACCAAGGCCAAGAGCGGCCCCCCGGCGTCGTCCTGACCACCATGCACAGCGCCAAGGGCCTGGAGTTCGAGACGGTGTTCGTCTCCGGGGCGGTGGAAGGGTACATCCCATACGAAAAGAGCCGCACCGAGGCGGAGATAGAGGAGGAGCGGCGGCTGTTCTACGTAGGCCTGACCCGCGCCCGCACGAATCTGTATATATCTCTCGTCGAAAGCAGGTACGAAAAGAAGGCCGCGCCGAGCAGGTTTTTGCAGGGACTGGGGCTGGCCGTTCCGGAGGCGGCAAAAACCCCGCGGGAAAAATTTCGCTAAACGAAGGGATGACATATGAGGCAAAAATCATATCTGCAGCGGAAAGCTCGCAGGAAGCGGATAATCGCGGCGATCGCGGCGGGGATTTTGGTAGTGCTGCTGGCCTTAAGCGCGCTGTCGCCGCTGATGAGAGTCCACGCGGCGCAGGCGGGGAACCAATGTCAACAGTTGATGCGTATATTATAAAGGAGATGTCCTTATGCTAAAAAATATCCTGAACACCAGCGCCGTCGTCCAGATCGGCTTCGTAGTCAGCGACATAGAGCGCGCCGCGCGCGATTTCGCCGACATGCTCGGCCTGGACGCGCCGGCGGCCTTCCGGACCGGCCCGCCCGAGGAGGCGCGGACAGTCTTCCGCGGCGCGCCGTCCGGCGCCAGGGCGAAGCTGGCCTTCCTGAACGTCGGCCCGAACCTGGCGATCGAGCTGATCGAGCCCGACAACGAGCCGTCCACATGGCGGGAGGAACTGGACGCCCGCGGCGAGGGCGTGCACCACATAGCCTTCCAGATAAAGGGCATGGGAGAGAAAATCGCGGCCCTTGAGAGCGCGGGGCTCCCGCTGCTGCAAACGGGCGAGTACCCCGGGGGCAGGTACGCCTACGTGGACGCGCGAAGCGCGGTAAAGACGATAATAGAACTGCTGGAGAACGACTGATACGAATCTCGGATTGCCGGAGAACAAATGATTGGGGCTGACTATGATCTATAACCAACGGAGGCGGGAGCCGTGAACGTTCCGAACCGCCTGACTATGCTCCGCGTGCTTATGATTCCCGTGTTTCTCGTCCTGTACCTCGCCGGCCCGTTCAACGGCGACCTAAGCCGACGGCTGGCTTTGGCCGTGTTTTTGCTGGCGTCGTTCACGGACTTCCTGGACGGGTATATCGCGCGCAGATACAATCTCGTCACGAATTTCGGCAAGCTGATGGACCCTCTGGCCGACAAGATCCTCGTCGCGTCGGCGCTGATAGCGATGGTTGGGCGCGCGGACCTGGCGGCTTGGGCCGCGGTCGTGATTGTCGCGAGGGAGTTCGTCGTCACCGGTTTCCGGACGCTGGCGGCGGAGCGCGGGGTGATACTGGCGGCGTCGAAAACGGCCAAATACAAAACGGCCTGCCAGATGGTCATGATAAGCTACATCCTGCTCCGCCCGCCCTGGCCGGCTTTCATCGCCGATATTTTGGTCTGGCTGACAATAGCGCTGACGGCGGCCTCGGCGGCGGAATATCTGTGGAAAAACAGGGGATTGGTATAGGCGTTTATCCGCCGACGGGAAGTAAACGTGGATTTGCACGGCGGGCGGCCAAAGGCCGCCCCTACGTGATCCCGACGTCACCGGCAAACGTGGATTTATCGTTGAGAACAAACAAAACAAAGATTGGCAACGCGGATTCTGCGGATAAATATAAATATAAAAATTTGCCGTTCCGAAGGGGTCGCTGTTTATGGACGAATCGTTAACGCACATAGCATACGCCAACACCCTTTCCCTCGATGAATTCAACGCATTGCGCGCTTCCGTTGGCTGGAGCGCGATCGAACGCTCCCTGGCGGCAAAGGGCCTCGAGCACACAGCCTTCGCGGTCTGCGCCAGAGACGGGGAAAAAGCGATCGGCATGGCGCGAGTCGTCACCGACTACGGCTACACCGTGTATATCGGCGACGTGGTCGTCCGCCCGGAGTATCAGGGGAAGGGCGTCGGCAGGGAGATCATGACGAGGATAATGTCATATATAGACGAAAACATATCGCCGGGACAGATGAAAGTGATTGTCCTGATGGCCGCCAAAGGCAAAGAGGAATTCTACGAAAAATTCGGCTTCATAAGCCGGCCGACGGAGGAACTCGGCTGCGGAATGAGCCAGTCAATAAGAAAAGAGGCGGCGGTACAATGACAGCGGAGATTTTATCGGTCGGCACGGAGATTCTGCTGGGCGACATTTTGAACACGAACGCCCGTTTCCTGTCCGAGGAGCTGGCGAAGCTCGGCGTAAACGTCTACTGGCAGACCGTCGTCGGCGACAACCGGGGCCGCCTCCTGGCCGCGTACGGCCTGGCCTTCGAAAGGGGCGCGGATCTGGTCATAGCCACGGGCGGCCTCGGACCGACGGAGGACGACCTGACGAAGGAGACCGCCGCGGAATATTTCGGTCGGAAACTGGTTTTGCACGAGGAGTCCTGGGAGAGGATGCTGGCCCATTTCCGCGGCCGCCAAATGCCTCCGAACAACAAAAAGCAGGCGATGCTGCCGGAAGGCGCGGCCGTTCTTGCGAACAACAACGGAACCGCCCCCGGCTGCGCGCTGGAGCGGGACGGCAAAATGATCGTCCTGCTGCCGGGGCCGCCCAACGAGATGGAGCCGATGTTCCTGGAGAGCGTCCTGCCGCTGCTCCGCCCCAGGACGGATCACGTTTTATTCTCCCGCACATTGAAGATCGTCGGCGTCGGCGAAAGCCAGGCCGAAATCCTGCTCAAGCTGCTGATGGACCGCCAGACAAACCCGACGATGGCGCTCTACGCCAAGACCTCCGAGGTCTGGCTCCGGCTGACGGCCGCCGCGCCGGACGAGGCCGCGGCTAAAGAGCTGATAAAACCTGCCGCCGGCGAGGCCCGCCGCATTTTGGGAGGCAGCGTCTACGGCGAGGACGGCGACACCCTGGCGGGCGCGGTCGTCGGCCTGCTGAGGCAAAGGGGCCTCACGATAGCTTTGGCCGAGTCGTGCACCGGCGGGGCGCTGACGTCCGCGCTCGTGGACGTGCCGGGGGCGTCGGAAGCGCTGCTGGAGGGCCTCGTGACATACAGCAACAGGGCAAAGGCGGAGCTTTTGGGCGTCAGGGCGGAGACTCTCGAAAAATTCGGCGCGGTCAGCGAGCAGACGGCCCGCGAGATGGCGGAGGGCGTCCGCCGGGCGTCGGGCGCGTCGATAGGCGCGGCAACGACGGGCATCGCGGGGCCGGGCGGCGGCACGCCGGAAAAGCCGGTGGGCCTGGTCTACATCACCGTCAGCACGGACGGAAAGACCGAGGCGCGGGAGTGCCTGTTCGCCGGCAACCGGCGGAAGATAAGGGACCGGGCGGTTGTCACGGCGCTGGATATGGTGAGAAAAGCGGCGGCGGGTTATAGCTGTTCGACTTGAAAACGACCTTTCATCTAAAGTGGGGCTTCGCCCCACACCCCAACGGGATGCGGTAATGAATCCCGCATCCCTTACGCGGGCTACGCCCGCTCGCCGCGCATACGCGCGGCGGTAACTTACGGGCGCGCTGAATTTTCTTGTTTTTTATTGCCGTTCCGCGCCCGTAAGTTACTATACCGGATGCAGAAAACATTTACCGACGACGTGACAGAGGAGGTTAATGTTTTCGCACTCCGGTATAAGTATTTGGTTCCGATAAATTTTCCGGCGGGGACGTGAGCCGATGCAATACATCCTCCTATTTTTAGAGGGCGTTATAACCTTCATTTCGCCCTGCCTGCTGCCGATGCTCCCGATATACGTTTCGTATTTCGCCGGCGGCGCGCCGGGGCCGAAAGACGCGACCGCCGTCAGCGGGCCGGGGCGGGAAGGGGCGATTGACGGCGCCGCGCCTCGGCATAACAGCGGCCCGCCGACCGATACGGCGCCTTTCGCAAGCCGCGACAGCCGCCCTGATAGCCAGCCGCGGCAATACGGCGGCGCGCTGGCCGATACGGCGCGGCGGCGCGGCGCGCCCAACGGGACGCGGCCGGCGCAGGAGATAGGCCGCCGCGGGGCCGCCATTAAAAACGCCCTGGGCTTCGTCGCCGGCTTCACGCTGGTTTTCATTGTAATGGGCGCGTTCGCCGGGACGGTCGGCCGGGCGCTGCAGCGGCACGGCGCGGCGGTGAACATCGTGACCGGGCTGATAGTGATCCTGTTCGGGCTAAACTTCCTCGGAGTCCTGGACATCCCGTTTCTTAACCGCTGGTCGGGCCGCGGCGCGAACGTCGGCAATCTCGGCTTTTTCTCGTCGGCGCTGTTCGGCATGGTCTTTTCGATCGGCTGGACGCCTTGCGTCGGCGCGTTCCTCGGCTCGGCGCTGATGCTGGCCTCCCAAAGGGGCTCCGCGGCCCAGGGAACGCTGATGCTGCTGGCCTTCTCGCTCGGACTGGGCGTCCCGTTCCTCGCGAGCGCCGTATTGATAGACCGGCTGAAGGGCGCGTTCGATTTCATCAAGCGCAACTACAGGGTCATAAACGCCGTGTCCGGCGGGTTCCTCGTGCTCATGGGGATACTCATGATGACGGGGTTCATGGGGAAGTTTTTATCGCTGCTGAGTTTTTAAGACGATTTGATAATAAGGAGGCCGTCATGCCCAACAAATTCAAGCCGCTCCTCGGGATACTGATTTTCGCCGCGTTTATCGGCGTCGCGTCCTTCGCCTACGGCAGGCTGCGCGAGAAAAGCGCCCCGCTTGACGTCCTGCCGTCCGAAAGCCCCGGCTCGCAAAACCAGTCCGGTGCAAAACGGACGGCCGCCCCGGATTTCACGGTGCTCGACGCGGATGGGAAGGAGGTCAGGCTGTCCGATCTCTTCGGAAAGCCAATCGTCCTGAACTTCTGGGCCTCCTGGTGCCCGCCGTGCAGGGGGGAGATGCCCGATTTCGACAAGGTCTACGGGGAGGTGAAAGACGACATAAATTTCGTGATGGTCGACATGACAGACGGACAGCGCGAGACGCAGGCGACCGGCGCGAAATTCGCGGCGGATCAGGGCTTCGCCTTCCCCGTCTACTTTGACACAAAGGGCGAGGCCGCCGGCGCATACGGGGTCACGTCGATCCCCAGCACTGTCTTTATCGACAGGGACGGCTTTATAGTTGCGGGGGCCGAGGGCGCGCTGGACGAGAAAACGCTGCGAAAAGGCGTCGGGATGATAAGCGGGGGAGAATAGGCAGACGCTACCAATGTAAATACGTTAAGGCTTTAGGGCACGGCAAACAATTTTTCAGAGAAATGCACAAACCATTTGTAGGGCAGGGGCTCTGCCCCTGCCGTTATTGATTCCGCAACCACATCTTTCTGAGGGGTTTTGTGTTTTTCGGCGGGAGCAGAGCCCCCGCACTACGAATATTCATCGTCGCCTTATGCAAATTCACGGAAAATTGATTGCTGTGGCTTTAGGGAGGGTAAACGCGTTAATCGAATACTACTCTGTAAATTGTCTGTTCACCTGCTGCTCGGAGAGATTTGGCGATTGTGTCTTAAAGATTTTCGGCTGCAGTTACGAATGGTATATTGACGAAGTCAGAGTGCTGCGCGAGCTAAACGGACAGCACAATTACGTTCGCGCTTATGAGTGTGACTAGGAACGCGGCGCTTTGCTTTTGGAACGCATTCAACCCGGAACAACCTTAAAGACGGAGCCGAATCCGCCAAATGGGAGGAAATGAAAATTGCCGGAAAATGTCTCCCCTGTACAACGCGTCTCTTGACGAAAACCGCCGCAGGATTTATATTGTAGTTATTGCATTAACAGTCGCAGAGAACAGCCCGAGAGGAGCCGGCCCGATTTTATGCCTATTACCGAGATACTGGCCAAAAACGCCGAATTATACGGAGACATGATATGCCTAACGGAGATTAATCCCGAAGCGGAGCCAAAGCGCGAGCCGCCCTGGAAAGAGCTCGCGCTGGTGGAGACGGCGCACGACGTCCGCTACCGGAAGGAACTCAGCTGGCGCGCGTTCGACGAAATGGCCAACCAGTTCGCGAACCTGCTTATCGCCCGCGGGGTCAGGCGCGGCGACAAGGTAGGGATTTTGCTGATGAACTGCATCGAATGGCTGCCTATCTATTTCGGCGCGCTTAAATCCGGCGCGATCGCCGTGCCGCTCAATTTCAGGTACTCCTCCGACGAGATAAAATACGCACTGGACCTGGCCGACGTCTCCGTCCTGATTTTCGGCCCGGAGTTTACAGACCGCATGGCGGCGATAAAGGACGATTTGCCGAAGCTGCGCGCGATATACTACGTGGGGGTCGGCAGGCCGGATTTTGCCGAGAGCTACGAGCTTTCCGCCGGCGCCCAGCCCGCCGCCGCGCCCGAAGCGGCGCTCACGGACGACGACGAGGCGGCGATCTACTTTTCCTCCGGGACGACCGGGCTCCCCAAGGCCATATTGCACACTCACCGAAGCCTTGTGCATTCCTGCAAAGTCGAGCAAAACCACCACCGTCAGTCGCACGGCGACGTCTTTCTCTGTATCCCGCCGCTCTACCACACCGGAGCCAAGATGCACTGGTTCGGGAGCTTCCTCGTCGGCGGCGCGGCGGTTTTGCTGCGCGGCACCCGCCCGAAGTGGATAATCGAGACGGCGGCGAACGAGCGCGCGACGATCGTATGGCTTCTGGTGCCCTGGGCGCAGGACATACTGGATGCGATCGAGTCCGGGGAGATCAATCCCGCGGACTACGACCTCAGCGCGCTGAGGCTCATGCACATCGGCGCGCAGCCGGTTCCGCCGAGCCTTATCAGGCGCTGGAAAAGCTATTTCCCGGCCCACCAGTACGACACGAACTACGGCCTATCCGAGTCGATCGGGCCGGGCGCGGTGCATCTGGGCATAGAGAACATACACAAGGTCGGCGCCATCGGCAAGGCCGGCTACGGCTGGAAAGCCAGGATCGTCGACGAGCGCGGCGAAGACGTGAAACAGGGCGGCGTCGGCGAGCTGATCCTGGCGGGCGACGGCGTGATGAAGTGCTATTACAAGGACCCGGAGGCCACGGCCGCCTCGCTCAAAAACGGCTGGCTGTACACCGGCGACATGGCGGCCGCGGACGAGGACGGCTTTATCTTCCTTGTGGACAGGAAAAAGGACGTGGTCATAACCGGCGGCGAGAACATCTACCCCGTGCAGATCGAGGACTTTTTGCGCGGATATAATAAAATCAAGGACGCGGCCGTGATCGGCCTGGCAGACCACAGGCTCGGGGAGATCGCCGCGGCGATCGTCGAGATCAAGCCGGGCATGGAGTGCACGGAGGCGGAGATAACGCGGTTCTGCGAACAGCTTCCGCGCTATAAGCGCCCCCGCAGGATCATCTTCGACAGCGTCCCCAGGAACGCCACCGGGAAAATCGAAAAGCCGAAGCTCCGGGAGAAATACGGCGCGGGGAACGTGGTCAGGACGCAGACGGAGACGGAGAACGGGATATGGTGATTATAACACCAATAAGAAACGCCCTTTGGCGTTTTGCGGCGCTTCCGCTCACTGTTTCAAGCCGCCTATGCCGTACCTTTTCGCTATGCGTATGTCTTTCCCGATGAATTTCAGCCTTTTGTAGTGCCCGAAAAGCCGGCTCAGTATCCGCTCCGAATACTGGCTCTCGAAATCCGCCAGCGTCAGGTTCGTGGATATGACGGTCGGCTTTTTTTGCAGCAGGCGCGTGTTGATGACGTTAAACAGCTCCGACGCGGTCAGGACGGTCGGGAATTCGGCGCCGAGGTCGTCGATGATCAGCAGATCGACCTCCGTCAGCGCCTCGATCGTCTCGTCGGGCGCGGACATGCCGTCCCTGTTGAACCTGTAGTCTTCGATGGCCTTGAAGACGCGCGGCGCGGTCACGTAGAGCACCGTCCGGCCCCGCTCCAGGAGCTCTTTGGCCACGCAATTGCACAAAAACGTCTTGCCCAGCCCGGGTTCCCCGTAAAACAGCAGGTTCGCGAATTCCTCGTCAAATTTGGCGACGAAGTCCACGCAGGTCCTGTGGATCATCTTCATCTGCTCCAGAGGGGACACTCCCTCGGAGGAAATGACCTGGCCGCCGTAATATTTGAAATCGAACGTGTCGAAATTTTCCTCCGCGATGGCGTTTTTTACGTTCGACAGGTCGTAATATTTCTCGATAAGGCTTTGCCTGAGGCAGGCGCACATCTGGCCGCCGGCGTAGCCCGTGTCCCCGCATTTTTCGCAGGCGTACGCGCCGGAGGTCAAAAAATCGGGCGCAAACCCGGATTCCGCGATGAGAACGGCCCTTTCCTCCCTCAGCCCGGCGCTCGCGGCCCTACGCGCGCCGATTTCGCCCGGCTTCCCGCTTATGGCGATCCGCGCCAGGTTCAGGCCGGTAAGCCGAAGCTCCTCGTCGATCTCGGCGAGCCTCGGGCAGGCGGCGTACATTTCCGCGAGCCTCTTAGCCACGCGGGCGTCCCCGCGTTCGCGGCGCTTATCGTATTCCTTCAGGACTTCCCGCAGGACAGACCGATAGCCCATTATCCTTCCACCGACCGCTTCAGATACTCGCTCTCCAGCTTTTCCATCATATCGTAGTCGATTTCCCTTTGCTTGAAGTTGACAAAGCGGTTTTGTCTCGGTTTCGCCTTAGAGTTGGCCGAAAGCGGGGACGAGGCCGAAGTCTCGGTCTTTTTAGCCGCCTCCTTTTTCATAGCGAAGCTCGCGGCGTCGGCCCTGACGCCGTCGACGGTGCGGATGCCCTGCTTGTTCCAGTCCTGGAGGATCGTGTTCACATATGTGATTTTCGGCTTCCCGAGCTGGACGGCGGTTTTGTCGCAGGCCTCCAGGATCACGTCCATAGGCATTTCATACTCCAACAGCCACTTGTCCATATACCTCCGCTGGGAGACCGACGGGAAGACGCCGCCCGCGCCCAGGGCCTGCATGATCTTCCTGTAGTCCCCTGCGCAGGTCTGCACATATTCCTCGGCCTTTTCCAGGGTACGCACGTCGTTCTCGGCCCAGTCGATCGCCACTTTCTCGATATAGCGAAGGTCTCGGCGGTCGTGGTCGGCGCAGTAGGAGAACAGGAAGCGGATCACGTCCAAAGGCAGCCGCAGCCACTCGTAAAGCCCGAATATCACGTTCAGATCGTGATAGGCCAGATACTTCCCCAGCGCGTCCTGGGCGTAGGCGAAAAGCTCCGCTATCTCCGCGCTCTGCTGCTGGTACGTCTCGAGCTCCTTCACGGTGTACTGCGGCCTGGTCGAGAGTATGAACGTCTTGGCGGGGGCGGGCTGCCCGCGCTTGGCGGGGGCGGGCGCGGTTTCGGCGGGTTTCCCGCTCTTGCATCTGACCGGCAAAAAGCTCACGCAGAGGTCGCCCGTGCAGTCGCCCGGGCCGCCGTCCTTCTCGCGGAAGCGCAGGTCGATGAGCCCTTCCCGCTCCCAATGCTTCCAGGCGTTCACCACGTCGGTCTCGAGTATGTTCAGCTCCGCCCCTATCTCGGCCGTCGAGAGGCCGCCGTCCCCCTCCATGCACCGGCGCAGGCCGTAGATATAGACGAGCGAAAACACGGGGTTGGCCTTGGTCATGTACTGGTCGATGAACAGGTTCGGGATCGGCGTATTTTGGAATTCGCAGGTGAGTTTTATGTTGGACATGTTTTTCCCCCGTACTTATCTATGCTTCTCTTATCTAAATATACACCATCTGTTTTTCCCCGCAAGAGAAAACTTGTACACACCAAAAACTGACGCGGAAATCCATGACCCGATCATGGGCCGGAAAAAAACCGTCAATCGGAGGTTTGCGAAACCGATCAAAAACGGTTTTTTCCCGGCCGAAAATGTGGATATTGTTTATAACTCTGTGGATAACAGCTCCTCGCCCAGCAAATATATGTTTCCCGCCCCCATAGTTATCAACATTCCGTTGGGGACACAATTTTTATCCATGATTTTTTTTGCCTCCGAAAAATTTTCGCAGTACGCCGCGTCCGTTCCGGAGCGTCTGACCTTGTCGGCCAACTGCCGCGAACTGACCCCGTAGACGTTCTCCTCCCTGGCGGCGTAGATATCCAGGAACAGCGCCAGGTCGGCGTCTTTGAAGCTACCGGCGAAGTCGTCCATCAAATCGAACGTCCGCGAATAGGTGTGCGGCTGGAACGCGCAGACGATCTTCGCCGGCCGGGCCGCCTTCGCTGCGGCCAGATCGGCCTTGATCTCCGTCGGGTGGTGGGCGTAGCAGTCCACGACTTTCATTCCCCTGTACACGCCCTTGAACTCGAAGCGGCGCTTCGGCTCGTCGTAGTGGGAAAGCGCGGAGATGATCTTTTCCGCCGGCACGCCCAGCGCATCCGAGGCGCAGAAAGCCGCGAGGGCGTTTTTCACGTGGTGGCCGCCCATCACCGACAGCTTCAGCCTGCCGGCCGTTTTCCCGTCCCTGACAATGTCAAACTCCGGGAACCCGTTGTCAAGGCTCATGTTTTCGGCCCTGACCCGCCCGTTTTCCCCGAAGGTGACGATTTTGCATTTCAGGCCCCCGGTTATCTCCTCCAGGTTTTCGATCCCGCCGTATATAACCAGCGCGCCGTTTTCATCGATGTTTCCGGCGAATTTCCGGAACGAGGCGCGTATCCCGTTTAGATCCCCGAAGTAATTCAAATGGTCCCTGTCGATATTCAAAATGATCCCGACAAAGGGGTAAAAATTCAGGAAGCTGTCCGTAAACTCGTCGGACTCCACGATAAAGAACTCCTTGCCTCCTATGAGGTAATTCCCGCCGATGCTGTCTAGATAGCCCCCGATGCTCACGGAAGGATCCAGCCCGGCCTCCAGAAAAACCGCCGTCAGCATGGACGTGGTGGTGGTCTTGCCGTGGGTGCCCGACACGCAGACCGGCTTTTGATACCCCTTCATCATGCCGCCCAGGAATTCCGCCCTCGTCTCGACGCGCAGGCCCATCTCCCGCGCGGCCGCAAGCTCCGGGTTGTCGGCGGCCACGGCGCCCGTGTAGACGACGAGGTCCAGGCCGCCGTTTTCCGGCGCGGCCTCCCTGCGCAGATTCCTGGCGTCGTGCCCCTGATATACAGTGATCCCGATGTCCCTAAGCCGTTTTGTCGCCGGGGATTCCGACCTGTCAGAACCGCAGGCGAAGCCCCCGCTCCTGTGCACTATCTCGGCCAGGCCGCTCATGCTGACCCCGCCGATTCCGATGAAGTATACCCGTTTGCCGGCTGTTTCGCTCGAAGTATTGATAATAAGACCTCGCTTCCGGTGGATTCCGAACCCGCGTCCGCATACGGACAGGGGATCTCGGGCGGATTCTGTGATATGGTATTTTACACCATATTCCAGTTCTATGCAAATGGGTATGCGGTTCATGACAGGTCGCGCCAGGGCGGTCGCACCGGGGCGAGCCTGGCCGTGCCAGGGTGTGCCCGGGGCGGGACGCGGCAAATGGGCGCGGCTAAGGGGCGCGGCTAAGGGGTGCGGCTAGGGGCGCGGCAAATTTTCGTGGGATACGCAAAAATACAGTAGGGGACGCCGCCCTGGGCGTCCCGCTGTCGCACGCCGCCCTGGGCGTTCCGCTGTCGCACGCCGCCCTGGGCGTTCCGCTGTCGCACGCCGCCCTGGGCGTTCCGCTGTCGCACGCCGCCCTCGGCGTCCCGTTGTTACCCGCCGCCTTGGGCGTCCCACCGTTGCACGCCGCCCTCGGCGTCCCGCTGTTACCCGCCGCCCCGGGCGTCCCGTTGTTACCCGCCGCCCTGGGCGTCCCGTTGTTACCCGCCGCCCTCGGTGTCCCGCTGTCGCACGCCGCCCTCGGCGTCCCGCTGTTACCGGAAGATTGCAAGCATCGGGACGCCCAAGGGGCGTCCCCTATACAACGTATCGTAAATAAAGGCCCATATGTCATCCTGAGCGTAGCGAAGGATCTAAGATTCTTCGGCTTCGCCTCAGAATGACAATGAGCGGTTACTTCTGGGATGATGTACTAGGTCAATCGGTGCGGCATGGAAGCCGCAGCTACAAAACCGCATCCCTCGTAGGGTCGGGGTTCCATCCCCGACCGAACAAGCCGTAGGCTTATCCTTAATCTGTTGAGGGCAACAGACTGTGAAGATTTTAATCGGGATTCGTATAACTCATACAAGTATTTGCCTGTGGATTCCGCATGTTTCGGGCGAACTCAGTTCGCCCCCGCGAGCGCCGATCGTTCATTGCGCTATTTGTATGTTCGTGCCTTTGTGGCGCCCGGAAGCCACGACAAACGCATGAATGAATATTGCATGAATAATTTGTAAACAAAAACGGATTTTAGGTCGTAGGGGCGGGGTCATCCCGCCCGAACCCGCGTATGTTACATGTCTTCGGGACGGTTAACCCATCCCCTACGCAACAATATGCTGGTTTGTTCACAATTTGTTCATTCATGCGTTTGTCGTGGCCCGGAAGCGTCCGCCGCTTGATAATTTTCAATAGGAAAGTTAAAATCAGTATATTAAAATCGGTATATTAAAATCAGAATGGTTCCAAATTTCCATGAAACGCGGTAATGCATATGGGCGAAAAAAACCGCCTCGACCTGATAGTCGCCGAAAAATACGGCTGCGGTAGGGGCCACGCGCGCGAGCTTATCGAGGCCGGTCTCGTCTCCCGGGGCGGAAAAGTCCTGTACAAACCCGGCGTGTCCTGCGACCCGGACGGCGTCGCCGTCGATTGGCGCGAGAAAAAGTACGTAAGCCGGGGCGGGCTGAAGCTGGAAAGGGCGCTGGATTTCTTCGGGATCGATGTTTCGGGGGCTGTCTGCGCCGATGTGGGCGCGTCCACGGGCGGGTTTACCGACTGCCTTCTGCAGCGGGGCGCTAAAAAAGTCTACGCCATCGAAAACGGCTCCGGGCAGCTTCACGAGAGCCTCCGCCGCGATTCCCGCG
>JGI20166J26741_10591115_pt1 | contig 15604 bp, 8 predicted proteins | sample TergutCu122P5_FD_26741 | JGI IMG/M metagenome (IMG submission 26741)
TATAATTCTAAGCCTCTACATGAGTGTACTGTGCATTTAAGTGGCTGCAGCGCACCGTGGTGGGTGCCTTCGTACCATGGGAATTTAAATGGACACACCAGAGACGGCGCGCGCGTACGATAAAGGTTAAACAGCTACCAAGGAATCAGATACACCGAAAAGCATTTTTGTGGTTTCAATCATTTCATCTGAAGCTACATAATCTCTGACCTTCACATACAACTGGCAAAAACTTATGAATAAATGGAGAGGTGGGAAGGGGGGTGGGGGGAGGAAGAGGAGGACAATCAACAAATCATGCCTTTAAAATATTACCAATTCAAATCTAGTGCCAGGGTCGTAAGAAAATATACTGAAAGTGCAACAAAATTTTCATTGAAGATTCACATTATCTGGGACAACCTGATGTACTGGTAATGAGTTAAAAAATGGCAATATGAGAGTTGTGCCTACAAAGTGTCGGCAACTATTTACCAGCCAACATGGCAAAACATCCTAGAAAATACGGATCTTCAGGAACACCGTTGTGAGAATCTCAAATCTCATGAAGTTTTCACTGCTTCCTAAAATTATGAACTACTGTTATCAGGTTCATCACTAGAAGCATTATTTCCTTCCTTAAACACATAATCCGGAAACACAAATGAAGGATACTGAAACTCTGATCAGTGATTTCTAGATGCCAAAGATTAATCCGTAGATCATCTGCTGAGAGGTACGTTTCTTGATCGGAATTGACACTAATGGAATTGATGTGATACGTGTGTGCATTAGCAAATATTCTTCTAGGGGATGCTTCAACCATCAGTTCCATAGGTTTAATTACTGGTACCTGGAAAACAAAGAGGAAATCACAGACTTTACCAGCCAAATCTACCCTTTTGTCCAAACACCACTGCTGTAAGGTATGTACACAGAAAACACTTCCTGTTGTGGACTCACTGATTCCCCAATTTATGTACCTGCATTATCCCAGTGAGGTACATAAACTCACTTCGAAGATAGGGGGCCAGCCAAGCAGACTCCACCACTCCCACCCCCAGACAGTGCATTATATTTAACCTACCATAAAGTCACAGTAATGTACCATCTGTAAATGCATAATTTACACACTTTTTCCTATAATTTTAAGATTAAAATTTGAGGGCACCATTTATTAAAATGATCCCTCATGGACAATACTGTGTCTTGTCTATCCACAATGAGAACATCTGCCAGCAGACTGGAGGGCTGGCTGGTACATAGACGTAACTGGTGGTAAAGGAGAGCTGCTTTTGCTAATGACATCTTCCTACTAGACCCGTAATATATTTTTGTGTGACACAGCAACTTGTCCAGTACTATCTGCCACTCTGCATGACTGCAAGGTCATGCCACCAACCACAATTATTATTACCAAAACATGGACATACACCATTTCACTCACTACAATTACCTAGATGCCATGGAACTTTATACATGCTGCAATGTTTATCTGACTCTGCAGATGAAATTTCATGATCATGTTTTCTCTTATATGTAACAAGACAGGCAATGTACATGTAACATAACAATGAGGTACATTTGTGCAACCATTATTGCCATCAAAAAGCAGGAATTATTACATATTCTGAATGTATCTTTCAGCCTTAGTTATCCAGCATGCCAAGTACATGCACCACATTGTAGGTATTGTACTGTCATTGGTGGCCTATCTGGCTGTATCATATTTTTCTACAGTACATCATAAAGGTATGATTTTTGGGAAAAGTGTTACTGAGTATAACATGCGTGTTTTGATTTTCTCTACAATTTTTGTCTCAAACATTTCTCATTCTAAGAAGAATTTAATGATATATAATCAAAAATGTTATGTTGGTCTTCAAGTACCAAGTACCCATTATTCTTGTCAGATTTTAAATAAACTTGAATTTTCTTGCCAAATTTTCAATAAATAATCAAATATGATGGTTCATTAAAATCTGTCCAGTGAGAGCCAAGTCATTCCAAGCAGGTGGACAGACGGACGGACATGACGAAGATAACAGTTGCTTTCTGCAATTTTGTGAACATGCCTAAAAACTGAATATATGAAACACATGGACACTTGGTTTATTACTTACACAACTGCAAACTAGGGTACAACATACAATGGCACAAATTTCCAAATTTGCAATGACTAACATGACATGTTTATGCTATGAGAAGCATCATAATATGATGCTTCTGACTGGTTTGTCTGTCAATATCCTGTGTTTACCCAAATGACGCCCCCCCCCCGCCACAATATTCACTTTTCAGAACAATACCTGTACACAACATGTTTTTATGCATAACTGTAAGGCAATCCCTTTCAGAAAATGATCTAGTAAAAAATTTGTCTTTTATTTCAGGAAATACAATAAATCTAATGTGTATCCACTGTAAGTTTCAAGAACACAATACTACTACTAAGGATTAAATAATTTAGCGTAAACACTTTCTTTCACAAATTACCTTCATGACATCTGCACTACACATGATTTTTAATAAGAACCAACTCACCCGTAATGCAGTGACACAAGATGGATCCCGTAACTGCCCATTCTCTTCTTTGGTGTTGTATCCTTCAACCCTCTTGTCTCTTTCTGAGACCTTCCATAATTTTATAGTCTTATCTACAAACAGGAAGTTCAAAAACAAGCTGCATAAATTCTAACGGAACATTTTAAGAATACAGACGTAAGAGTAAATCTTCAGTTTATTTAGAGTGTCCAGATATATGCAGTCTATCTTCACCTTCCTGGTCTCTGTTCACATAGGCACAAACATAGCACCCACTTCTGAAGTGGGGACATCCACATATTAAATAACTACCTGCAATGACACGGCAATTACATGGACACTGGTCAGAGGGAGTTCTACAGTTCAATGTGGGATTACGTCATTCATATTACTGAAGTTCTATTTTTGATACAGGTGAAGATTCTCGAATATGTGGGCAAAAAAATCTGCACACAGTTTGGAATGAAATTAAACTCGAAGAGCCCTATGAATGCCAGTCCAGTGTCATACCCAAAGATCACCATTCCCCATAAGAATGAATGCACTTGTGTTCTAAAGACAGGACTATGCATGTATTCGAGAACCTACATAGGTCAACAATCTTCTGTACGCTATTTTTAAAACTGAAGCCTGTACATAAGTGCACGTGCATGTATACACACATCAACACAGTGCATTTTTTTTATTGGTGTCCTCAACACCAGAGCAATCATAAGATGTATTGGTGGATGCATACTTTCTATGTGATACAGCTGCCATGTTCAGAGTGGTTATAACAGAAACATCCCGTATCTTACAAGAGTTTCTAAATTAATATACTATCTAAACAACTTCAGACAAAATGTGAAAAAGTACCCTGCACCACTATAATGTTCCATCAAAGTGACTGCTGTTCATAAAATAAATTATAATGATGATGATGATGATGATGATAGTGGTGGTGGTGATAGCGGTGAACACAAAATGGAGACACATCTCCAAGATAGATCTCCTTCAAAAATAAGTTTTAATGTGTAAACCAATGCACAAAATAAGCGATAAATATAAATTTCAATAAGCAGAAAGTACTGTTTACTGATACATATGATTTACTGTTTATAATACACATCAATTCCAGCAATTCTTCATTCAACATGGGCACCACACACTAAAAAAAAATTGTAAAAAAAGCAGCACACAGACAAAACTGAAGGTTATCAGAAAGAAGGGCTTCCACCAATCATGGATTACAGAACGGACACCTGACGCTAGTTTCCCACATTGCATGGTGCACAAATCAGCACTATTATCTGTTTTGTCCAACAAATACAGAAACACACTATCAATACCAAAATACAGTGAAATCCCTATTTAATGAATTCCTGGTAGATTGGAATTTATCACAGCAACTTCACCACTAAATGTGGGTTACGCAAAACTCTTCTTGAAAGATTTACAGTATATAATCATAGTTTCTTTACATAAATACTTAAAAGAATCAGTGAAGTTCTGGCAGTTAGAAATAAAATCTTTCAATTATCATACCATTAGTAGATAAGAGGAAATGTGACTGATTTTTCCTCTTGAGCCACCTAATCTTGTTAATTTTCTCCTCTATTTCGAGACTCTTGAGGTAGTCAAACTCTGGTTCGTGGCTCTGGAACGTGCTGTACACATTGTATTCTCCTCGCCGAGGAATGCAGTTTTTGCTCTAAGAACAAAAACAAATGCCAGCATGATCTATGGCATCAAACAATTACCATAAGTGTTGTAATTATTGTACAACAAACTTTAACATACATTTCAATGTCAGACAACACAGTTTATGCTGTTACCTCATGCATGCATGCAGACTGTATAAATAATTTGGTGTAATATTTTCAGACAAAAAAAACATGCTTTTACATGAAGGATTGCAATTCTGCTGTTCTTGGCATGCACCCGTGGTAAGCAAAATAGTATGATGCATGATAATGTTTATCTCCACAACAACATAATACATACACCCACTCTATTGTCAAGGGGTCAGAATGCCCACAGGCCAACTTCAAAACCCCAAAATTCACAACATTCATCACTTACATGCAGGAATTACAAGGGTTTTCTCTAAATAAATGTTATAATATAATATTAAAACAAACAAACTCAAGGGAGGAGCACAGTCTTGTCATTTATAGAACTGTAAAAATTCCTCCAAAAAGACAGGGTTACTATAGTCTTAAAGGTCATGTTCAAAAATCAAGCTTTCATCCAAGCTACAGTCCAATGGATGTCATTATCAATCTCCCACACAAACAAGTTCCAATGACCACATCCACATGCACCTCTTCACAATCATAAAACATTAACATGAGTAAGGTGTATAACCTTGTGGTGCCTACTGCCAGGATACCCAACATGCAGTGAGATGCTCAAAATGTAAAACGAGTTATATTAAATACTACTGGACAAAACTGTAACAGCTGCGGTATTGGTTTCTAACATATCTGTGCCAAAAAGGACAGTCCTGTGACTGAACCCAAGCATCACAGTAAGAACCAATACCTCAGCTACGGTCAAGGCATTACAAAGACATGAAAGGGCAAGAACAAGATAACTCCCTAGTACAGGAACATAAAGGTTTAACACCTCAAACACTACAGGTTGCTGTTAAATAGAGGGCTTCCCCCCACCCTTCTTTTCTTTCTCCCTGCTTGACTGATCAACGCCAGCCCAGTGCTCCACTAGCCTTGCACCATACGCTGTCTTGGGGAGCTTGACATTCAGAGGACCGTGCATCGTGATATATTCTTATAACAAAAGCCAATGAGGTACATTATTTCTCAAGTTTATTTTGATAAAGAACTCCATATATTTCGGACCGACCTACTGTCCGTCATACGGAGTCCCAACATTGTATACACAGCAATAGGTATTTGTCATGCTAATTATGTTGACTGTCTGCTAGCGAGGTTGGTATCCAATCCTGACCTCGCTAGCAGACAGTCAACATAACTAGCTTGACAAATACCTATTGCTGTGTATACAGTGTTGAGACTCCTCATGATGGACAGTAGATCTGTCCTAAATATGTAGAGTTCTTTATCAAAATAAACTTGAGAAATAGTGCTTCTCATTGGCTTTTATTATAAGAATGTCTTGGAGAGGTTAACAATCAGTAAAGGAAGCGAGAGTTGCTGTGATGATAACCTTTAGAAAGTCTAAGAAAAACTCACCAGAACTATAGAAGATGCTCAAAATGTTGCCCCCCTTACAGAATGCACTGAGCACAACTGCAGAAAACACAAGTAAATGAAGGCGAGACCAACTAGATGCAACAAATAGTTATTTATTGGTAATCAACAATTGATTACCAATACATCACTATTTGTTGCATCTAGTTGGTCTCGCCTTTATTTACTTATCAAAGATGCACAGTCATTCGAACACAAAATTTGCAGAAAACACAGTTTACTCCCTGGAGCTCTTCAGAAATTGTTGAAAACTCAGAGCCTGCACTCATAGCACACCAAACACCAGTTTTTTCATCATGAAGAGGGATTCCATGAATAATTTCTGAATTTTCTGCACTCCAATATTGGTTGTTCTTAGATTTCACCTCTCCACGAAATAAACACCAGATTCATGGGAGATAAAAGTAACTGTGGATCAATTTCTTCATTGTGTATAGGCTGAAGAAACAAATTTAAAAAAATATATTCTTGCAACTGGACTGTGTTCCTTCAGAGCTAGTACTTCTATTGCCTTACACGGTTATGGTTGTAACAATTTTGTGGCCCTTTGTGCAGATTTTTTGAAACACTCACCTCCAAAGCTAAGAAAGTTTCTGTGACATTTTCCAGCAAACTCATATTTGAAATACAGCTGCACTAAAAATGGACACTGTTCAACAGTGTACCTGAGTCAAGGGACGCTATTACATCATTTAATGAATGATAAATGCATTCACCAGCAACAAACCCAATGATTTATAGCACAAGTCTGTTATCACAAACAGCTTAAGTTACACTCCTGTTTAAACACTCCCTCAGATCTTACACGGCTGTGTAATTAGGCACAGTCTTTGGCCCCTTCATTCTCCTGATTTAACATCTTATGACTCTTATTTGTGTGGAAGTGTAAATAATGTAGTCTATAAAACAAATGCTAACAATCTGGAAGAACTAAGAGACGACAACTGCAAAAGTCTTCAACCTTTCCAAGCAAGAAAACCAGACAGTAAACATATCCCGCAGTTGTACATACATTCATTCAGTCAGAGGGGCAACATTTTCAGCTTCTGCTCTAGCACTGGTGAGTTATTTATTAAACCTTCTACAGGTTATTATCACAGCAAATGTTTTTCTTGCTGCCTTCACCAACTGTTAAATCTCCCGAGACTCGGCATACAACATAACATTAGCCATTAGCGGAGCATCAAGTGGGAAATTATTGGTCAAGAAGGAAAAAACAACACCCTACACAATCACCAGACTGTTCACTCTGCATCTGCTTCTCAAAATCTGCTTACTTAGCCTACTAGAAATCCTTAATTAGAACAGGCAGAAACCCCATTCATCATGACAAATATTACTGTCATGCGACTTCTCTGGCTCTCACTAGACAAACTAGCGCCAATCAGCCATAGTTCTTATTAGTATGCAGTCTACTTCCAAGTGTGATGGGTTTAGTGATGTCATCTGTGACATTAACATCACTAATCTTGTTCACTGGTCTTTGAAAATGTAATGACAAGCAAGCAAGTGCAAAATTCTCCACAAACAAGGAAGGGAACAAACCATTTTTAACAGGTACCAATACTTCAAACACGAGACACAAAAAGTGGACGTTGCTATTCGTCAACACTGCCCAGTGTCAAGGGCAGACAGGCAAGTTGGAGTCAGGCTTTGTACTGTACAGAGCATGGTTTCTTAAACTGTGGTATGTGTACCACTACTGGTATGCCAACCACTCTTTACTGGTGTGCAGCCTTAATAAGAAAAATCAGAAACAGAAAAGGATAAAAAATAACACATAAGCCACATATATTTGATAAGACACTGCGAATATAACTCATCCCCATTGTCAGCCAGTATATTCAGTTTCAGCATTTTTATTTAAATAAAAAAATTGGTGGTACACAAACTGTTACACTTTCACTCAATGGTATGCCAGTGAAAGAAGTTTGAGAACCCCTCGTATGAAGAATTGAGTCAGACATGCTACATCTTGCAGCGCTCTCTCCTTCTCTGCACTAAGGGCAGCTCTCAACTTCCTTCATCCTAGAATTCAGCTCTCATAACTGATTAACCAAACTTTTAGCACCTAACTGCAAAATGGTATGTGACATGCCACATCATTACAGTTCCTAGGTTTAACAAACTATGTGTAGACAAAGATGTAAAATCATCATATACGTGACGGAGATGAAATACACTAGAAGAAAAATAACTGTGTATGAAGCTAAAATAAACAGAGTTCAAGCAACAGGGACTGTATGCAAAAGAAGTGCAAGTTAAATATATTGTAGTGATAAGATGCAGTAAAACTAAACACAATTATTTAAGATAATACAACAGCAATCAAGTTGATATTGATCAGACATGAGGAATGACTGGTCATCAGTGATGATTTAAATAACCTACTGAAACTTTCTGTACCACCTACTTTGCAGTTGCTGTAACAATGAGTACTGACTGGGAACTTCATTCTGGGTTCATAACAGAGTTCTCTGGGCAATAAACAATTATATACTTGAAACACAAAATAAAAATATATTCAGGTTTCTTTAATGCAATAAACCTTTCATCATTTGGTTAATATTTTTACACTACCATTATAACAAGACAAGCAATATAAATATAACATAACACTGTGGCATGTTTGTGTAACCACTGTTGCCATGAAGTGTGTAAGTATGTATTAAATATTTTGTGTGTGTGTGTGTGTGTGTGTGTGTGTATTTGTATTCTTGCTTTAGTTATTACTGCATTATACTCACACCTGTGGCCTGTCTGGCTCTACCATATTTTTCCACATTATTTCATGACACAGCATGACTTTTGGAAAAAAAGTTACTGAACATAAAATGTGTTTTGATTTACTCTACAACTTTTACCTGAAACTTGACAGTGGACATTCTGATGTGTTATTAGTATTACGACAAATCAAAAGTACATCAAACACATCACTATTTATTAAACACACTTGGAAGCAGTCATCCAAGCAAGCATCTTGACGAAGGGTTAGCTCTAACCCGACACACGCCACAAAACTCCGTTACTACAAACAAAAACTTAAGAAGAAGTCAGTGTAAAAGTGAAGGTACAGTATAGCAAATACGATACTGATCGGAAGACACAACAGACGGAACAACACAACATATCTTCAAATCATCAATTCCCGATGTCTGAGCTTACATGAGGTGATCTACAATGAACAACTCTCCCCATACATTTACATAACACTTCAAATAAAAGGTGATACAACTATGGGTGCAACCAGCAGTTATTCAACATCATCCACACTGAAATTTTGAACAAATACATGTGAACTTCTTCACTGGATAACACAAAATAAGCGGTATCCAGCCATCTCGTCCACCTTCAAAAGTGGGACTAACAAATAACGGCACATCTACATTCTGGTTTTATCCAGAATACCCACATTATTACAGTTCAAAAATAAGATCTTACATTTTTATAAAATATGCTTTTTAATGAAAGATTTTTTAATCGTAAAATTCTCAGTTAGACATGATAACACCCATACAGTTTGTAAAAATTAATGGGATCCCAATAGTATATGCAGTGTTTTAATGAACTGGTTCAACTAGAAGGCCTGACTATGACCCTATAAGGTTCGAAACATGCAGCCAAGTACATTTAATAAATAGTGATGTGTTTGATGTACTTCTGATTTGTCGTCGTTTTACCTGAAACATTTCTCATTCTAAGAACTGAGCAAGATATTATCAAATATGTAAATTGGTCTTCATGTAAAGTACCCGTTATTCTTGTTAATATTAACGAAACTTGAATTTTGACAGATTTTTTAAAATACTAAGTTTTCATGAAAATCTGTCCAGTGGGAGCCACATGGATGAACAGACACGATGAAGCTAACAGATGCCTTCTGCAATTTTGTGAATGCACGTAAAAACACCAATTACACTACAAAAGCTTAAGAATGTCACTATGTATAATTTATTATTATTATTATTATTATTATTATTATTATTATTATTATTGGCTGAAAGATTTAACATCAGATCAAAATGGAGCAGTGTGGTCGGTGGACATATTTCCTTCTCAGGCCAATTCACTCCCTTGGAAACAGCCTCCTCTACCCACTGTAATGAAGATGGGTTGCCCTATACAGTGGATTTGGTAACAAAGTGAAAAATTCTTTAAAATAAACAGTGTCTGCATGTCATTTAAAAATGAAGAAGACAAATTCGTAACACAAGATCCAAGTTCTGAAACCACTTCAGCATGCACCCATATTAAGTCAACACAAACATAATGCAAGCATGAGGATTGCTGCCTTCTGGGATGTGATGCTCTTTTGTCTTGTAGCTGATTAACAACACACTAGAGAAACCTGCTACCTACAGTTGCAGCATTAACCTGACACGATGGTAACTATCTACCATAAAACATAGCACCACATCACAGAAGACAACAGATTTTCATGAAACAAGTAAATTCAACCAGTTTCATCTACTCCAACCCATTACCAAAACCCAACATGTCACAAAAACATCCAAACATGAGCAAAAAAATTTTTAAATTTAATTAATAGACACATATGCTGAAAAACTCAATAACAGATGTACAAATGTCTGACTTTTGTAGAGACATTAGACCCATTACCTTTCCTCTACTGTAGTAAATAAATTCTTTTCTACTGCATTATAAATGGGATATGATGAAACACTGTGCATAAAAAGGGGGCACAAGGACCATTTTTGTACTACACAGGTAAATAAATTAAATAATCTTTCTTCCATCAAAGTGGAAACAAACAGATTTCTACATATCCTCAATATTTTGTAACTGGCTGCTGCATTTGCTCTCAAAGGTCAAGATATACAAGAAATGGAACTGGTTACACTAAGCCATGCAAATCGGCAATGACAAGTCCCAGCCTTCTAAAAATTATGGAAATGATACAAAACAAGCTGTATAATTTAATATTATCTAACCACATCCATTTGTTGGATAAAGCTGTTACTGTTATGTACCTAAAAAATTACGCTTCAGGCAAGTAGTTATTTTAACAGTAAAATCACTTCCAGTCTGTCTTACATGTAACATGCATTCTGCACATTAATTGCTCAGTCATGAGTACTGTCTGACAAAGTGCAGCCTTATAGTAACTCACCAACATTTCAGACAAATGTGCTGCATTTGTTTTCAGGGTAGAATAGGAGACAGCTCATTCCTCTGATATGTCAATAAATTTATACTACCTCAAAGATGGCAGTATTCTTCAGTCAACAATGTAACAACCTTAACCTCTTATTAATTTCACAACAACTTCAGGTCAACCAGATCGTAAATACCCCACTAACTGTGACAGGGTAAGAACTGGTCACTGCCTACTGTAAAACACTCAACAAGACTATTTTTGGTGGTGACAGGAAAAATAAAAAAATTTAAATGAGACTACACAATCCTAATCAGAATTTAAATCCTGTGCCAAATACCAAACATACACAAACTTATACATACACCTGAAAACAACAAAATCCAGTGACAGATAACAAACAGTTATTGATTCAAACATGTCTTACTGAGTCAATGGACAGAATACAATAAAGTTGAAGGATGCAACCATATCTGGGAGTATCTAAAATGCTGGACAAACTTCAAGAGGGGGTTCCTTCAAATAGACCCAAGAATAAAAAGTTCATTTAAAAATACGTTTGGAAACGAGTGGTTTCTGAGTCTAACTGAAAAACTGCATTTCTTAACTATGTAATATTTTACTCATAACCGACAAAAATCACCACATACAAAAAATGTTCAAAACATCCCCCACCTGGAACAATGCATGCTTGGACACAGCACAGACTGCTGTGCCCTTTCAAAGGTCCCTGGGAGTGTTGCCAGTGGTTTGACAGGCATTAAAAGTACACTGGTGAAGTGCCTCTTCATTTGCAATTGTAGCCGAATACACTAGAGTTATTTAGTATCCCCACAGATAAAAATCTAAAGGATTGAGGTCAACACATTCTTGGGCTGTACCATAAAAACCATTTGTGGACATACACTGATATCAACTTTTTCCTTGTTTTAGTATAAGAAACTCAGTCCTGAATTTTGTCCAGGCATTTTACAGACACCTTGTATACAAAAGGTTTTCTAGTATGGCAGGTCCACTCTATTCACAGGTTTCCTTACATGTGGCAAAACTGTTGCACATTACACCACAGGTCCCTCTCTTTCATTCACTGCACAGGCATGCAGAGTAACATGCAATAACTGGCATCTGCCCACATGCTTAAGTAGCCACCAAGACATCATGCCAAATGGTGCGTACATCAACTGTATTTCTCAAAATCAGAACTGCTGTCAGCGTGTTTCAATCAATTAAACTTAATATAATGACATGCAGGAGGAGGCAAAGCAAAAGAAAAGATCATTTCCTTATGTATCCCTTTTCGCACTGCAGTCTCTGTGTTGTTTCATCACTCTACCAAGTTTCAGCTGGACACACATTATCCCAATAAACACCAACATTAATATTTTAATGTTAATTAATTATAGCTTTGTGTATGTCTTTGGCTCCTCTAACTCCATTTTTCCTATGAGGTCTTAATTTTGTGCACAACAGTGTTACTGTACACAAGATTTTTAATGAACATAACCCCCACAAACAGGATGGGTGTACATGTGCAGCACATCCACCTTTCCTGCATGATATTTTGTAAACACTTCAACAAAATCAGCCACTGGAATTCTGGACAATCTAGGGCAGTCTGACTGATTTGCTGGAATAGTGGAAGTTATATTAAGTTCAGCTAAATCTTACAGAAATCCTCAGACATTGAAAACAACGCATAAAAGGAACTGCTAACACAGTGACACCATAATTCACTTAGCAGCATATCGAAATGCAAAAATAACCTCACCAATCATGTCAATTTCAAAATTGTGTATCACAGTTACTGCCTGAATGATCTCCATTCAAACTTAGCCACAAAGATGAAATCTTCTGTCTACTACCTCATTACTACCACATTCCCATTAGCCTTGATAAAGCAGGGAATGCAGTGAATTCTTTCTTTCTAGAAGTCAGCTTTAAAGGAAGAGTGTGCAATGTTAAAATACTTACAATTGGATCTCTCTGGAAGATAACAACTCTTCCACCCTTATCTCCTGTTGCCAGGAGGTCACCATCATGATTGAACTCTACACATGATATAATATCAGCTGGAAAAACAAAACTGGAACTTAGAACAATGTAATATTTTACATAAGGCTCAAACACTCTAATGCACATACAAACATGCCCATTTAAACTGAATTGGCAATGACTTGTTTTAGTGCTTTGTATAAGGAAGAATTCATACTGCTTATTGCGAGTTTTATTATTACATACGTTATGTACTGTCTTGCGGTATCAGTCGTCAACCCAAGTACTATGACTCGAACACATGATATATTTAATACACATTTCATGAAACTTATACAACATTAATATTTACATGGTTTTCTGCCAAAACATGCTTTTTTGACACACACTTACAGGATGTGAATCAAAATTTCTGCTAAAACTGCATGATCTTAAGATCTGATAATTCAGAGGTAGCGTGTACCAATTAGATTTAAAACTTGCCTTCTGTCACATCGTCATCAAGCGTCCCTTTCACCTGTGAAAAGCACCACTGGATCTCCCCATTACCTGTCAACCAAAATTACTCATAAATAAACCGACCTACGATATGTAACGTACACAACCGCATGTACTCTGCAAGATAACGTATCACACTATTATATGTAACGCTCAATGCAATAAACATCCAATCCCAAAAGCATACATCTTCATACACCATAACCAACTATCTTGCAGAAGAAAACGTCCGCATATATAATACTTACCGGCCATATCAGATAGTGGCGACAACTTTCCCCTATCCTGCGATTTGTGCTAAACTATATGTAAGGGCCAAAGAAAATGTTTGTTGAATAGGGTAACCGATGAAACAGGATTTGTCACATTTCAACATAAAATACTCGGACACAATGGCGGCACTCACGAGTGCACAACAACGACTGTGACGTCATATACGGCGAAAATCCCGAAGACGAAGTGACTATCGCAATGCGTAATCATGGCTCCAAGGAAATCATTCTTCTGAAGTAGACAAGCGATTTTCGTAACGGGAATATTATTTACATTGCTGTGAAACTATTTTAGCAATTGGCAAGGTACACATTTTTATACCATACTATAGGTCAGTAACTGTGAAAGAGAAAACATGTGGCAGTATTTTTCGGGTCTGCATGTTCAATACAAGCAACCCACGATTCGAACCTCCTTGGTGGCGGACGTTTATACAACATGCGACAGATGGCAGCACTATCCATTCGGCCGCTCCAAGGTCGTCCACACCGAATTCAAACACGTTTTACCACCAACCTCGCTTTCAACAACTGAAAGTAGTAAAAGAGATCCCTTCCAATCTACAAATTTTAGGAACCTATAGCTAATGTTGCCTTAATTATCCTCTACTCAAATCGCATCTTCTTTTGGACCTATAACATGTTCGATCATATACGATTGGACCGCATTTACAGTATATTTTGGAATAATCAGGCAAACGACAGGATCTTGGAGAGAGGGAAAGAGGAAGAAAAAAAACAGTATTTGACATGGAACATGTGTTATAATTTTATCTACAACTTTTATCTCAACCTTTCATCAACATAGTAATTCGGCGACATATTGTCATAAGTTATGTATGTCTTCAGGCGGAGTGCCTTCAATTCTTACCCTTCTAACCAACTTGAATTTTCTCGACAAATTTCAGTAGAAGTGTCCAATACGGGGTTTCAGACCGGCGGGCCAACAGACAGGCAGGCAGACAGACATGACGAATCTATTTGTCGCTTTTTTCCAATTTTGCAAACGTGCTTAAAAAGGGTACAAAATTCACGAGCTTCCGCAACAAGCTATGACGACGACGACGACGACGACGATGATGATGATGATGATGATGTTGATGAAAATAATAATAATGATAATAAATATAACACTCCGGGAATGCCTCAATAAGTCAGGTAATCCGATGTTTCACCGGACTATAGCTGACACTTTAGCTGACGTGAAACGTTTCGAAGACGCATGAACTTCCATCACATCCCATATATGAAAGTATATTTCCTTACAATATTATCGATATCAGTGTATCTACGAACAACTAAATTTACCATCATGCAAATCTGCATTTTCTTACATTCCATGTTTTCCCATCCAACAAATTGCACTACTTACATTAGCGTAAAATAGATCACAAAACACTCTTCATAGAAAATATGAAATAACTGTTGGACCTACGAATCTTTGAGACTGAGAAACTCCCTAATAATGGCACCTTGGTGCCGAAACATGTAGGAAATGGCATCTGATATGGAGTGTGTTTTGTGATCTATTTTATTGTAAAGTTATTAGTGCATTTTGTTAGTTTTTAAAAATAAGACACTTCCATATGCGGTTTCCCACTAATGGATACTACAAAATGCCACGACAAAGTAATTAAGCACAAAAAAATTACAAAACATTTGCCAGAGAACGTTATCATTACTTGCAGCCCTTCGCTAATGTACGTTACGCAACACCGGTAACTATCTAGGCTTGTATTTGGGAGGCAACCGGTTCAAATTTGGGCCGAGATACATGCTACCCTGTGTGAAATGCTGGCATAGTACCTCGATTATGCCACGACTGCTTCCTTACAAGTCCTTTCCAGTTCACTGTCCACCAGTCATTCTACAATAGACGCAACAGAATGCGATGTACTGACGGTGCCGTAAAACCAGGGGCGAATTAAGTTATTTGGCGCCCCTAGGCAGTGAAAACATTTCCGCCCCTTATTCCAAGCAGTGTTTCTTTC
>JGI20166J26741_10594448_pt1 | contig 15595 bp, 27 predicted proteins | sample TergutCu122P5_FD_26741 | JGI IMG/M metagenome (IMG submission 26741)
ACGGCCGCAAATTATACGATTTTCTCCAACGCGTGCGATTTACGCTGCCCCTGCAGCGCCTGACGGACAGGATATGCGCCGAGCTTGTCGTCATGGAGGTGTCCCCGGATATGGCGTTATGCGCGAATGTCTCGAATGAAATCGAGAGCCTCTTCAGGTCACCCGCGTAGACGGCGCGATGAGAGAATAGGTGCATGGTAAGATTTCACACCGCCGAAGGAACCGCCCGGCCTTTCATAAACACCAGGAGTATAACCGCCGCCGCGAGCGACAAACAGCCGCCGAAGATAAACGGCACTGCGTCCCCGAACGCGTCCCACAGCACCCCTGTTATGATGCTCGCCGGCAGCAGCGCGATTCCCGCAACGGTGGATTGCAGGCCGAGCATCGTGCCCTTGAGCTCCTTCGGGGAGATTTCCGCGACAAAGGCCCGCTCCACGCCCGCGATCATGGCGGTGTACGCGCCGTAGAGGATGAACATCCCAACCATGAACGGCCGGCTGAAGCCCGCCCCGAAGCCGAAATACACGGCGGCGAAAACAACGTACCCCGAAACCAGCACGGTTTTGCGCCCGATTTTGTCCGAAAGCCCGCCGAACGGCATCGACAGGACCGAAGCCGCGACATTATAAATAAAGTAAAGCAGGATGACCGTTATATTATCGAAACCGACCGCCTTTGCCTTCAAAAGCAGGAAGGCGTTGGAGGAATTGCCGAGGGTAAATACCAGCGTGACCAACAGGTACAGTTTGAGGCGTCCGTCCAACCGCTTATAGTTTTTCCAGAAATTCTCCCTTTTCTTTTCAACACGCTCAACTTTTTTCTCTTTAATAAACAGAAACATGCAAAGTCCTAGGGCGGCGGGGATGATAGAGATAATGAACAGCTTGTGATAATCGAAATTCTGGCCGCCATCCTTCAATAGAAAGAACGTGAAAATAACCCCGATAGCCGAACCCGCCATATCCAGCGCTTTGTGCAGGCCGAATGCCCTGCCCATGCTGTTTTTATCGGCGCTCTCGCTGACCAGCACATCGCGGGGCGATGTGCGGATGCCTTTGCCGACACGGTCTATCATTCGCGCAATCAGTATACCGAACCAGGAACCGGCAAACAGCAGAATGACTTTATAGATGATCCCCGCCGAGTAGCCGGCGAACGCGAGGGCTTTCTTTTTCTGGAATCTGTCGGTTATGTAGCCGCTGTATACTTTAAGCAGGCTGGCAAGGCTCTCCGCAACCCCTTCAATAACCCCGACCACCGCGGGCGTGGCCCCGAAAACGGAGACGAGGTACAAGGGAATAATTGGATATACCATTTCGGTGCTGATGTCCGTGAAGAAGCTGACTAAGCCGATAAAAAAGATATTTACCATAGTACCACCACTGTGTTTTTTTGTTCAACCCACCGCAGTCAGTATACAGCAAAATGCCGCCGTAATCAAGCCGCTGTTTATAAAGAAGACAATTTGCGGCCGCGCGCGCAAATTTTTTTAAAAAAAGCTTGCATCGCTCAAAAAGCCGTGTTATAATATTGCAGTTGTGACATTGCGTAAATATTTTGTCATGCGCCGGATATTTATCGTAAAAGCGATGATGCGGGAGGTTGCCGGCTTGCCGGGTTATTTCCGCGGAGCGATGTCCAGTTCTTGAAACCGGGCGACAGGGTTATTGTAGACATACGGGTTATGCGGTTATGTGATAATACGCGTGAAAAGACCACGCTGTATGACACACCCGGATACGTTTACAGTCACCGCCAGTCGTGCTGGAGCCGGTGGAATCCGGCGGAAATATGTATCAGTACGAAAAGGAGGCGGCTTTTTTTATGGCTAACCAGAAAATCAGAATCAATCTCAAGGCTTATGATCACAAGCTCATCGATCAGTCCGTCGTTCAGATCATCGACACGGCCAAAAAGACCGGCGCGAAGATCTCCGGCCCGGTCCCCCTTCCCACCAAAAAGGAAGTTGTGACGATACTGCGCGCGGTGCATAAGTACAAGGATTCGCGCGAGCAGTTTGAGATGAGGACGCACAAACGGCTGATAGACATTTTAATGCCTACGCCCAGAACCGTCGACGCGCTGACGCGCCTTGATCTGCCTGACGGCGTGGATATCACGCTCAAAATTATGCAGTAAACGGCAATGTGTAAACGCATGACCACTGGCTGGTCCGCTGCGAATTCTACGGAGGTGAAAGTATGCAAAAAGCAATTATTGCTAAGAAAATCGGCATGACGCAGGTTTTCACGGAAAACGGCAACCTCGTCGGCGTAACGGTTCTGGAAGCGGGGCCCTGCGTCGTGGTTCAGAAGAAAACCAAAGAGACCGACGGTTACGAGGCTTTGCAGGTCGGCTTCGGCCCGGTGACGGCCAAGCATGTCAACAAGCCCCTGAAAGGGCATTTCGCGAAGGCCGGCGTGGAGATCAGAAAAGTTCTGCGGGAACTGCGCCTGGATTCAATCGAAGGGTTTGAGGTGGGCGCGCTGATTAAGGCGGACGTGTTCGCCGCCGGCGATCATGTGGATGTCTCCGGCGTCTCCAAGGGCAAAGGCTACCAGGGCGCCGTCAGAAAATACAACCAGCGCACCGGCCCTGTAACCCACGGTTCAAAGTATCACCGCGCCGCGGGTTCCATGGGCGCTTCCGCCAGCCCCAGCCGCGTTATGAAGGGCAAGGGAATGCCGTCTCACATGGGCCATGAGAAAATAACCACGCAGAATCTCGAAGTCGTCCGCGCGGACGGCGACGCCAATCTGCTGCTGATAAGAGGCTCCGTCCCCGGCCCCAACGGGACGATTGTAATGGTCAAAAACACGGTAAAGGTATAAGCATCAACGCAGGAAAGGAGGATTTGCCGAATGGCTACTGTCAATGTGTATAACATGAACGGCGAACAGGTGGGCGAAATGGAGCTGGCTGACGGGATCTTCGGGATCGAAATCAACGACCACGTCGTGCACCAGTCCGTTTTACAATATCTCGCCAACCAGCGCCAGGGCACGCAGAGCGCGAAAACCCGCGCCGAGGTGTCGGGCGGCGGCAAGAAGCCCTGGCGCCAGAAGGGCACCGGCCGCGCCAGGCAGGGTTCGTCGCGTTCCCCGCAATGGAAGGGCGGCGGCGTTGTGTTCGCCCCCAAGCCCAGGGATTATTCGTTTAAGCTCAACAAGAAAGTCAAGCGCCTCGCGCTTAAAAGCGCGCTGACCTCCAAAGTCGCCGACAGCAGGCTGATCGTGCTTGAAGAACTCAGGTTCGACGAAATTAAAACCAGATCGATGCAGAACGTGCTGAACAGCCTGAATCTCGAAAAGACGCTCGTCGTCATACACGATAACGATCAGAACGTGGTGCTGTCCGCGCGCAACATTCCAAACGTGAAAACGGCGGGCGTAGAGACCATAAATGTCTACGATATCCTGAAATACGACGCGTTCCTCGTCACAAAGGACGCCGTGAACAAAATCGAGGAGGTGTACGCCTGATGGCCGATCTGAAATACTACGACATCATCATACGGCCCGTCATCACGGAGCGCTCCATGTCGGAAATGAGCAATAAAAAGTACACGTTCTTCGTCCATACCAACGCCACAAAGATCCAGGTGCGCGAGGCCGTCGAAAAGATGTTCCCCGGCACGTTCGTCAAATACGTGAACACCATCAACAACCACCCGAAAGTGCGCCGCAGGAACCAGGGCAAAAGCCAGATCGTGGGCGTGACCGCGAAGAAGAAGAAAGCCGTCGTCCAGCTCACGGACGACAGCAAAGAAATAGAAATTTTCCAGGGCATGTAATTACGTAGGGAACGGTCTTGACCGTTCCTCCGCGAAAGGAGCGTAAACATTGGGCATCAAGAGATATAAGCCGTACACCCCGTCCAGAAGGCAGATGACCGTCTCCGATTTTTCCGAAATTACCAAGGGCAAGCCGGAAAAAAGCCTTGTGACGCATTTGCATAAATTCTCCGGGCGCAACGGCCAGGGCAAGATCACCGTCCGCCACCACGGCGGCGGCCATAAAAAGAAATACAGAATAATCGATTTCAAGCGCGGCAAGGACGGCATACCCGCCGTCGTCAAGGCTATTGAATACGACCCCAACAGGACTTCCAACATCGCGCTGCTCTACTATGTGGACGGCGAAAAGTCCTACATCCTGGCCCCGAACGGCCTGAACGTCGGCGATAAGCTGATGAGCGGCCCCGAGGCCGAAGTGCGTATAGGCAACTGCCTGCCGCTCTCCCGCATCCCCATCGGCGCGCAGATACACAATATCGAGATGAAGCCGGGCGCCGGCGGGCAGCTGGTCCGCTCCGCCGGCAACGTCGCCCAGCTTATGGCCAAGGAAGGCAAGTACGCCACGGTTCGCCTGCCCTCCGGGGAAATGCGCATGGTGCCGGCCGAATGCCGCGCCACCGTCGGCCAGATAGGCAACCTGGACCACGAGCTGATCAATATCGGCAAGGCCGGCAAAAAGCGCCTTATGGGCATCCGCCCGACAGTCCGCGGTTCCGTCATGAACCCGTGCGACCACCCGCACGGCGGCGGCGAAGGCCGCGCGCCGATTGGCCGCCCCGCGCCCAGCACCCCCTGGGGCAAGCCGGCCCTGGGCTACAAAACGCGCGATAAGCATAAAGCCAGCGATAAGTTCATAGTCCGCAAACGCGGCTCAAAATAACGGTATAACGGTATTTGTTTAATAATTCAGGAGGTAACGCATGAGCAGATCGCTTAAAAAAGGGCCGTTTGCCGACGCTCACTTGCTTAAAAAGGTTGAGGCGCTGATCGCCGCCAATAAGCACGAAGTGATCAAAACCTGGTCGCGCCGCAGCACGATATTCCCGGTCATGATCGGCCAGACCATCGCCGTGCATGACGGCCGCAAACACGTCCCCGTGCTGATAACGGAGGATATGGTCGGCCACAAGCTGGGCGAGTTCGCGGCGACGCGCACATACCGCGGCCACGGCAAGGACGCGGAAAAGAAATCCAAGATAAAATGACGAACACCCGGAAGGAGCAATCGTTATGGCCAAGGGCCACAGAAGCCAGATAAAAAAGGAGCGCAACGAAAACACGGATAAACGCCCCCGGGCGCTGGCCAAGTACGTCCGCGTTTCCGACACAAAAGCGCGCATCGTGCTTGAACAGATCAAGGGCAAGGACGTCGGCGCGGCGCTGGCGATCCTCATGTATTCCCCGCGCTACGCCGCGGGCGTCGTGCAGAAGGTGCTTAAAAGCGCCATAGCCAACGCCGAGCATAACCTGGATATGGACGTCTCCAAGCTTTACGTGCAGGAGGTTTTCGCCAACCAGGCCCCCACGATGAAGCGCATTCAGCCCCGGGCGCGCGGCATGGCGTACCGCATCAACAAGCGTTCCAGTCATATTTCGATAATTCTTAATCAAAAAGAAAAATAAGGAGGTTAAGGATGGGTCAAAAGGTTAATCCGCACGGCCTGAGAGTCGGCGTTATCAACGGCTGGGATTCAGTCTGGTATGCGGAGAAGGACTTCGGCAAATTCCTGGTGGAAGACTATCAGCTGAGGGAATACCTCAAGAACAAGCTGTACGCGTCCGGGGTTTCCAAAATCACCATCCAGCGCACCAACGAGCGCGTTAAAATAACGATTTTCACGGCCAAACCCGGCATAATCATCGGCAAGAACGGCCAGGCCATTCTGGAGCTTACGCAGGACGTTCAGAAGCACTCGTGCCAGAAATGCGTGCTTAATATCGAGGAGATCAAGCGCCCGGAGCTGGACAGCCAGCTTGTGGCGGAGGATATCGCCAAGCAGCTTGAAAACCGCGTCACATTCCGCCGCGCTATGAAGCAGGCTATGGGCAGGAGCATGAAGGGCGGCGCCCTGGGCATCAAGGCCAGCGTCTCCGGCCGCCTGGGCGGCGCGGATATCGCCCGGAGCGAGCACTACCACGAAGGCACAATCCCGCTGCACACGCTGCGCGCCGATATCGACTACGGCTTCGCCGAGGCCAACACCACATACGGCAAGCTCGGCGTTAAGGTGTGGATATACAAGGGCGAAGTGCTTGGCGGCAGCGTCTGGGACAGAACCGTCAACCACGAGAAGCCCCTCCCCGCGAGATCGGGCGGCAGGCCAGACCGCAGGGACAGAGGCGACAGGGGCGAACGCGGCGATAGAGGCGACAGGGGCGGCAGGCCCGGCTTTAACCGGGGCGGCTCTTCCAATAACAACAACCGCGGCCCCAGAACCGGCGGCGGCAGGCCCGGCGGGCCAAATTCAGCCCCGGCTTCAAATAGAAAAGAGGGCGAGCAATAATGTTAATGCCAAAGAGAGTAAAGCGCCGTAAGCAGTTCAGAGGGCGCCTGACCGGCAAAGCCCTGCGCGGCAACCGCATAACCTTCGGGGATTACGGCCTGGTCGCCATGGAGCCCAGCTGGATATCGTCCAATCAGATAGAAGCCTCCCGTATCGCGCTTACAAGGCATATCAAGCGCGGCGGCAAAGTGTGGATCAAGATTTTCCCGGATAAACCGGTTACGGAAAAACCCGCCGAAACCCGTATGGGAAGCGGCAAAGGCTCGCCCGAATATTGGGTCGCCGTCGTAAAGCCCGGCCGCGTCATCATGGAAGTCGGCGGCGTCGATGAAGAGATAGCCCGCGAGGCGCTAAGGCTCGCGATGCACAAGCTGCCCATCAGATGCAAGATCATTTCCAAGGCCGATCTCGACCGGGTTCTTGAGCAGGAAGAACTGCGGGAAGAACTAATCGCCGAGCCGGAAGCGTCCAGCATCTAGCCTCTAGGAGAGTGAACGAATTGAAAAAAAAGGGATTTGTTGAGGAATTAAGGTCAAAAACGTCCGACGAACTTTATAAAGAGCTGGTCTCCGGCAAGAGGGAACTGTTTAACCTCCGCTTCCAGAACGCGACCAACCAGTTGGACAACACCGCCAGGATCAACGAAGTCCGCAAAAATATCGCGAGGATTCAGACGATAATGGCGCAGAACGCGCTGTTGAACAATCAGTAATTACCTTATAAAAAGGAGGTAAACCTTGGATAATACGGAAGCTGTAGAAGCTGTAATCGAAAATTCCGCGGATAACTCCGCAATCGAAAAATCCGGAATCGAGCGCAACCTGCGCAAGACGCGCGTGGGCAAAGTCGTCAGCGACAGGATGGATAAAACCATCATCGTCGCCGTCATCAACAACGTTATGCACCCGCGCTATAATAAGATCATCAAGAGAACCTACAAGCTCAAGGCGCACGATGAAAACAACGAGTGCGGCATAGGCGACACCGTCCGCGTGATGGAGACCAGGCCGCTTTCAAAAGAAAAAAGATGGCGTCTCCACACTATCATAGAAAAAGCGAAATAATAACCCTTTACAACGAATCCTTAATAGGGAGGATGCAGCATCATGATTCAACAGGAAAGCAGGCTTGTCGCCGCGGATAACTCCGGCGCGAAGGAACTCCTTTGCATACGCGTTATGGGCGGTTCGACAAGGCGTTACGGCAATATAGGCGATATCATCGTGGCCTCGGTCAAGGTGGCAACACCCGGAGGCGTTGTCAAAAAGGGCGACGTGGTCAAGGCCGTCATCGTCCGCACGGTCAAAGGCATGGGCCGCCCGGACGGGTCATATATCCGCTTCGACGAAAACGCGGCCGTCATAATAAAAGACGACAAAACCCCCCGGGGCACGCGTATTTTCGGGCCGGTGGCCCGCGAGCTCAGGGAAAAACAGTTCACAAAAATACTGTCCCTCGCGCCCGAAGTGCTTTAGGAGGTGTAACAATGGCTGGTTCAAAACTCAAAAAAGGCGACAGAGTGGTCGTTATCACCGGCAAGGACAAGGGCAGGGAAGGCAAGGTCCTGTTTGTCGATTCCAAGAAAAACAAGCTGATCGTCGAAGGCATCAATATGATGACCAAGCATATCCAGGCGAACAAGGACGTCAAAATGCGCCAGGGCGGTATCTCCAGGCGCGAGGCCCCGCTGGACTGCTCCAAGGTCATGTATCTATACAACGGCAGGCCGACGCGCCTGGGCACAAGGGTCACCGTATCCGTAGGCGAAGACGGCAAGAAAACCGTTACCAAGCAAAGAGTCGCGCGCAAAACGGGCGAGGTGCTGGACTAAACTGGTAACGCGCGAAAGGAGGACAACAGTGAATCGTTTGAAGGAATTTCAGGAAAATGACGTAACACCCGCGATGATGAAGAAATTTTCATATAAAAATAAAATGGCGGTGCCGAAGATCGAAAAGGTCGTCGTGAACGTCGGCGTGGGCGAGGCCAAGGAAAACGCCAAGGCAATGGAAGCCGTAGTCGGCGATATCTCCATCATCACCGGCCAGAAGCCCATAGTCACCAAGGCCAAAAAGTCCGTCGCGGCGTTCAAGCTGCGCGCCGGCATGTCTATAGGCTGCAAGGTTACGCTGCGCGGCGATAAAATGTACAGCTTCGTGGATAGGCTGATAAACGTGGCGCTCCCCCGCGTCCGCGATTTCCGCGGCGTCAACCCCGACGGTTTCGACGGCAGGGGCAACTACACCCTGGGCGTGCGGGAACAGCTTATGTTCCCCGAAATCTCGTATGATAAAATCGATAAAATCAGGGGTATGGATATCATCTTCGTGACAACCGCGAAGTCCGACGAGGAAGCCAGAGAGCTTCTGCGGCTTTACGGTATGCCATTCCGGAAATAAAAAACATGGAGGTCTGAAACTTGGCGAAAAAATCAATGATATTGAAACAGCAGGCTAAGCCGAAATTCTCCACCAGGGCGTATTCGCGCTGCAAACTCTGCGGCCGCCCGCACGCCACCTTGAGAAAGTTCGGCATCTGCCGCATCTGCTTCAGGGAACTGGCTTATAAGGGCCAAATCCCGGGGGTCAGAAAAGCCAGCTGGTAAACCGGAAAATTTTCGGAAACATTGGAATCTGAACAACGGAATCCGAAAGGAGGTACAACATATGTCAATGAGCGACCCTATCGCGGATATGCTCACCAGGATACGTAACGCCAACAGCGCCAAGCATAACACCGTCGACGTGCCTTCGTCCCGCGTGAAGCTGGCCATAGCGGATATCCTCACAAAGGAAGGCTATGTCAAGGGCTATGAATTGATAGAGGACGGCGTTAAGCGCACCATGCGCATCACGCTCAAATACGGCGCCGATAAGAACGAAAAGGTTATAGGCGGCATCAAGCGAATCTCAAAGCCCGGCCTGCGTGTTTACGCCAACTGCGACCAAATGCCGAAGGTGCTGGGGGGCCTGGGTATCGCGATAGTTTCCACCAATAAAGGCATCATCACGGATAAAGAGGCCAGAAGGCTGGGCGTCGGCGGGGAAGTCGTCGCGTTCGTCTGGTAGTGAGATTGCGGGTCAAGCCCGCAATGACGGTACAATATCATCTGACAGAAAGGAGCAGACCATGTCCAGAATAGGCAAACTGCCCATTCCCATCCCCCCCGGCGTTGACGTTTCGCTGGAAGAGGATAATCTGCTTACGGTAAAAGGCCCGAAAGGCGCTTTAACCCGCAGGCTGAGCAAAGACATGAACATCGCTGTAAAAGACGGGACCATAACCGTCGAGCGGCCGAACGACCTCAAGCGCTTCAAGGCGCTGCACGGTTTAACGCGCACGCTCATCTTCAATATGGTCTACGGCGTGACGTCCAGCTACACCAAAACGCTGGAGATCGTCGGCGTGGGCTACAGAGCCGCCAAAAACGGCGACAAGCTGACGCTTAACCTCGGCTATTCGCACCCGGTCGAAATGACCGACCCGGAGGGCGTGACCTCCACAGTCGAAGGTACCAATAAAATCACCATTACCGGCATCGACAAAGAAAAGGTCGGCCAGTACGCCGCGAATATACGCGATAAGCGCCCGCCGGAGCCGTATAAAGGCAAGGGCGTCAAGTATTCCGGCGAGAAGATACGCCGCAAGGCGGGCAAAGCCGGCAAGGCCGGCAAGAAGTAGGGAAGGGGTGAGTTACATTGATAAACAAACCATCGCGCGCAGTCGCAAGGGAAAAGCGCCACTACAGGTTGCGTAACAAGATCTCCGGAACCGCCGAAAGGCCCAGGATGGCCGTCTTTCGCTCAAACAGCCATATATACGTCCAGATAATCGACGACGACGCGGGCCATACCCTCGTCAGCGCCTCAACCATGGAAAAGGCCATAGCCGCCAAGCTGGAGCATACCAATGACGTGGCCGCGGCCAAGGCCGTCGGCGAGGAAGCCGCGAAAAAGGCCCTGGCAAAGGGCATTGAGAACGTCGTTTTCGACAGGGGCGGCTACCTCTATACGGGCAAGGTCCAGGCCCTGGCCGAGGCAGCCCGCGAAGCCGGCTTAAAATTCTAAACGGCGCCCGTAGGGTGCGACGCCCTCGGCGCACCTAGGGTGCGACGCCCTCGGCGCACCTAGGGTGCGACGCCCTCGGCGCACCTAGGGTGCGACGCCCTCGGCGCACCGCATTAAACAAGGAGGAACAGACTTGAAAAAAATAGACCCAAGCGTTCTCGACTTAAAGGATAGAGTCGTCACCATAAACCGCGTCACAAAGGTCGTCAAGGGCGGGCGCACGTTCCGCTTCGCGGCGCTTGTCGTCGTCGGCGATGAAAACGGCCATGTCGGCGCGGGGCTGGGCAAAGCCTCCGAAGTGCCGGAAGCTATCCGCAAAGGCAAAGAGGACGCCAAGAAGAATATGATCTTTATCGAGCGCAACCCGAACGACAGCCTGCACCACGACGTGCTGGGCAAATTCGGCTGCGCCAGCGTCCTGCTGAAACAGGCGGGCGAAGGCACCGGCGTTATAGCCGGGGGCGCGGTGCGCGCCGTTATGGAATTGGCCGGCGTGCGCAATATCCGCACAAAGTCCATCGGTTCCAATAACAAGCACAACGTCGTCAACGCCACGCTGGAGGGCCTGAAACAGCTCAAAACCCCGGAACAAGTCGCCAGGCTCCGCGGCAAAACCGTGGAAGAGATATTAGGTTAGGAGGGGCGTTCATGGCTAATAAACAGACAACAGCAGCGGAAAAAACGCCCGAAAAAGCGCCCGCCGCCAAAGAGCTTAAAATCACGCTCGTAAAATCCACCATCGGCGCGCTCCAGCCGCATAAGCGGACGGTGCAGGCCCTCGGCCTCGGCAAGACCAACAGCTGCGTGGTCAAGAAGGATAACCCCGCCACGCGCGGCATGATCCATCAGGTGCGCCACCTGCTTAAGGTTGAAGAAGTGGAAACGACAATATAAATTAAGGTATCCGTGCGTTCAAAAAGCGAACGCACGGCACGAATACGAATGAAATCCAATCAGGGAGGTGTTTGTAATGCACTTGGGCAATTTATCTCCGGCTGAGGGCTCGACAAAGAACAGCTTCAGACGCGGCCGCGGCCACGGTTCCGGCAACGGCAAAACAGCCGGCAAGGGTCATAAAGGCCAAAAGGCGCGTTCAGGCTCCAGTAAACGTTTCGGTTTCGAAGGCGGGCAATGGCCGCTGTACAGGCGTATTCCGAAGCGCGGCTTTAAATGCAGGAACACAAAGGAAATCGTCGCGATAAACCTTTCCATGCTGGAAGTTTTTGAAGACGGCGCCGTCGTCGATATCAACGCCCTGCGCGATAAAGGCCTTATCAGCAACCCGCGCGACGGCGTCAAAATCCTCGGCTCGGGCGAGCTGGACAAGAAGCTCACCGTAAGAGTAAATTTTTTCAGCGATACCGCTGTTTCAAAAATCGAGGCCGCCGGCGGAAAAGCAGAGGTGATTTAGTTGTTTAAGGTACTCCTGAACGCGTGGAAAGTCGCCGATATCCGAAAAAGGCTGGTCTATATAATAATCGTCCTGCTCGTTTACCGCCTCGGCGACCATGTTCTCCTCCCGGGAATCAACTTAGCAACATTTTTAACCGGTACGCAGACAGACCTGAATTCGCAGGCCAACAACCTGTTCGCCCTCATCGCCGGCGGCGGTATAGGCTCCGTATTCGCGATGGGCATAGCACCATACATCAATTCGTCCATTATAATGCAGCTCTTAACCGTCGCCATTCCCAAGCTGGAGCAAATCCAGAAAGAGGGCGAGGAAGGGCGCAAAAAGATCGGCCAGTACACGCGCTACCTCGCCGTCGCGCTCTCGCTTTTGCAGGCGGCCGGAACGGTGTATACCTATAAGAACCAGAACCTGTTCCTGTACAACAACTGGCTGGTGTATATAATGGCGGCGCTGGGCCTGGTAACCGGCACCATATTCATCATGTGGATGGGCGAAATCCTGACGGAAAGAGGCGTCGGCAACGGCGCGTCCTTCATCATATTCTCTAACATCCTCTCCAAACTGCCGTCGTCCATCTCGTATTTCACGAACTACGCCGTAAACGACATCATGCGGTGGATACTGGTCGCGGTTTGTCTGGTGCTGTTCCTGGCGGTTATCGTGTTTGTCGTGCTGGTGGCCAGCGGCGAGCGGCGCATACCCGTGCAGAACTCGCGCAAGATGGTCGGCCGGCAGATGTACGGCGGCCAGAGCTCCTTCATCCCGATCAAGGTCAACATCGCCGGCGTTATGTCCATCATCTTCGCGATATCGCTGCTGCAATTCCCCAGCGTTATCCACAATATATGGCAGAATAACGGCATATTAAACTGGATCGTGGGTTTTGTCAATCTCAACAACGCGGACAACTCGGTGAATCTGAGCGGCACAATAATTTACGTCGTCCTGATCTTCTTCTTCACGTTCTTCTACACGTCGTTCGCCATCAACCCGGTGGAAATGGCGGAGAACCTGAAAAAGAGCGGCGGCTTCATCCCCGGCATCCGACCCGGCAAGCCCACCAGCGACTATATCTCCAAGACTATTGAAAGGCTTTCCTGGACAGGCGGCATGGCCTATGCGATCATCGCGCTTGTGCCCATCCTGTTCCAGGGGGTATTCGGCATACACGTCGGCTTCGGCGGAACAACCCTGCTGATAGTCACGGGCGTCGCGCTTGAATTCGTCAAACAGCTCGAAGCGCAGCTTTTGATGAGGCACTACAAGGGCTTCCTGGCGTAATCGCCCCGTACGTAGGGAACGGTCTTGACCGTTCCGCTTAATGAAAGAAGTGGTTTAATGAGAATCATACTATTAGGCGCCCCCGGCGTCGGCAAGGGCACGCAGGCCAAGAAGCTCTCCAGGCTCCTGGGCGCCGCCCATATCTCCACCGGCGATATCCTGCGCGACCATATGGCGCGCAAGACCCCCCTCGGCCTGGAGGTAGAGGCCGTCATCAAATCCGGCGGGCTCGTCGCGGATGAACTGATACTGAAGCTCGTCGCGGAGCGCGTCAAAGAGGCGGACTGCGCCAACGGCTTCATATTCGACGGCTTCCCGCGCACCATCGCCCAGGCCGAGGCGCTCGAAAAGTTCGTGACGGTCGATAAAGTCGTCTCCATCACGGCGGAGGACGACCAAATCATCAAACGCCTCACCAGCAGGCTCTCCTGCAAGGACTGCGGCGCGCTCTACAACACCATCTCCCTGCCGCCGGCCAAAGCGGGCGCCTGCGATAAATGCGGCGGCGCGCTCTACCAGCGCGACGACGACAAAGAGGAAACCGTCCGCAACCGCTTCGCCGTGTATCACGAACAAACCGAGCCGATCATCGAATTCTACAAGCAAAAGAACATGCTTGTAGAGGTCGACGGCCTCCGCAGCGTGGACGAAGTGACGGACAGCATAGTCAAGGCTATACAGCTCCAATCGGAGGCGTAAGCGATTGCCTATTTCCGTAAAGAACGCCGGCCAGATTGAAAAGATGCGGGCGGCCGGCAAGGTAGTGGCCCGCGCGCTGGAATTGATGGAGCGCGCGCTGCGCCCCGGCGTAACGACAGCCGAACTCAATAAAATCGCGGAGGAGTACATCATGTCCTGCGGAGCCAAACCCAACTTCAAGGGCTACGACGGCTTCCCCGCGGCGGCCTGCATTTCCGTCAACAACGAGGTAATACATGGCATTCCCGGTTTAAGAAAGATAAAAACGGGCGATATTGTTAGTATTGACCTTGGCGCGGTCCTGGACGGCTACCACGCCGACGCGGCACGAACCCTTTCTGCCGGCGCGGCGGCCGAAACGGCGCGCAGGCTGATAGAAGTCACGCGGCAGTCATTTTTTGAGGGCATGGCGTTCGCCAAAGCGGGCGGGCATCTTCATTATATATCCGGCGCGATAGAAGATTATGTGACAAACAGCGGCTTTTCGGTCGTCAAGAGCTATGTGGGGCACGGCATAGGCCGGGAGCTGCACGAGGAACCGCAGATCCCCAATTACCGCCCGCCCAGCCGCGGCGCCCGGCTGCAAAAGGGCATGACGCTGGCCGTGGAGCCTATGGTAAACGAAGGCTCCGGCGAGGTCGTCCTTCTAAAAGACGGCTGGACGGTCGTCACGGAGGACGGCAAGCTCTCCGCGCATTACGAAAACACGCTGGTCATAACCGATTCCGAGCCGGAGTACCTGACGTTATGAGCGGGCGCGGGAAAACGCCGCCGAACGCGGTTCAGAATCAGTTCGAAACCGGCCAGATCGTTTTTTCAAAGCGCGGGCGCGACGCCAGACTGCCTTTCGTGGTGTTAAGGGTTGAAGGCGAATACCTTTACCTGGCCGACGGCAGGCTGCGGCCCGCTGCCAGGCCGAAAAAGAAAAAGATAATGCATGTCCAGCGGACTAATTTTATTTCAGAAGAAATACGTATAAAGATGCAGACAAACGAGGACGGCGAAAAAAAGCGGCCGCTTTTGGACGCCGACATCAGAAGAGTTCTGTCGGCGTATGTATCCGCAGAAACGAAAGATGACATTTGAGAGCGTAAAAAGGGGGCCGTTGGCTTGTCTAAGAACGATGTTATAGAAGTTGAGGGCATTGTCAAGGAAAAATTGCCAAACGCCATGTTCCACGTTCAGCTTGAAAATGGACACGTCATCCTGGCGCACATATCCGGCAAGCTGCGCATGAATTTCATCAGGATCATCCCCGGCGACAAGGTACGCATGGAGATGTCCCCCTATGACCTGACAAAAGCCAGGATAATATGGCGCGATAAATAGTGTAGTAAAGGGAGTGTTTGCCATGAAGGTTCGGCCTTCAGTTAAACCGATTTGCGAAAAATGCAAAGTTATAAAAAGGAAGGGCGCCGTCAGAATCATCTGCGAAAACCCCAAGCACAAGCAAAGACAAGGATAAGAGGTGAATTTATCGCATGGCACGTATATCAGGTATAGACTTACCGAGGGAAAAACGCGTTGAGATAGGGCTTACGTATATCTTCGGCATCGGGCGGCCCAGCTCGAACAAAATCCTGGCCAAAGCCGGCGTCAGCCCGGATACGCGCGTCCGCGACCTCACGGACGACGAAGTCTCCCGTATCCGCGAAGTTATCGACAGCACCATGACCGTCGAGGGCGATCTGCGCCGCGACGTGGCGCTCAATATCAAGCGCCTTACGGAAATCGGCTGCTACCGCGGTATCCGCCACAGGAAGGGCCTGCCCGTCCGCGGCCAGCGCACCAAAACCAACGCGCGCACCAGAAAAGGCCCGCGCAGGACAGT
>JGI20166J26741_10595559_pt1 | contig 15592 bp, 13 predicted proteins | sample TergutCu122P5_FD_26741 | JGI IMG/M metagenome (IMG submission 26741)
AAGAGTTTATATCCACTTAAAGATGTTCCTGCTATTTGTGTTGATGTATACTTTATATGTTGTATAGATATTTATATATTATTAATATGTACTGTTAATAGTGTTTATATGTTAAGAATGTAATGTAACTTGTAAATGTAATGTCCAATGTCACATTTGTGGCTGCATGGATGAATACAGTAAATAAATAAATATATTCTAATAATGAAACTACATGTTTCGGCCTATAATGGCCATCGTCAGGTTTCTGTAACAATTAAGACGAGTCTATATATCTGTGTGAGGTTATGTAGCAATTTGTACTAGATATTAGAGCAAACGGGGGATTGATGCATAGAGATCTCTAAATCAACACACCCTTATACAGATATATAGACTCTTTTTAATCTTTATAGAAACCTGATGATGGCCGTTATAGGCCGAAACATGTAGTTTCATTATTAGAATATAACATATTTCTAAACTAGTTGTGTTGATTGACTACACTTTCCTCCCTCTCATTACACTGATACCATACTTTTTTTTTAATACTAATAATCTGCTTGCTGGGAACATTGCAACCAGTAAACTGTTATGAAATTTCAGATAGCATAAGCTGTAGAATGAATTTTTAGCATGTATTTTGACTAAGAACATGTGTTCTCAGTACAATGAATAATATTCTCAAAATCAGTCCTCTGCTCGGAAAGTACAGACAGTTTAGTTTGTGATACTGTGTATGTGATTTGGTAGAAGAGCATGTGACATCATCTTTGCACAAGACTAGACTTGATGAGCTCAATTTTCAAGTACATTCACAGCAACATAAACTGAAAAGCCTGTATTCTGTTTGTATCTTATGTAATTGGTATGTAGAGCAGTCTTGCTTGTTTTCTGTAGTTATCATTTTTACCATTGGGATGTATACTTCAAAGAATAAAATTTCTTGTGCTTGGTACTCTTTTTTTCCAGATGACTGTATGTAGTGCATTTATAGTAAAACAAACTAAAAAAAAAAAGTAAATTTTACTGCTTGTTTGATACCGCCTTGTATGCTCTATTAAATTGTATTATTTTATGTTGTTCACAGTGTATAGGAAGCCAGGTTTGACCCCAGGTCGTGGTCAGAACATCTACAACTGTGATTATGACAGACCACCAAATGAGAATCAAGTATGTGATGTGAATGTTAAGGACTGGTTTCCTTGTACACAAGAAAATAACTTCAACTACCATAAATCTGCACCTTGTGTCTTCATCAAATTGAACAAGGTAATTGATTTTACAACCAACAGAAAGAAGTTCTGCTTTTTCTGTTCATATGTGTTTTGTTGTAACCAGACGTACCTGCTGCTTGTTAGAAACTACTGCATGTTATGCTGAAATTTTATTTATATGAGGGTGAGTCAAATGAAAGCCTTAAATATTTTTTATCTCGTAATTTATTGAACATACAAGGTACACAATGACATCATTTTTCTACGTAGTCTCCATTGCATTCCATACAAGTGTTCCAGCACTTCAGAAGTGCATGGATACCTCTAGAAAAAAAGTCTTTTGGCTGAGAGGGCAGCCACTTGTGCACCATCTGCTTCACCTCTTTGTCGGACCTGAAAGACTTGCCTCCCATCGCCTCTTTGAGTGGTCCAAAGACGTGAAAGTCACTTGGGGCGAGGTCCAGCGAGTATGGCGGATGTGGAAGACACTCGAAGGACAGATCTTGGATTGTTGCAATAGGTGAATGGGCAGTATGGGGCCAAGCATTGTCATGTTGCAACAAAACACCTGTACTCAGAAGTCCATGTCGTTTGGACTTGATGGCAGGATGCAGGTGATTCTTGAGGAGATCTGCATACATTGCACTGGTCACAGTGTTCCCCATGGGCATGTAGTGCTCCAAAATTACCCCTCATTCATCCCAAAAGAGAGTCAGCATAATCTTTCCCACAGATGGTTGTGTGCGGAATTTTTTTGGTTTTGGTGAGGAGGTATGGCACCATTCCTTGCTCGCTTTCTTGGTTTCCGGCTGGTGGTAGTGGACCGGGGTTTCATTTCCAGTAACAATTCTTCCTAGAAAGCCATCACCTTCTGCTTCAAAGCGTTTCAAAAGTTCCTGGCAGGCATCAACATGTCATCCTTTCAATTCTGCAGTCAGCTGGCTTGGAACCCACCTTGCAGACACTTTGTGGAACTGCGGAACATCTTGGATATGGTATGCTGTTCCATGACTCATATCCACATGTGCGGCTATTTCATGCACTGTTACATGGCAGTTTTCCTTCACAGTGGCTTCAACTGCTGCAATGGCCTCTGGCGTCACTACTCGGTGCGCCTGACCTGATTGAGGAGAGTCTGTTACAGAACTAATGCCGTTTAGGAACTTCCTACTCCATTTGTACATTTGATGTAGTGACAGACATGCATCACCATACTGAACTTCCATTCGTCGATGAATTTCGATTGGTTTCACTCCCTTCACTTCGTAAAAAATGACAGAATGCTGTTCCTCTTGGTGCATGTTGCAATTGGGGCCACCATCTTTACATTATTGCTGCACCATCATGTTGCGTTCCCCCATTGCACTGCCAACTTACAGGACAATCGAGCGGGGTTTTGAATTTTTATCACACTTTCAAGGTTTTCATTTAACCCACCTTTGTATTATTTTGCATGTAATTATTTTTATGGAGGAGTGTCCTTGAGAATGTACAGAAGCTAGAAGATTCTTGGATGGTTAACAAATTTTGTAACTTTTATGGTACCTGGAGGTACATTGTGTACAAGAACCCTCCATTGGTGCACACAAACCCTCCACTGTCTGCTCTCCTAATCTGTTTGAATTCATTCCATACTATCATATCCTCTTTCTTTAAGATCCATCATAAAGTTTTACCCTCGAAACCTGAGTTCGCCAAGTGGTCTCCTGCTATCAGGTTTTTGACTGAGAATTCCATAGGCTGTTTTTATCTTTTCCGTGCATGATACATGCCCTGTACTTCTCATCCGTCTTGATTTGAACCTGAGGTGTACTGCAAAAATGGGAATGATAGTGTGTGTGTTCACTTATCAGTATTTTGTTTGCCTACTTTTCAGAATGGAACAGGAAACAAGCTCATCAGTTACTGTGGTTTGTGGCATCTGAATGTGCTGGGGTTTCTTTCAGGGAATTTTTAAAAGTATTTTGAGTTTCTAGGTATCAGTTTGGCCAAGCCAGCTCTATTATGCCTTTGATTTGGTTACTGTAATAGTACATGGTGCGACATTTTAATTCGCGGAACGGCCCTGTGAAAGCAAAATTTGCTTACCTGTGCACTGTCGGCTGCTGTTGCCTTCGAAATACTCTCCTTTTGAAGCTATGCACTCTGTGAGACGATGGTGCCACTGCCCGAAACAGTCTTGAAAATCGTTTTCTGGAATACCTCACAGTAACACTTTCACGTTGCGTTCAGTGTCAGAAAGGTCAGCAAATCTTTGTCCCTTCAGGACATTTTTTTAATTTTGGAAAGAGCCAAAAATCACAGGGGACTAAGTCAGGTGAATAAGGTGGATGGTCCATTTTTGTAATGGAGTTCTTAGCCAGGAACTTGCAAACTCTTAACGCATCATGCGCAGGGGCATTGTCATGGTGGAGAATCCACTTATCAGTCTGAGTCCGGGGTCTTTTCCTCCGAACAGATTCCCATAACCTTGTCAGCACTTCCAAATAGCACTGTTGATTTACCGTTTGTCCTTGTGCCATGAATTCATAGTGAACTATCCCCTTGTGATCGAAGAAACACACAAGCCTGGTCTTGACGTGCGACCGAGACGTGCGTACTTCTTTTGGTTGAGGTGAATTCTGTGTTTTCCACTGCATGCTCTGTCATTTTGTTTCTGAGTTGTATTGAAAACACCATGTTTCATCACCGGTAATGACCCTATCAAACGTCTCTGCATTGCGTAAAAGATCAGATGAAATGTGAAACCAACGTTGTTTTTGGTCATGTGTCAAAATTTGAGGCACCATTTTTGCGGAAATTTTTCTCATTCCCAAATCTTCCTTTACAATCTGTCACACTGTTTCCCTATTCATATTCAGTTCTTTTGCTATTACTCTCACACCTAATCTTCGCGTACCAAGGTTTGTACTCTGTCCACATTTGCTTCTGTCCTTTGTGTTTTTGGCTGCCCACTTCTTGGGTCGTCTTGCACATCTTCTTTGAACCGCCTGTGCCATTCAAAAACACTCAATTTCTTCATATCATATTCATTATAAGCCACTTTTAATAGGGCTGACGTTTCACTAGCACTTTTACCAATCTTCACACAAAACTTGATGTTTATCCACTGCTCCAGATTTTTGTCACTCATTTTTCCGCCAACCATCTACCACGGACACGTACTACCTCCTCTGCTGCTTGGGAACGAACGAATCATTTGGTCTGTGGCTCATGTAAACGCAAGTTGGAACATGTCCAAACGTGCTTGAGTGCACGAGTTTGCCTGACTCAACACCCTAGCGACACACTGCGACTATTTCGGGAATTAAATTGTCGCACCTTGTACAGTGCCATCTTACAGTGATTATTGTTAACCAGTACAGTTGCAGCATGTTTATAGTCATTCTTGCTACAAAATTCATTAGTGTGACCTGCACTTTTATGATACTCATTACTAATTGTACAGTGCACATTTGATAAGTTTTGAGACAATAGTGGTCAGCACAGTGCTACTAGGTAGTCATTTTTCTGCCCAAGGACATCTGGTTTAGATTAATTGAACATCAAATCCATTAAATTGTTAAGATCTGTTGTATTGACATTTTAGTGCATTCTTGACAATGGCACATGTTCATGGTAGTAAAGTCCCCCATGTATGACAGTTCTCGGAACTTTATAAACCATTACAGTAGATGTTTTGCTTCTTGAATGTGGCTGCGGACTGAGTTCACATTACAGGGTAGTTAATGTTCATCTTTCAATACATTTTCAGATATATGATTGGAGACCAGAATTTTACAATGACACTAATGACTTGCCAGAAAAAATGCCAAGACATCTCAAAGATTATATACTCACTCAGGCGAGAGTGGATCGTCGGAAGGTGAGTGGTCATGTCTTTCGTTACTAATTGAGCATTGAACCTTGGGACATTATCATCGTGAGAATGGCCATGCATGGAAAAATGAAAACCAGGATTTGTTCATTCTGTTCACTTGGCTTTTAGTCTAATCAAATGTAGAGAGGCCATGCTGATGAAATTATTGTCATTTGATTGACTGTAGTAACTGAGAACTTGAACTAAAATTCTTGCCCAAAATTCTGCTTTTGAAGAGCATAATCCTGAGCCATCTTGATCAGGTCTGATCCTCACACCCCCACAAGGACATCACTGTTATGTGAAAACCTCACATGAAATTTTGCACAGTAGCATAATTTAATTATGTGTGAAATAGCTGCCGGTAAAAACAGAAGGTGTATGAAGAAAGTAAGAAATTATTTGTGTAACATTAAAGTGGTACTAAATGACAGAAAACAGTAAAAGCTGGTTTATCTGGCACTGGATGATGTAAGATGCTCTGTTAACCTTGTTATCTACGAATGGGACACTTATGTTTAAGTAAATATACATTATTTTCATCTGAAAAGAAAAACATTGTCCTGCAGTGGGCATTTAAATCGAACAGCATTCTGGGTGCAGCAGAAATATGGTACTCAAAAAGAGTGTGTTCTAAAGATTAACCATAAATTTCCAAAGACCAATTACATTTAACTGTTCCATCTACCTACAACACCAAGCACTGATTCTGAGAGTTCAACAATCAAAGTTCATCAAGAAGGACTGTTAACAGAGTAAATTCACAGAAGTGAAGAGCTTAGAGAGGGACAGGAAAATGTGTCTTTTGGTATGTTGCTGATTTTTGTAGATTATACAGGATGATTCATGACTTGCGGGCATTACTGTAGGAGATGATTTCCTAGGTCTTTGTGATCAAAAAAAGTTAAAATCATTATGGGTCCTTTTCTCAATGGTTATGGACTGATGGGTGTTTTTTAATTGTTGTAAATGCCCTCCTGTGGACTGCATGTCTTAAGTGACCTTACACCAGTTAGAACAGGAACAGTCAGCAGAAGCTGCAGCTCGCAGCTTAAGTTGTTCACAGCTCAGCAGTAGGGTCGAGTTGCGGCCTGCAGTGGCATTTTCACAAAACTGCTTAAAGCACAGGTCTGTGTAAACTGAAGGCACTTTCATGAAGTTAAGTTAAATTTATCAGATACTGTTTTTTTAATTATTTTATTCAGTTTATTTTAAATAAACCTACCCTCTATTTTAAGTTTCAAGTGGCCATTACTCTGTAACTGACCAAAATTGGACATGTGTGTATATGAACATCTTTGATGACAGAGACCTTGGAAATCATCTCCTGCATTAATATCCATAAGTTATGAAACATCCTGTATATACACCATGTTATGTATATAGTGGTGAAAAGGGAATGGAAAGTACAGTAGGAAACAGGACAAGATACGAAGTGACAAACTGAAATGAAACTGGCAGGTCTGTCCATGAGTTTGCAAGGTACACAAAAATACACATTCTGTATAACACTGTGATATCTGGCAACCCTTGGTCCTTGGTGATGATGGCGATTGTTATTATTATTATTAGTGTTATTATCCTTGGTATCACCTTTGTGCAGGGTATTTACATGAAACAGACCATGTTTCTAGGGTGTATAGTGTTGCAGCTGTTCTGTATTTGCAATCTGTGCTACAAGTAATTTTATTTTGCCCATGCAATGTGTTTTGTACGTTTACATTATTATTATTATTATTATTATTATTATTATTATTATTATTATTATTATTATTACAATGATCATGATGATCATGATAGACACAACTACCGCCACCATCATTATTACTAATACTGTTATGTTACTGTTGTTTCTGGCAAGGCTGGTTCTGAATCAACTAAACCAGCAAATGCCACTCTGGAAATCTTTAAAATCACTCCTGATTCAGCAGGGCATATTCAGCTGCTAAACAAAGAGTTATTTTGTCAATGCAAAGACCTTTTCTGTGGCTTGTTGGGTAAGATCCTCTGTAACAGTACTGCCATATTTGAGTAATTTCAAAGGGGAAAATTGATATTACAATCATTTCTTAAATTTCAGTTTTCAGCACCTTGATTGGCAAACCCACCAAGGTTCTTGTGTTAGCAGACAAAATATCACCAAGTAGCCACAAATTTCAGGTGATTTTGTTTATAAAGAATAATGCATCTAAGTGGCAAGTTACGCTTTCCTTGCAAATTCAACATGTACTTCAAATATGCCATTGATGCAGCACACTTTTTTGTTACATTATTCAGAGAGTATATGTTAAGTTTTGAATTTGTGACCTATGCTTAATGTTACAAATTTGACAATTTTATTGACAGTTGCAGCATGTATTAGTAGCTTAAATTTTTTAAATTTAAATTCTTTGCATTTATTCCCAATGTATATAATATCATGCCTGCTTAAATAGTTTCCTTGTAATATATTTCTCACTGCCATCTTCCCATCTTCTCTGACTTCCAGTCATACTTCTTCTAAGAGATTTTCTGTTCTTCCTGTCATCCTTCAGTTCAGTGTCCTAAGGACAGAAGGTGACCTGTATAAGCCACATGCTGTTCACTATCCTTAATCACACATTCCTTCATCCTCCTAAGTGATGTATTTTGTGAGCAGCTTGTTTTGAAACATTGTTCTTCCCGAGCAGGAGACCATGTTTGACACCCATAAGGAACTGTTGGCAAAATGAGTGCTCTGCATTTTGCAGAATAGACTAATATATCATGTTTTTTAAATTATACTGCAAACATTTGCACATCTGTGGCATGGTCCCTAATTAAATGTTACCTCATCTGTGAGGAGTATCAAATAGACTATTGTATAGTTGTAAATGCAGCTTGAGAGGCATTCTGTTATGCATTGCCAAGTGGGAATTTTTAAGTCTTTGCAGTCCGCTGTACCATTAAATGGTAATGTATGAAAATTGGACATTCTTAATTAATTCCGTATTTGAGGAATGATCATCATATGTTCTTCCAAATCACATGTGTGCCGTGAATTATTAAATTTGATGTTTATTTTAAGTGATTATGTCCACATTACATCTACAGTGATTCTTGTTAAACAAAGGGCTTACTTTTGTCCTCATGTTCTTTGTAGTTATGTATGCATGGTGAAAGTCTGATTTAGAGAGTCTAGAAAAGGATTTATTTTTTTTTGGTTAATGGTAACAACAGTTTGCATGTAATGATGCAAGTTTGGGGCTTTTGCAGCAGGGTAGTTGAGTTGCATGTTCTTTCTGGATGTGACTTTATGTCACTGTGTAATTTGTTGCCAGTTTTTTGAGATCAGTGCATATTCTCAGAACACTGGGAACCAATTACTTAGTGATGAGGCATCACATTCCAGAATAATGAAGACTTCACAAAATGCGCTACTGATTGAGTATTTTTGGAGAAGATTGAGTTGTCACAGAGGTGAAACTGGACTAAGCCTTTCACACAGCAAATAATTGTGCTATGAGCTGTCAGAGTGCCTAGCAGATACACATACCGGGTGCATGTCTCTGAAGGGGTTTGAAGGATGAAGTAATTTGTGTTAACTGAACCAAAGAGTTAAATGTTAGGAATTATTTATCATGTATAAGAAAACAGCAGTTGCAAATATTAATATACCTTATAGTCAGAAGTGTGGTGTGCAGGTTTACGTTTAGTAGGGATCAGCGGTATTTTTTTTATAATATCCTCTTTTGGTGTACCATACTACATGTTTATATGCTGTGCTATTTAGGGCGATTCTACACGAGTGCTCAAAATGCTGCGTTTGAAACGCTAGCTGTTAAGCACGTTTTGTATTATCTACACAGTAGCGTTCCAAATGCACACTGATAGAGCGTTCCAACCGCGTTGTGCACAAATGCCACACTCAGACAGCCGAATGAAACGCCTCGTGTAGATTGCACAACGTTACGAACGCTTGCGTTGACAACGCCACCTACCGCGTTGGAAACGCATGACGCTGGGCTAACACCAAACTGAAGGCGTCAGAAGCGCTCTTGTAGATTCGACCGCGCGTATTTATATACTTCCTCCTTTGAAAGTTGGGTTGGCGTTGCCACGCGTTTTGTGAGGTGTTACAAACACGGCGTTTTGAGCGCTCGTGTAGAATCGCCCTTACTATTGAATCACTGCACTACAAGCCAGAAGGTCACGCGTTCAATGCCCAATGAAGTCGGCGGAATTTTCCATTGACATAATCTTCTGGCCACACTAGAACCCTGGGGTCAACTCAGCCTCTAACAGAAATGAGTACCAGGAAAATTTTCTGGGGGGTAAACAATATGACTGACAACCTTAGCAATGTCATGTACTGATGGCTTTGAAATCTGGGATCCTCATTCTCCTGGAAACCTCAGGGCACACCCAGGCCTGTACAGGGATTGCTTACCTTAGTACTTGACCGTATGAACTGTTAGTTTGTGGTACTTCTTATTCAGGTCATTTATTTCTTAACCATTCAATGATTCTGGAGTTTGAATGTCAACTGCTGACCAGGTTGGGAAGGGGGAGGTGAAAATCATTTGCTGAGGCCAACAATGAAGAGTTGAAATCATTTACTGAGGCCAACAATGAAGAATTGAGTCTCTGAGGGCGACCATTCTGACAGACTTCTTATGATTGCCCAGCTCCTGCATGTGAATAAGCCCCTGAGTGCAACCATCCTGCATTGGAGGAAGTCATGGTTCTTAGGCAGTTGGCAGTCTCACTTACATATACACTTGCACATGCAGTGTTGTTGTCATTACCATCATTGTCATTATTGTTTGTGTGTGTGTGCAAATTTAAAAAAATGTATTATTTTAGGAACATGTCGTTAGTTAGCCACATAAGAAATTGCAGACATTTCCTCTTGATTTTGACTGATTTTACTGAAAGTATTGCAGAACTTTTTGGGCAACCCTCATAAATAGGCAGCACAGTTCAAATACATGTTTTTTATTACTTTTACTTACGTTCTTTTTCCTTGAATTAGATACAATCTCTGTACAAATTTCACAGTGTTGACTGACAGACAGATGTACATAATGCATTCTTAATACATTGTGTATGTGTGTGTGTGTGCACACTTGCACACTGAGATGTAAAGAATTTCTAAAATACAAATAATTCCATTTACAAAATTCACTGTCCTTTTTATGTCTTAAGACATACTTTTCTTACTCAGGCTTATACATAATGAATATAGGACTTAAAGCCAGTTTGATTAGAAGAGCCTGGTCTTAGAATAATGCATGCTATTCAGGTATATTACAACACCCTGTTTAGGTGTGCACAGATGGTGTCTTGAAACAGGCCTCTTTAATCTTACTGGCAACTTGCAGTGGAAGATTTACATCTTTTTGAAGAAATGGAACTAAAGCATAAGGTGTATATATAAATTACTGCAGAGACATTATCAACTCTCTACAAGTTGAAAATTTCAGATGCCTGTAGTTTCATCATTTTCGGTTACATTCAGTCTTAAATTTTTGAAGTTCCTGCTGTTAATATATTACTTCTGAGAACACATCAAATTCTGTGATTTGTGAAACCATCATTCTGTAGATTTACACATTTTGTATCTCTCTGGTAATGCAGAAGGACTGGAAATTTTCATAGTTGTTTTGAGCATTATACGAGGGGTTGCTGATAAGTCTTAGCCCGACGTACTTCCCAGTGTCATAGGACGGAATCAATAGTGTCATTGGAAAAAGGGGTCTGTTCATGTGCTGAATTGCAAGTCTTTTCTTGTTACAGAGGCTGAAAGGAAGCATGTCAGGCGATGCGCGCAATTTCAACAACATCAAAACGCGAGCTGTCATCAAGTTTTTTCCTGCAAGGCAAGGCACCCAAGGAAATTCACGCCATTCTGACAGAAACATTAGGGGAACATGCACCATCGTATGCCACTGTCAAAAACTGGGTGGCCCAGTTTAAATGTGGTGATTTTTCCACCTGTGATGCGCCTCATCCTGGATGACCCAAAACAGTTACCACCCCAGAGGTTATTGATCAAATTAATGAGCTAATCTTGGAAGACGAAAAGATTTCAGCTAAATCAATAGCTGAGCAACTGGGCATCTCATGTGAGCGGGTTGGGTCCATCATTCATGAAGAGTTGGACATGCGGAAGCTCTCCGCAAGGTGGGTCCCAAAATGCCTGAACGTGGATCAAAAACGTCAGTGGTGCCAGTTGTCTGAGCAACTTTTGGAATTTTTTGAGCGCAATCCAAATGATATCCTGTTGTGATTGGTGACCATGGACGAAACCTGGTTAAATCACTATGACCTGGAGACAAAGCAGCAATCAATGGAGTGGCAGCATTGCAGCTCACCATGCCCCCAAAAATTCCGAATGCAAAAATCCGCTGGAAAAGTTCTCGCCTTGATTTTTTGGGATCAAGACGGCAACCTCCTCATGGATTATCTTCCAAAGGGCCAAGCTATCGACGCGGAGTATTACTCTTCTCTGCTGGTGCAATTGAAGGACTTTTTGAAGGAAAAACGCCATGGGAAGGTCACCACAGGGGTCTTGCATGACAATGCCCCGGCTCACCAGGCATATGCAACCCAGAAGAAACTGGCCTACCTGAGCTTCCCATATCTTGATCACCCACCCTATTCTCCGGATCTGGCCCCGTCGGACTACCTCCTGTTCCCTGGACTGAAAAAGCAATTGAAAGGTTGCCATTTTTCGTCTGACGCGGAGGTCATTTCTGCCGTGGAGACCTGGTTGGACAGACATCCTTCTGAATTTTTTTTGATTGGGTTGCAAAAGTTAGAGCAATGGGCTAAGAAGTGTATTGAGCTTCATGGGGAGTGTGTTGAATATCTCCCAGGTTTGGTCACTGTGGCTTGTTTCCTTCCTTATCGGACTAAGGACTTCTCAGCACCCCCTCGTAGATTTCTTGTAATCCTTTTCTGTGAGGAAATTGATGCATAAACCAGTTGTGCCCCAGAACAGGTATTGCCACTTAACAGAATGTTGGTACCTTATGTGTGACATTGAAAGCTGACTATGCTTAAATATGATGGAACCTGTGGTGGGTCTTCATAATAAACAATGACTAATTAAATGTCAGTTGATAACGTCGAACTTGCTGATGTTAGGGGTTTACTGGTCATTATTATGGCTGTAATATTGTACTGTTTTAGCTTAACACAATCTGGATAAGTTGTGAAGGTGAGAATCCAGCAGATGTGGAAAATATTGGACCAATTCAGTACATTCCTGGGCCTGGATTCCCTGGTTACTTCTATCCATACAAGAACTCTGAGGGCTACCTCAGCCCTGTGATGGCTGTTCACTTCCAGAGGCCACGAAGTAAGTCTGAAAGTGGATACTAATCTATAATTTAAAGTTATGAAACTTCTGAATTAATGGAGTGATGGACAAATGGACATATGCTTTGAATTATGACCCCATATAATGCTATAAGTGTCCCATTTACTTGGAACCATGAGGAATATATGCCATTGTATAAGGTTTGTTCCACCATTTTGGTTGATACTCTTGTAATCAAGTCACCCACTCTCTTCAACATGTCATGTGATTGCCATGAAGGCTGCAGTGATTAGGTGTTGTAGGTGGTCCAGGTCATGTGTTATCTCTAAGTATACTAAAGTCTTCATATGGCCCCACAAAAAGAAGTCCAAGAACTGCAAGCCTGGTGCCTTGGTAACTATTTCTGTGAGCTTTTTGCTTCCTATCCAGTGACCTGCGAGCTGTTGATTCAGCCATTCATGCACAGGAAAAATCCTGGATTACTGTATGGTTCTGAGTTTGTTGTTGGAACATATTTGTAGATTGAGACAGGAGAATGTAATCAGTAGAGTAAATAGGCTACAGGCTGGACAATTAGGGGGTTTGAATCCCAGCAGGGGCAAGAGATTTTCCTCTTCTGCAAAATGTGCAGAATGGTTTTGGGGTCCATGCATCCTCCCATTCAATGGGTACTGGAATTCTTGCTGGCGCTACAATGACCAGTACATAAAGTTGATCATTCACTTCCGTCTAGTGCTGAGGTTAAAGGTGAGTGTAGCCATACCTCTGTTTGCCCTATATGCCTTCATGGCTTGGAGAGAGACAGCATTCCTTTTACTCTGCTTTTAGTGTGGTTTTGTTTGACACGTAATGCTTAACACCACTTTACATCACTTACTAATCATCATAGAATAATGAAAAGAAGTTGGTGGGTGCAGTAAGATTTCACTTTTCATAAAAAGTTGTTTCGTACTGATGCTAATATTGAACACAGCTGTGTGGCAGTGTTGCAAATTGTACAAATGATTCCCATATGCAGGTGACTAGAAGCACTGGAAGCTGTGTCACATAGTGCTATAGTCCAGAAAACCATGAGTACTGCTATGAAAATTGCATGTTTGATGAAATATTGATGCTTTTGTTGAATCCCTGTAGTTAAATTTCAGACGTTTTGAATGATAACGTTTTAATCTTATTTAAAATTTGTGAAGGTTGTTGAGGTTGAGTTTGAACAGATTGTGGAACCCAGATGGTCATTACCAATGGCACAGATGAGGCCCCAGCAGACCTCACAGCACAGGGGGCCTCATGTGCAGGATACTGACATTTATTGTGGGTTCTTTCAGACTGAATTCCACTATTCTAACAGGAAGCAGTACTCTGAGAAATATGGGAGTAACTGCACTAATAATTATATGCCTAGATTTCCCCAGTATTTATTTCATTCAGGTTTTCTAACATAAATTGTATATGCATGTCTCCTATCTCACATGTATGTTACATGTTCCCTACCTTGTCCTCAATTTGACACCATAATATTATTTGTTGAATGGTAAAATTTTTCAGTTTTCTCTAGCTTCCTGTCTTGTAGGTGCAGTCATTTTTCTCAGCACATTTCCAAGCACACTTGGTGTTTTTCTCTTACTGTGAGGGTAGGTTACACACTCACACAGAACAGTAGGTAAAATTATGCTGCCTGATAACAAACAAACAAACTAGTAACTAACTAACTGATGAGCTGACTAGCTCCACTGGGCACAATCCATATTAAGAAGCTAGTAGTTCCTCAGCTTGGCAAAGAAATTTCCTGTGTTGTGTGAATTCTGAAGTTTCATTACCCTGTTCACAAGAATGTGGCACTTCTGTCCGTCCTGAGTTAGATGAATCTAGTTCACACCCTTCCATGCTACTTCCGTAAGACTTATTTTAATATCTTCCCATATTCACCTAGGCCTTCCAAGGGGCCTCTTGCTTTCAGGTTTTCCTACCAGAACCCCATTTGCATTTCTCTCCATCCCCTTATATGCCTTCTGTCTCATCGTACTTGATGTTCTCACCCTGTTAATACTTGGTAAGAAGTACAAATCATAAAGCTCTCCAATATGCTTACTCTCTTCTGTTACCTCCGACATCTTAGGCCCACATCTCTTCCTCAGCCCCCTCTTCTCATATGGCCTCTGCCTGTATTCTTCCTTTTATATCAGAGACCAGGTTGTGTACCCATACACAACAGGCAAAACTATAATTCTCTATATTTTAATGTTCATGTGTTTAGCTAGGAAACAGGATAACAAAAGATTCAGAAGTGAATGGTAGCAGGCATTCCCTGAATTTAATGTGCTCTGAATTTATTGTTGCATGCAATTGTTATTTGTTAGCATGGTTCCCAAATATATGAACTTTGCCACATTTTCAAAGGACTAACTAGCTATCTTTATGTTGTGATCTTGTCCTGCTTTCTGTAGATGAGCTGTGAATGTATATGTACATTCCTCAGTATTTACTCTAGACCATCCTCTTTACTAGCAACTAATAAAGCTTCTTTGCTTTTTGTGTTAGTATTGTTGCTTTTATGTAATAAATTAACGTCAGCATAGACTGTAAACAGCTATGTTCCGTTCAGAGTCCATCTCTCCTGGTTGTGGTGGACATGGCTCATGACATACTCAAAAGCGAAGTCAAAAGTCAATGGAGATAAACATCTTTTTGTTTTAGACAATTCTGAGTAGGAAATATGTCAGGCAAATATTTACATATCCAGACTTAACTGTAGGGTTCATTACAATACATTTAAACACATGGGTATGTCAGACTCAGTGAGAATATTATGCAAAACCTCATCCTCAACTCAGTCTAGGCCCACTTAAAGTCTAAACTGTAGTAAGCATTCCCTGAACTCGTTTGCTGTCTGGCATTCGTCATTGATTAATAAATACTTTAACTTTGCCACCTACAGTAAGAAAGGTAAAGTTCATCCTAGCCATGGGGGTCCAGAGGAGGAGTAGCGGTATACCTCTCCTCTTTCTTTAACCTCAGTGCTAGATGGAGGTGGGTGAGCCCCAATACCAGCCCGGAGAGGTGTGTAAAATCTTGCCCCTACTGAGATCAATCCCCAGACCATCCAGCTTGTTGTGAGTCACCATACAAACTACACTGTTGCAGCCCTGCTACTTACAGTACCTAAGTTATATTACGGTTGTGGATTTGTCACTTTACAACAGCCATCTTGACCCCAGTAAGATCTGTTTTTTGTATTGTCAGTAGAAACTCTCC
>JGI20166J26741_10596670_pt1 | contig 15591 bp, 12 predicted proteins | sample TergutCu122P5_FD_26741 | JGI IMG/M metagenome (IMG submission 26741)
GGGGGGGGGATTTTAACACAACTACACGCGACTTTTATGTTTCGTAATCGTTTCGCCATTTTAAGACCAGTGTCAACAGTAAGTAATCTCAGTTCTTGATGAAGTTTTATTTCATAAGTTCAATCTACTAAGCATAGTTCAACAATTCTTAGGTAACCACATATGGAAGTACCAAGAAAGAGCAGCTATCTGCCATTTGCTTAGATCGGCACATCTGATAGTCCTCCAGTAAACCCCTTACACTGCGACGTGTCTCATCCATTTTTCAGAATTGCGATTCATTAATTTATTGCGTCACGTGTAGTATTATACCCCGCTTTGGACGTGGGGAATGCTGTAGTTGACCACAGGCTACAGCCTATTGTTCAGGCAACATGCAGCTCTGTACCGTCAGTTGGGTTGCCTGACCTCCGAGGGTATGGGTCATCCTACGATGTTAATGAAGTGTGTTTACAGTTACATGGAACTCTGTGTACAGTGCCCGGAAAATTAAATACGTTTTTAAATTTAAGGGAGACTCATGGATACAGAGCATTACATTGCTTTCTGCTGAATATTATTTAATTACTAACGGTCGTAGCGTCCATACATGGATCCTTCATTATGCATCGGATATATATCCACATCTACATGTATTGTATTGATTTCGGCATATAAAAGGGCGAGGTAATTATTTTCGAAAAGTACCATAAATAATTTCTACAACGCGAACACATTTTTTGGCCAAAGCTCTTCAAATAAACATATTTTTAACAAAGAGCCGAATGTTTCAGTGTGATATACATCCCGTTTTGATAGCATGGCGCTTTTATCATGATGAAACTTGTGGATAATTATCTACCCATATCATGTATTTACTTTTATTGTATGTCATGATGCATATATTAACATGTCACACAACTATATTTTAACAGCGTGTTAGTTTTGATGCCTGCAGAAACATTTTATTTACAAACTTAGGTGTCGAAATGTGAATAAAAATATCGACAAAAGAATTAATTATTTTACTGCCTGACAGCTATAACCCACGTAAATAGTTACAACCTTGTACAGTACATTAACTGCAGCGTCCCTGAATAGCCTGTCCACGTAGCTAGACAAGTGCTTAGACATTGTGTGTTTCGTAATGTCAGTCCTTAAATAAGGAACGGAACTGGACAGATCCCCAAGATGCTTGGAGTCCGCGGTAACAACAGATCACGTTATTAGAAGACGCTCGTCGTAGCTGCTACATATAACAGAGGAAGGGATTATAGGCCTGTTTTATCCAGGCAGAACAATCAACATTTTGCTGCAAAAAATACGATCACTAGGCAAGACAATATAAAATAACAAAGGAAAGGTAACAGTTAACCCATGACATGCCTGGACAGGTAGAGAAGGGGGATGAAAATATAGCTTCAGCCCATTCGAAACCCGGCGCTAGAAGGGTATGGTTGGGCAGCACCATGCTCCGGCCGCCTTACCCTCGAAAAAGACCCGTTACCAATTGTACAGGAGGCTGGGTAGGCCTCGGGAAGTCTGCACTACACGGAAAATGTTGCCTCCATCAGAATTCGATCCCCGGACCGTCCAGCCCCATGCGAGAATTTATACTGCCTTCGCTGTCCTGTGTACTTAACAATACTACTATAAATTATTTTCTATGTTGGTAGCAATTGAGAACTAATGAGATTGAGATTATTACACTTAGCCAGACTTAACTCTAACAAAGACAGACGCCTATTTGATTTGAAATTTGTACGTATGTCAAGCGACATCAACCTACAATTCAAGTGCCCATATTTACACGAATTTAACATATAAAATAGAGCAAGTTGGCACAAAAGTCCAGTACTTCTGTTTTACTTTGGTATAATTCCATAGAAACTACATGGCAGCTTCGTCTGTACCTATTAAAGAATACTGACAGTGATTTGGCTTAAAAATTAATGATTACATGACAGTGTTATAGCCTGCAAATTTGTCACGGTGCTTAAGGATATCTCGAATATATCCGTTCATTGTATATCGCCATGCAACACGTGCACTGGTGTAAACGGAGACCGGGTTGTCCACTGTAAACAAACAAACAAACCTCCATCCGCGCAGTTTACACCACGACAAAAGATGTCGTCGTTGAACATGTCGTTAGTTGTAGTCTATTTTAGCTTCCTATCGAATGGGCATCTGGGACTCTATCAGACAGGGTTGAAGCGGGTGGAGCGTGCAGTTGATCATTCGCCTTCATCAAGTAGACCTCACCTTAACGCCCCATATAAGTTTTCGTAACATGATGCCTAGGCAGAGTTTAAACGTAATATTTTACAATTTTAATTAGCCAATGTTGACGTATATTTGTATGGCTATAAACATGTACGGGAAAGGAATGCTGCCTAGTTCTCGGAACTGTTTGTTTATTGTGCCTGGTTTATTTACGTTCAGTCTGATGGAAAAAATTTGGTATACAAAGTGGTGAGGAGAATATTTGGGGCAAAGAGAAAGGAAGTGAGATAATGGAGAAATTTATGTAATGAAGAACTTAGCAGTTTCTAGCTTTCGCCAGATATTACATTGTCAGACAAGAAAAGAATGATGTGATTTTGAGACATACGTGTACGTGCATATGCGAAATGCGGTGCGATGAGCCAATGGTCGCCTGGAAACCGATCTGCGCGTTCAACATCACTATTGCCGCCACTTTTCTTTCAACCCACTTGTAAAATTGTAGTGGTAGATTATAAAGGAAAGAGAGAACGTGAGAGATCTAGGCACAGATGGAGGGAATATTAAAAATATTCGTTTTGATTATTTGTTAAGAAAGAAATTACCTCGGAATATGGTACCTTCGTGAGTTCTAGGAGAGATGGTAATGAATCATTTAATTTCATATAGAATGGGAATTTCTTTAAGATGCCGAAATACAATTTGCTTTGAAAATTAGCGGTTGAATTCAGAGTATCTGTTAGTAGGCCCGCCTGTCTGTTTGCCGCATGGCTGTAAGCTTTCCACTGTACGTGTTGCAAGTCGAGAGTCGTGGTAGGGTGTGAGTTGTAAAGAATTACGTCGTGGTCCATAAGGACTCCGTTGTAATGATTGAAAATCTATTCAATGTGGGGTAGGATGTAAAACTATCCCGTATGTTTATTTTCCCGGGACTTCCACATACACATGGTCAGTTCTCTGTCTGTGACAAAGTTCGTTGTTACTGTATCATGCGGAGAACATTCACATATGAAATATATCGATCAGTAAGCAAGCATTTCGGTAAATAATAGTAAATAAAAACCATGAGATTGACCACGAAAACAATTTCACTGGTTGTACCCTCTCCTTTCATTTATATTTGTTCTGTGGCTATGTGGTTGTAGGAAAATGTCACGTGTTTGCCTGAACGTACGTCAATGGGCACTTTATCAGATTGGACCCGTCTGTTGAAGTTAGCGCACACTATTGTGTGCAGCCGTCGGGGGCGTTATGTGTTGTGAATAAATAAGTGGATTCAATGATGTACATTAAAGTATTTTGACGTTCTTTCTGGTTTATGAACTCCCATTCAATAGTCTGTAGACATAAAACTAATTTTATATAAGTTTAATTTTGTTGCTTTTAAGTATTACATTTCTTTGATGATGCTTGTGCTGCATTATTCATAAAGCTATGTAACTGGTTTATAATTAAACATATCCGTGTTGTAAAGGACATTAACACTTTATTGCAGTCGTGTATAATGGCTGTTAATTAGCGGCAATGTAAATCTGTATCAACCTCTGTAATTATTCACTTATTTCAACATATGAATATTACGCTCTACAAAATAAATGTGTATTCAAAATTCAGAACTTAATATACGATCTTAACCGTTCCGCATGAAGTGACCTCGATAAGTATAATTGTAAAGTGTCGAAAGCCATTGTAATTGTTCTCGTCAACAACAATTAGATCAGAATGTCACGTTTCAGGCAGTGTTAATCGTGATCTGTTCCTTGTACAGATCGTTCAAAATGGCTTCGATCTGTTGATCTTTGTTTTAATGTTGACACTGGTCGTTACCAAAATATGGCATGGTATTTTATTTTGTCAATTGTGTACTTAGCGAAATGAAATTATATTAAATTGTACTTATTGAAAAACGTAAAGTGTATATCCAGATTTTACCAGATGACATTTGCGTGTCCTTGAAGTCGTCTTTCTATGTTTCTCCATTTGATCGTTTCTAAAGTAAAGGATTAATATAGTACAAGTTATCCGTTATACAGTGAATGAAAAATATTTCAATAATTTTTCCGCTGTAACATGCGGAATGCTTGGCCGATTTCATTGTTCTTGTGGTCTTAGAATTTCCTCCTCCGAAGCAGTGTTCAGGCTAGAGCAGTTTCTGGAATTACTGCTTTCAAGATAGGTCAGTGTGGAAGAGAGCTCTTGGAGACGATTAGTAATATTATGAACTTACGAACTCACATTCAGTGACAGAGGAGAGGGGGAAAAATGAATTAAACCATTCGCCCTCACCCTTCTTTTATTCTGGCATTTACTTGGAGACGCTGAGAGAAACGTTAATCATGATGACGGAGAATCACCAAGGTTTCACATGAAACGCGTTTCGAATACAACAGCTCGGACACTTAACAAGCCTTCGGGTCCTTCTTACGACTTCAGCTCTTTTTTATGCTTCCGTTGTGCTTCATGAAGTGTGTGCTGACTGAACACTCATGAAGCTACCTTAGGCCCTCAACAGAACCGGACAGCGTCCGTCTAAGAGAAAAAAAATTATGAATTTTTGTGTTGTAATTGATTTAATTAAAGTCAGTTGCGCACCCAGAATGTGTCATGGAGGGGTTCCCTAACCTTGGGTCTATATGTAATTTATATTTGATTTTAAATTAAGTAGGATTCCACGTATCCGGATTAATTGGGACGTCGAGCCATCCGGGTATGCAGAAAATACTGATAACTGGATTTTTCTTTGAAAATAGGCTACATTGCCAGTTTGAAGTTCGGCTGTTACTATTTACAGTATGTACCTGCGTCTAAACCTTTCGACTACACCTGATTTGAAGTTATAGAAGCCATAACACTGTGCCATACTTGATCCGTTAACCGGTAACTTCAAGGCAAGGTAGTTTTGTAGAATTCTCGACAAATTTACCCGAAGGGCCAAGCTTATCCGGATAACCAGCCTCCGGATAAGTGGAGTTCTAAAGCATTATGTTATGAAAAACCATGTCATCATTGCAACTGTGTAAGACTGTTTGCCGCTGCATTTATATACATAGAAATATAACTGCATGTTCCACGACTCAGTGACCTATTTTAAATCAGAATGTCTAATCGTCTTGCTTTTAATTTCATCTAAGACATTCTAAGTTTTTTTTTAATTCTAACGAACGTACATATCACCAGCTAATTTCAATGGCTGATTTCGGCTGAAAGGTAAATCACGTAAAGCATTTAATATCATCGTGTCGACAAAATCTGTGGTTTTTAAATTTCGATTTGAGTGTGTCTGCAGTTCGGCAGCCCCCCCCCCCTTGGGTGCGCCCCTGGTTTTTAAGTTTGTTTATTACGAATTTTTTCTGGAGCCATTCTGTGACGAATTCAAATATTTCAGCGAACAGCAGCACTGAAGTCAATTTTAAGTCTCTGAGACCCTCAACCGGGAGATTATAATATACCATAATGTTACTACTACTACTACTACTACTACTACTACTACTACTAATAATAATAATAATAATAATAATAATAATAATAATGGTGATTATGATTGTGATCGTGATGGTGGTGAATACTCTAACTGCAAAGTTACTGGGTATTTCGTACAGTCACAACATTTGGTTTTAACAGCAGCTGCGATTCGGTTGCAAAGAGCCATAAAAGGTGCGAGCCATAGCTGTCCTACTGCACATGATTGACTGTGGCTTTATTTATTTATCACTAAACCCTTTAGCATTGATTTAACATAAACCTCGAGTATTTCCACTTTCTTCTCGACAGTTTACAGTCTCTCAGAAACATCCTGAACAGCTCCAATGAAATTGGGAATGGCAGTTTGTTTATGAAATGCATTGTAAATGATGGGCTTCGACAAATTTCGCTGTTGATGTAGGTGCGAAGAGTTTTCTGAGAAACCTGATGTTTCCGTTTCACAAGGCTGTTCCGTCACTAAACCACTGCGTTGAACCCAACAAATGCCTTTACAACACTGTAGCATAATAACATGTGACTTATCTTACCACGTGGATCACCAGTTCTGTTGGTGCGTGTCAGCTTCGAATCATGCGTACGACACAACAGTTCAGTAATCACCATATTACCAACCTGATTGATACTTCAGGCACAATGAGAGGCAACCAACGCACGCTAGGGCTGTCCCGTGAGATGTGTCGACGATAGGTAGAGCCAGAGATTAAATGACTGAAAATACTGTAATTGTAGCTATGAAATTGCAGATATAGCGTGATTTCAGTCGTCATTATGATCATAATGCACCTGATGTATGCCATTTAATTATAATGGGATATACAGTAACATATCGCGCGTTGCGCTTTTGAAGGAATAGTTTGTAGCACACTCTTCTTGTTTTAGAAGTTGGTGTTTGTAATAACATGTAGTGGACAGGTGCAGCTAACTGTTCTCCACACACACATAGCTAATATTTAACACTTTGATGCTTGGATTTATCTTCGCTGTATAAAATCAGTTTTTACTCCCAGAAAGTAGTCTCTTCATTGTACAGAACAATACTTAATTGCTTAGGAAATTCTTCGCTGTTTGTTCTAAGAATCATACGGAAAGAACATACATGAATATTGAGACAGGCGGTATGTGTATTTTCTTTTATTTAGTGTTATTGAACGACGCTGTCAATTTCTTTGTTTTAAAGAATGAATGTGGCGTATTGGTGGAATAATACTGACAGGATAAGAACTTGCAAAAATTCGGTCCCCATGCCACTTTGTCCACCATAAATCCCACGTGGACTGGCCTGGGATTTAACCCTTTAAAGACGAAGCGCAGACTACTTAATTTAAGACCCAGTCCGCACTGCGCAGTAAACACTTTTCATGTCGGTTAGAAGAACCAGTCATTTTGTTATATGGGGTAGAAGTAGCTGTTTGTTCTGAGATAAATACAAAACTAATGAATACAGTGTGGGCAGAATGCCAATTCTTAAGTTTTAAACCTGTTGGTCCACGCAACCAGTAGGCTTTAAACGGTTAACCGGTCCTCCGCGGTAATAAGCCGGCGACCAACCGCTTGAGCTGTGACACGGCCGTTGCGGTGCACGTAGCTGTAACCGTGTTTTAACCGTATAAATTCAAGCGATTAATTTCTGTACCGCCATGTTTAACACTCATAAATTATACACTCTACCCGCCTGCTACATATATGTGTTTTATGTGATTCTAAGAGCAAATTGCAGTTATTTTCTCGTACAGCATTAACTTATTGGCTTTTATAACCGAGAAGGAATGTGCTTCTTGCGCGGTTCGAGCTCAGTCTTAAATACAATTCAGGTTAGTTTAGATGGAGCAGGAGGGGTATCTGACACGTGAGCCGCTGCTACATTTGTAAATTATTTATATATTTATATTTATATATCCTCTGTAAATTACGCAATAGTTAGGCTGTTAGGTAAACCACATTTTGTGATTGTTACACCTGCGACTCGCGAACCAGACTATAATAACGACTCTTGCTAGCAACCAACTTGACGCACTTCCTTTAATGTATTTATTAATTTATTTTACCTCTATACATGTTTCGAAAAGCACAGTGTTCATCATCAGGAGATCGATTGTATTAATGCATCATCTGGTATGTAGGTGACTGCTTGGTATGACCGGCATACCAAGCAGTCACCTACATGGATTAATGTAGGTGACAGTTCGAAACGTGTATAGAGGTAAAATGAATAAATAAATAAATACATTAAAGGAAGTGCGTCAAGTTGGTTGTTAGCGAGACTCGTACCGAGATGTACGGTCAACAGAATATAAAATTTTACAATAACGGCTGTGGCCCTCTTAAAAATAAATGTATAACACCCCTACTGTTCAAGGTTAAGAGTGTAAGTAGTATGGCAATTTCCTTAAAACTTCATATGGACGGGGAGGTGTGATATGGAGTTTTAACAAGGCGAGTACTTAATTCGTGTTAATTAGATTAGGTACCTGTGCGCAACAACGTACAGCCTGTGTGAGGACCAGAACGCGTATTTTGTCAGTTCCGTACGTCCAAGGACGACTTCAGTATGTTCTTAGGAGGTTTCAGCCAGGAAGGAAATATTTCTTGCAAATGAAAGTAACACGTCGAAATGAGATTTGTGATTACATTGGCACATGCTTAAATCAGTCCGTCACTTTCAGTAAGCAGTTGTTTGTTTAATTGCTGCAGACTTACAGGAGAGTATTTTTTGAGGTACAGATTTCTAGAGTCCTGTGCCACATTGTACATTCTTATTTTCCATCCGAAGTGAAATTCTTCTTCTCTTTGAAAACGTAATCTTCAATGACTGGTCTAGAGTAACGACAATGGCAAAAAGGTCGACCTTACGTCTTCTTCTTTTTTTTTAAATTACCCATCAAGTTTCTTCCCTTAATATGTTCTTACTTGTCCTTTGGGCTATGTCTTATAGTCAAGGCCTGAAAATATGGGGAAAGTATAAAAGCATTTTACGAGCACTTTTGAGAGCCATATATGAAAGCGGGAGGTACCAGTACAACGTCACTTGAAAGTGCCTGAAGGAGGCGCCAAAAGTTTTGTCAGAGTTCTGGGGGTTAAAGAAGGTTTTTGAAGGGGTTAGAGAGGAGTTATAAGGAATCAGCAGAAGAAAGACTGCGAGAGGTTGTAGAAGAGGGGCAGCGATGTTAGGTGGAGATTGCTCACCGGGGCAGTTGTAGAAGTTGTGGAATAAATCCATCCTGTGGCATGTTGTAGATGTGGCCCGTGGGAGGGCGTCCTACTTGATTAATCTTTGTCGCTGTTGCACTGCACGCTACGATCGTAGAACACTGTTCGGTGAGGGTATCATATTGTGCACTCCAACGTAACGTTCTTACAGCGTTATTACTCGTACGTCATGAAGAAGCTCATGTACGTACCGTGTGTTAATTTGACTTTTCGACATTAATTTGCCTCCTACGCAGCATTGCTACTGAAACATGCTGTTACGTAATGCATCGATCGCTGTTTTAATTTGTGTTGTCAATGAAATATTGTAGCTCCATCGTGAAATATCAGCATAAACTATCTCGCGATTTATGACCTGAATTCGCTGTCGTGCGTGAAATGGAATATTTTACAAAATAAGAATAGATTGAAGATATACGTTTTGCGCCACACTGCGCACAGTTTTCACGTGCGTTTTTTTTACACCTAGCATTCTGAATGCTCCTAGCTGCTCGGAACAGCTCTCATGAACACGTTAACAACATTAGCTGGAAGCTGTGAATATCGTGTCTGTAGTTAATTTTGTAGTGTTTTTAATATTGTCACGCCTGTGCAGTGATTATTATGGCTCCTGACGTTGCTCCTGGATAGTGTGGTTCTATTTTTCTTGCATGCCACGTAATCCGCTTATTGCACTACCTTAATATGATCACTCTAGAAATGAAGATGCCCGTCTTTTTGGGTATGACTTCGTGTCGATTAGTATATAGTTGCTGAAGTTTCAGAAGAGCTTTCTGCTCCCATATTCAGTATCCAATTAGTCCACCGTCCTTGGCTGCAAGCTCCCCTGAATCGTCTATAATTATTTTCCAGTCGACACGGCGTAATGCCAGAACGTTTGAATCTGTATTAACACCTCTCTCAGAAAAGATTTCGCTCCGTAAGAATACTTCTATCTTTCTTTCTTATACTGACCTCATTCTATGTACTCATTTTAGGCGTAGACGGTTATTGTAGCACCTAATCACATGCAGTGACACACAAACGCACATACGCACGCACACACGCTCGTTTGGACTCCTCTGGACGAGGGATTGGCCCGTCGCAGAGACCTCTGACTGACAAAACAACACTCACAAGAGAAAGACATTCGTGCCTCCAGCGGGATTCTACCCCGCAGTCCCACCACGTCAGCGGCCGCAGACACACACCTTTGACCTTGCGGCCACCGGGATCGGCTGGGTCCTTCGTCAAGAGTAAGAATTATGATGCTACTCCTTACCTGATTCTGTTCGTCCATTTGGTACTTGCTGTAGCTTCAGCCAAAAGTATGGCGCTCAGCATCCTTTTCTCAAATACACTCAGTGTGTTCTTCTCTTAGTAGGGAGAACGAGTTTAGAAACCAAATAGAACAGCAGGTAACATTTTCATTCTTCAGATTTTTTGATAAAGGAGGTAAATAAAACATTATAAATTTAACAGTGGCAATTATTTCCCGAAATTAAGCTGCTTTGCATTTACGCGTAAATATGATTTTCGTTTTTTTTTGTCATTATATAGTAAAGCTACTTTAATTTTTCCACGTTTTCGAAGGATGTGTTAACCTATTTAATATGTTGATTTTATACTGCACTTCGGTGACGAGGTTTGAACATTCTTTATACTTAAGAGTTTCTCTGTGTTTACTTCCAGACCAACGTCCCTACTGGCATGTAATATAGGCTCTGTGTTTTTCTTTATGGTATATACGTTTCTGACCAATAAATCAATATCGTATGGGATTATTATAAACATTATTTTCTTAATACCTTGCGTAGGATTGTGGTTGTATAAATACAGGTAAGGGTTCCGTATCTTAGTTCACACTACACAGCTTTGTATTTTTATGTGATATAATCCATTCGTGCGTGAAACTGTAGCCATCAACTCACCACCTTGTAACGTAAGCCGCGCCAAAAGTTTTCCCGTGTTCAGAAAATGTCTTTCTGTTGGATCGTTTTCCTGCACATTTATCATGATCCTGAAAGCTGATATAACTTTAAGATGGAAATTTCCAAGTTGTAAACTCGTATCATGAACTCTGCAGGTAATGCCGAGTTGATGTGCAAGTACTGAGTGCAGCGCCATATATAATACACAGGAACGGTTTCACTTGCAGATGGCGTAAAGACGACCTGTGGGCCACTGGGATTTGAAATGGCATACCCAGCGCTTATGCAGGAAAACTGTTCAGGAACAAGGGAAATTAGACACTGGTCTGTCGTGGTCACTGTTCTATGCTTTCTTCGGACAGGTCGGTCGAATGGAAAGCTTTTATCCGACCGTACTTTTTTTTTCCCTCATATTCAAGTTTCGAAATAACACTGAAGGAATTTTTATTACGTTATTAAATTTGGCATCGGAAATATCCACCAAAAATTATTATTTGTCTAATGAAACCTCTATCCTAAAACAATTTAAATCGATTTTCTATAAAGCGACCGTACAAAGAGACAGATGCTAAGCCCTGTGGAGTTTGTAAGATTTATGACTTTAATTTTTCAGTGCTTTTATCGATATGATTAAAATACATAAAATAAGAAGAAAAACAGTTTCGGTCGGCCTGTTGTTGCGTCTGTAATGCGATATATATATATATATATATATATATATATATATATATACCGTTTTACCCGTAGGCTGTATGTTATTTCTTATATTGGTCTAACCGAGACAGATGGTTCAAGCACACACGCATTTTACTTATATTAGCGGAGCGCCTGCTGTTATTGTGGTTTTCGTTATTTTACTCAGTCCTTCCTGGGAAATGACGAGGTGGTACTTGTAGTTATGTTTAGCCTCCTCCGCCAATATCCTTTATTTTTCTCGCTGTCTATCTATCTAATCTTATCTAATCTATTTGTCTGTATATATATATATATATCCATGTCTGTTTGCCTATCAGTTTTCCAATGGTTCCCCCTTTTCTGCCTTTCAGACGTCATACTTTCCCGTTTATTGCGTCTTCAGATGTTAAATTTCTCTGCTTTATCACCCTCGCAACTTCCTTTTCCCACTTTACTTCGGGTCGTCCTTTCCGTCGTCTTCCTTCCGGTGGCCAGGTCTTTATTCGCTTGGGCCATCTTTTATCCTCCATGCGTACTATTTGTCCATAATATTTCAACATGATGTTGTTCAGTCTTTCCAAAATTGTTTGTGTTACCCGCATTCTTTCTTTGATGACTTCATTTCTTACTTTTAGTAGTTTGGAAGTCCTTGCAGCTCTTCTCCAAAAATCAGTTCTGTACTTCACAGTGCTCTCTTTAACTTGTAAACCAGTGTTCACATTTCCCAGCCGTAATTTAAAATGCTTTCTATCTCTATATAAAATATTCTTTTCTTTGTATTCACCGAAATATATTTACTCCAGTGTAGGTTATTTAGCGCTCTTGTTGCTTTCCTGGCTTTCTCAGTTCTGTGTAATACTTCTCTATTTCACTTGCCAGAGTTCGTAAAGATGGATCCTAAGAACGTAAATGATCTTCTGCCCTTAATATCGATGTTAAGTTCAAGTTTTATATCCCGTATGTCACTTCCAACATTTAAATATTCTGTACTAGGAATATTTACATTTAAGCCCCACATCTGACATTCTTCTATTAATTTTTTTTATATATTCTGCATTATCTTTATCTTTTGCTATAATAACCTGTTCATCCGCAAAAAGATGATGAGGTATTGTTGCATTCCGTACTGACAGTCCCATATTTTTGCACTTCTTGTTCCAGTCATACAATACACTTTCTAAGTAAATCTTGAATAAGGTTACGTTATTATTTATTTATCGTAATATCTATGGACGTTATATAATCTATGTTGTAACGACAACATTAAAGGACACTTGAAGTAATAAACATGTTATCTTTCTATCTCGCAAGTAAAATTCAGTTCCTTGTCTCTTAAAATGAAACTCTTAACCCACTGAGGGAACCCCTTTTTGACTATCACTTTGTTCTCGCCCGGTACTGGCCTGATGTGGTGCCTGCAACCTCAAATGGAGGGCAGTCCCTTTAAAGCACCTTGATACTCTCACGTCAGTGTGAATGCCTGTTTTTGTTGCTTTCAAGTAATGACGCTCACGATATTACAGCAACATCGAAGTGTGCGTCGAGAGCAGTTATAGTGTGAGTGCTCTGTTTTCATATCTCAGCATTAAGATGGATCAGGGAACCCCCTTAACCCTAGCTGGGGCGGCTATTCAGACGTGATATATAAAGAGAGCGTTGGATAAATAGGGGGCGTTCGATGGCGATGGCTTGATATCACGAAACGCTGAATATCATCTTGTGGGGCAGGGGCTTTTCGAGAATGTTGCCGTGCTTAGACGAATCTCAGGATTTTTCTAACAATAAACTGCACTTAAATGTTTAATTTGCCCATGTATAATGATAACGCTATCAGGCGTGTTCATAATTCCTCCGAAGCGCCTGTTGAAACACTTCTCAGCCTGCTCAACTCTCATTAAATCTTACTTAATGACAGCTGAGCAGACGGAGTAGATCGAAATATATGTACATCAGTAATTGCTTAGAAGAATGAAACAAACATCAGCTTTTGATTTCCGCTTATGACATTAATTTTTTAGGCGAAAACGTATCCTATAAACGAAACACAGAGGCTTAATTAGTCACCAGTAAGGAAGCTGGTTTAAAAAGCCAGTGCTGAATAAACTGGGTGCGTGTTGACTTCGCTTGAAGAACATGCAGGGCAAAATCACAGCATAAGGACAGGTAGTAAATTTTTTTTTTCATAATGTGGCGAAGTCCAAATATTTGGAAACGACACTAACCAATGACAATGCCATGCCTGAACAATTTAACAAAATGTAAAGTCGGGGAATATCTGAGCTTCTCACGAAGAAATATGCCCGGCGGAGTTTATTGTATGTAGCTATTGGACATAAGAACGTCGTATAACGGGCCACCATAGTATTCGCGCGTTGCTCCACCTAAACAAGTTAACCACACCAGCCAAACAGACGTCCCCACAATCCAAGCTCTATCACAGTGATGTTCAACCCGCGGCCTGCCGATTTATTTTGTCTGCAGCCTCTAGTCTTTCAAATACAATTTATTCTCCGGCATCAGTATGAAGGAATACTTTTAGTAGCTTGGTAAACTTCGTGCGCACAGGTAAGTTAAATTTAGTACATAATGTTTGAATTGTACTGGGCTTCGAGGAATGTTATGGGAACGTCCTATGTTCTTAAATTTATGGCCTTTGCTAGTGTGAAGAGTGAAAAGGATATGGAGTGTTAAGCTGCATTGTCCTTCTTACTCCTTCAGTTTCATGTATGTTTTAATAATTAGTACAAGGATATTTCAGTGATAATGTTATATAGTGGAAGACTGTGTATTTCTTTACAAACTAGGCAGTGGCAATGAAGCAACTGGCAGCTTCCTCATTGATGTTCACCCGTTCTTAAAAAATATTCTTGCTTGCTTTCTAAAAATGAAGTTGTAACTAATCAGCAGTAATTATAGTTCCTTAATCGCTTAATGGAAATAATGTTCCTGAAAAAGATGTGCATACAGCTCTCATGCAATGAAGGGTTGCTCTACACTGCTCCGTTGTAATCCAGTGTTCGCTACGAGTTAACTGTGCTATGTTTACAGCTTAGATTGTCATTCGGTTTTCATGACATCTCTGATGTCCCGCATAAACCAAACTTAATCGGGGTCTGACTCACTTAATCACACAAGGATATTTTATATATATATATATGTGTGTGTGTGTGCGTGTGTGTGTGTGTGTGTGTGTGTACGTATGCGGGTGTGTGTGTTCCCTTAGACAAGATCATAATATTTACTGACTTCAGGCCCCATAATGATGTATTGTGAATGAAAATGTTTCAAAAACAGCTAAACAGCCGACACGCGGTGGCACTGCCAGTTTCGGTATCGCCTCAAGGACGGGCTTGCACATTGAACGGATAAGACATTGGTACAGTATGTGGCACCGCAAGTTGACCACGTATTTCTGGTGTCGGTATTTCCATAACTGTTCAAATTCGGATATTGGTGTGTTTGGTTGTATCGATGTAGTTTAACCTAAGCAATGTTCTCTTGAAATATGGCAGATTCTTCTTAAAACATCCTGTATATGAATCACCTGCAGTGACGTAAAGAACCTCTCTGCATTTTGTCCACACAGGTAACTGTGTGCTCGTCTGATTCTGAAAATTGGTTGCGAATGTTTCCCTGAACACCTTTAAGCAACTGGTCCTTCTAATGGAAAAACATTTTATTGTCTGAGGTAGTTTAATGCTTGTTGAAATATCGACGTCAGAATTTTATATTTCCGGTCTCTAGCTACGGATTCCACAGATAACTTTTGTTGGTCAGCGAAATGTGTTGTAGCCATAGCGGTATATTTTAAATGACAATTTCACGAAATATGCTCGAAAGTAAATTTTTCCAGAAAAAATCGAGACTAGTACCCAATGAAGCATAGACATGTTTCACCTCTGTTTGTCGCCGCCACTTCTTGTTCCCATTCTTAACTACTAACGACTCTGATTGCTCCATAATGACAGAATGGTAACTTGAGCTGAACAAACACAACAACACTAGATTGTAACAAATACGACGGTTGGAACTTTAATAGTGGCAACTATTTATTTACAACTGATACAAAATAGATACATGTTTCGAAGTTTTACTGTCCTTCAATGTAGTC
>JGI20166J26741_10600004_pt1 | contig 15576 bp, 11 predicted proteins | sample TergutCu122P5_FD_26741 | JGI IMG/M metagenome (IMG submission 26741)
AATATGCCACAAACCCAGCATCCTCATTCGTCTTGATGTGCCTTGGAATTGCTTATAGGTATACAACAAGATTGTGAGCGCCTTCGCATAGAAGGGAAAAGCGTCTTTAACCTTCGTCATGTCCGTATGTCTGCACGCTTGTTCTGGCGAGGCTCTTTCTTTTCGTATTTCCGTAAAATTTGTTATTAGGAACTTACAAAAATCTTTTTCAGGAATCACATTTATTATTAAAATCGGTCAAAAATATAGGGCACTTTGTTGAAGACCAATAGGCAAGTTTTATTGTTACTGACTGCATTAAATTGCCATAGAAGCCTCTTTGAATAAAATTGTATGGGACGGGTAGGATAGCTTTGGAGAAGGAAATAATTCGCGAAAACGCCACAATGTTATGTTACACGTATATTTCCTTTGTTGTGCATATTTTATAATGCCTAACAAAATTTATTTAAAAACAGTACACTGATAAGTTTTTCGCAGATTCTGCATAATATGTAACAACCTGGTATGTTTGTATTAGTGCACTGCAATTTTCGTCGTGATAATAATGCATAAAGATAGGGCAAAAACCGTTGCGGTGTGACTGTCGTCTGCTCTCATGCTATAGATTTTCCTGTACATGTTTGTTTTAAAATACCGGATAAATTCAGATTACTGTCCTCTCTCACTTATAACATCATTTTGGGTCACATTTAATGGAGGTTGAGGAGGAAGGTGCCTCCCCATTTACATTTAGATTTAGGGTAAAACCAGTAATCGTAGAGCTTCAAATTGTATTTAATTCTACTAACTGTAAGCATGGTGGCAGCAAGTCACTACACGGTAACAGGAACGTCCACTAAATTCTGAACTGTGTGGACAGTACCAGGCCGCAGAGTTATATAAGAACCGGACAGTGTGGCTTTGAGAGGACATTTGCAGATTTTCAAAGTGTATTCTTTTAGCATGCCGATAGATGTTTGATCAGTATCGTGCTGGAAAGTGAAACATTGTCATACGGTTGTGAGCAGTTATGAAGTGTGGAAGGGAGAATACACTAGATGGGGAAATGTTCAGTGTGGAAATTCTAATGTACTTGTAAAAATTTAAAATTTAAGTAACTCGGCCGTAGTAAATTTCGAAAGCCAAGATAATGGAAAAATTATGTGGCATCCATAACCAAATATCTGTGGATTCCGAAGGTTTTCTTAACTTTTTGTTTCGTTAAAAAATTCGTTTGATTTAAAAGGGACATATTGGGCCTATGTTGGAAGTTTATTCTGTGTTACTGCGAAATTAAAAGTGTCAAAGACGTATACAATATATGTACATGATGTTAATGGACTGAGATGAACAGGACTGTCCTTTTGCAAGATCGAAATGTTGGTGGGGTAATGGTATGCGGCACTTGACTGCTACAAACTGAAAGTGTTTACCAAACGACGTAACAGAAAGCTGTTTACCCGCAGATACATCACAGTGCACAGTCAATTCCAGACTCGTCCTTCGCCTCTAATATCACTACTGTGTAGAGAAGGTTGGATACCCTGTTGTTTTAGTGTTGCTTATCTACACTATTTGTCACACACCCATTAACGTGTCGTGTTTGTATTGCCTGTTCTGTTTAGAACAGATCAGACTGAATCGTTCTCATTGCAGCCCGTCATATATAGTTACATTAGCTTGTGTGACATCGTCCGCTGCGTTTTTATCAAAAAATTTTTTATTTGAATTTTCGAAGAACAACACTATATATATATATATATATATATATATATATATATATATACTCATAAAGAGTGGCTTCAAAAATATTGTCAATAATTACACAAAACATGCAAAGGATATACACCATTATAAAGACATCAGGAAAAGATACATAAAAAACAGGATTTGCTGTAATATTTGTGAAAAAAAAGTGTAACTTTAACATTGTTGCATAAGATGGTTTTATTTTGTGATTTATTGGTGAATGCATGGACAGGAATAACGACAACTTTATCATTATTATTCATAGAATGGACTAATAACCGAAACTAAAATTAGAAGATAAGTTGGGTTGTTAGTAACTACGGGTAGATTGAAGTGTTTCGAAGAAAATATAAACAGTGCGGCCCAAAGGTTACGGGACTGAATTTTTTACTGCTTTCATAACAGTGCCATCTACCGGGCCGCGATTGAACTACGTAGTTGAAACCGTTTCTCACAAGAGTGCACATTGGCGTTATGGTAGCTGCAGTTAATACAGAACGTCTCGCCCTATCTGTTGTTGTTACTCTGTGTCAATGTGGGGTGAGATGGATGTTAAGAAGGAACTAGGTGTGGAGATTAAATTTTGCTGTAAAGTTGATTTTTCGGCTACAAAGTTTGTGGAAGTGATTCAGAAGGCTTACGATGTTGCAGCATTAAGTCGAATAACAATTTTTGAGTGGCATGAACGGTTTCAAAGAGGGTAGAGGGTCAGTGCAGGACGACGAACACAGTGGTCGGTCCACAACCTCGCCGCCGTCGACAAAATGGTCAAAGATAATAGAAACGTGACGTCTCAGTTAGTACCAGATACACTCGGCATCACGAAAACTGTGGTTCTACGGATTTTAATAGAAGATCTGAAGAAACGAAAACTGTGCTCAAGATTTGTCCTGCACGCACTGTCACGAGAGCAAATGGACGAGCGAGTTGCCACGTGCGAAGACCTGTTAAACATGATTAACGGTGACAAGAAATTTCTGGAAAAGGTTATTACAGGTGACGAGAGTTGGTGTTTCACCTACGTTCCCGAAAAAACGCGTCAGAGCTCCGAATGGGTTGACGAACATTCACCACGACCGAAGAAACTGCTCTTCCAAAAATCAAGAGTGAAGAAGATGCTGATAGGGTTTTTGACAGCCAAGGCATTATGCACAAAGGGTTCGTGCACGAAGGTTGCCTTAATGCAGAATATTATAAAGGTGTGTTAGACCGCCTAATTTCACGCATTCGACGAGTTCGTTCCGCCCTGTTCCGAAGTCATGATTTTTTCCTCTTTCACGACAACGCCCCGGCGCATTCGGCAGCAGAATTTCGACAGTTTCTGACTCAAAAACAACTCGCAACATGGAACCACCCCACTATACTCGCCAGATTTGTCTCCCCCCCGACTACTTCCTTTTCCCGAAGGTGAAGTTGCAGCTGAAGGGTGCAAGATTTGACACAATTTAAGAGACAAAGAAAGCCGTGACCTACCAGCTAAATAAGATTCCCGCAGAAGAATTTTCTAACGCCATGAAGAAGTTGGAAACGCGTGCTAAACTGTGTATTACATCTAATGGAACCTATTTTAAATAAATAAAAAGAAAAAATACCTGCCATTTTTTAGTTTTTATTGCCTTAGTCCGGGAATATTTGGACCAAATTCTGCATAAATCATAATGTAATAGAGAGAGATTGAAAATGTGGAAATATTGTACAGACTTTATTCATCAGTACGGTATTGATTGTTGTGCAGTCACACAATCCTGTGTTTGCTTTGTTTTCTGTTGAATAGGATATTCTTTCTCTTGTTGCTTTTGAACCACTTGTTTTATCGAGTAAGATATAATAATATCATGGTTATGATGCTGTAAAAAATTAGTTATTACGTGATCTAGTGTTGCGGGATTCCAAGAGCAGTTGAGAATTGTTTATGTATACATGAAAGGCGACAGACTGCGTATGAACCAAGGGGGTAGTTAGTTTTTGTGTTTGGTGTTTATTCGGATTTCGGAATAAGAGTTAAAAATTAACAATAACTTTTACAAAATGTTCGTATTTAGAGGCTCCTCTTCTTTTACTCTACTTTTGTAAACTAGTAGCGTAAGTGATGATGGCTGAAATAGGCAGCCGAAACGTGTAGTCGTATTGAACAAAATTCAGTATAAAAAACAATACTGTAATTTACACGGCGTTTTGGAAAATCATAGAAATTTGGAAGCCGTAAGCTTGATGTAATAGTTTGCCACGTTTGCTTCACCTGACCATGACTTGTTGTTTAATTGTTTACTTTTGTCCCACAGTAAAACACGAACAGTGCTGGCTCAGGACGCAACGGTTGCAAACTTCAAGAGTGCTGACTTGCACATACAAACCCCGGTTACTCGTAGCCATTGCTATAAGGTAAAGTGTACAGAATCCTTGTCAGATTATGTAAAGATTGTTAGTATTTACATGTGATGTTACCAAGAAAGCCTCTATAAAACCTAGCACTATGGCAGCAAAAGTTACTCACTGTCACGTGCTGACAAGCTCTGTATTGATCGCCTAGCTATTCCACTTCTGGAAACTACGTCAACCCAAATTACTGGGTCACCGTCTGAAATCAGTACAAGATTGCTAGACACTGGGATGTCTTGGAAAATCTCACCACTATCTGCAGGTAAGCGAACTGACTGAACCCAAAATTGGTTAGAAACAGTGAGTCAATTTTGGCCAAACAAATTACTGTCGGAATCTACGCATACATTGAGCTTCATAGAGGCAAGGCAAGAAAATTGGTAACGAGGATTTGCCGGTACGATATTGGTATTAACCGACCGGGCATCGGTTGTTATTGATATTATTCCTCTTATCAGAATTAATATTTTAGAATATAAATTTAGAGCCAAGTTACGTCGTGTCCACTCATTGTAATCCCGAGTCTTCCCTCTAATTCACAAACTAGGAAAAACCGCCAACCACCTCGCCACCACCGCTCACGCTACCAAATCACACACGCTCCAGGGCAGATATAACAAACACTAGCCATTACAATACAGTTGTTTATTCGGGAAGTAAAAATAAACGCTTGAATAATTAATCAGAACTTAAAGTGCGGCATTATTTGTTTGTCGGGTGTCGTTTATCTCCATGCAAACCATGTGAATATTTGAAGTACAATGTCATCAAACAACGCCTTTAGAAGACGTGGTTTAGCTGCATGCACAGTACAACTATAGACAATTGCCAGAATAAAATTTTCCCCAGCACATCTTGATTTCGATTTTATTTCATACATTTCTCTTAACACTTGTGCAGGGGAATATAAAACTTTTATGGCTTAAAATATGTCAACAATCAGCCACACAGAAAACTCTGGAAACATCCATTACACTAAATTGTAAACTGCATAAGCCTGTTTCGATAAATGTATAAAGTTCTGTAACAGTAAAAAAATTAAAACTATTCAGGTTCACAAAAAAACAATTTTTTTTAATTTTATTTTATTTTTTGTTTATTTTTCTCTTGACGTCATTCAGACCTTTGAAGGAATTGCGAAACTTTATTGCAAATTATAAAGGGATATCTCACAAAAGACAGCTAGAAGAAGCTGACTGCCATTGACACCTAGAGCATTACAAGGGAATTAAAAGCATCTAGGATGTTACGCCATGATGATTATTAATCCAGAACACTTCAATCAGATCGGGTGTCACATTAATATGGCAGTCTTTTTAGAAATGTCTGTGTTCGGACACGGTGATTTGGTGATACCACTCACAAAAATAGACTTCCATATTGTGCATGTTCCTAAAGTCGTATAAGTTTCTTTGGAATTGGCATCAGTGTAACTTATTTGTTAAGAACCGTGCTGCCATACCTGTGTTGTACAATATATTTCCAGGTATTTGTAGTGCTAAAAGCTGTAAAACTCGTTGAATCGTGGTCAAATGCAAAAGGAATGTCTAGCAGCTGGGAAGGAACAACGGGCGATTTTGAGCGGTGAGGATGGACCAAATTAACCTTGTGCTCCAAGGCAGATGATTTCGGCTCTCAGCCTCTCATCATTTACTGAAGCGTTTGTGCAAGCATTCAGCGATCAACACTATTGTGCTGAACAAATATCCAAAACCAAGCACACTGAATGCTGGTAACATGTGAGACAGTTTGAATACAAAATACATACTGCTGCCATCTTCGTTAGATTTCGTTCTGCCCCTTAAAAGAGCTTCGTGGTTCAATTGTGCCAAATAACGTAACCCGAGTCCGCCGTCAAGACATCGCCTGACGAGTTTGTTAAATTGGTTCAGCAATGGATTTCCTTTAAAGAACAGAGCAACTAAACTTAAGTAAAATAAATTCTCGTCTAAAGAACAAGGAGGCCTCATTTCTCCCCGATTTTCTAATTCATTGAAGATGTAATTAGAATATTCTTCCAAAGAAATAGTAGCAACGTCGCCATCAGACATCATTCGGATTAGGCACATTTTCAGATTCGCGCAGTCCACTCGACGTGTAAGGGGGAACTGCAAGTGGTCCGAAAATTCCATTGAATTCAAAAAGAACTCACCAGCAACATTGAAGCCATAATTGACGCTGGAACCTAAAATATCCTGGAAAGTTTCAAACTTTACTCCATATCCCGGTTCTACAAGATACGATACGAAGAAGGCCTGAAACACTGTGCTCATAGAAAAGCAATAACAGACATAAATAAGGAAGAAAATTCTCAGTTTCCACGATCTAGGCATCTCCGGAACGGACACCCCAATAAATATACTCCACGCATTGTACATACATTTTGGTATTGTTTGCAAACTTTTAGAATCAATTTCAACCATTCGTTCTGCGAAGTTGGCTGAAAACCAGAACAATGCTGATGTTAAAACGAAAACTATTGTCATCGTTAGCCAGACAGATGCATCGAACACTGTCAAGAATCTGTCAACCCTTAAAATGGGTTTGGGACAAGGTACAAACCATTTTAGATTGCCGTAATTGTACCCTATAGACGGTTCAGTCACTCCTGAGATAGTTACTGCAAGGAGGGGAACAATTCCCACGAGTACGTCAGCAGAACCGGACGTTAATTTTGAAACTTCTCTCATAGCTGCCTCAAAAGAAATGTCAAGTGAAGGTTCAAGAAACAAAACCGTCATGTTTATCTTCTTCATGGAGAGCAGAAAATACTCAACCATCAATCCTCGTATATCATACACTGTGTTGCCGTCTTCTTCTGTCTCTTTTCTATTCAAAATAACATAGGGGGGTATTCCAACTGTCGCTACTTTAATAACACATTTCTGAAAATTATTTGGAATTTTTGAGGGAAATAAATTGTTCTTTTTGGAGAATGTACCTTTGATTTCCAGGACCCATTCATCCACCAGAGTAATTTCTTTTACTTTCTCGCAATTTCCGTCTTTGTATGGGAACCCAGTGTACAGACCCAAACCGGTGTAATTTCCTGTGGAAACTGGCATAAGAACAAGGGTGTTAACGACTTTGTAATCCATCCACATCGTTTCATATACCTTGAGAGCCTCGGACATTAGGGAACTGTTGTCTCGATTAGATAGGACTACAACAAATCTTCCTCGAGGATTCCATTGCAAGAGTTCGTCATGTTGCAGGTGGTTCAGTTGTGTTCGAAGAATGTCTATGATATCTTCGTCTTCCTGTTCTCGCCAGATGAAAATAATGTAGCTGTGATTGATCTCAGCTGTAGTGTCCAGCTTTGTTTTCGGTGGCAGCATCTGTACGGAACAGCACGTGTCCTCGTGAACGTGCTGGATCACGAAGTCCACTAGCTGTACGTCATCGTTGTATGGAAATTGAATGAGGGTTCGTCTACTGTTGTTGCGTAAGTCTGGTGGCATGGAGACGACGGTGGATCGCCCATGATTGAAGTATTGGTGAGCGATCTTCTGTACACACAAAGCAATATGTCGCTGTTCGGCAGTCAGAAGGACATTTCCTGCTGCAGGAACGACGGTATTTGATATCGCCGTCAGCACCAGTGGGATCAGTGTCTTCAGGTGAATGGACGCCATCTACAATTCACAGAAAGAAGCGTCTGCACGTTAGTGTTTGACACCATTCAGGAATTCGTATTTGAAGTTCGCATTACCTAATCTTATATTAATAATCAGTAAACATATCAGTAATATTTAGTGCAGTTGGACGGTATTCCGAAGATGCACGTCACCTTCTAGTTTATAATGTCTCGAAGTTTATGTCGATGTCAGCCTATAACTGTCGTTAAGTCATTCGGTCTCTCTTGGTGTTCAGCCCCATTTCGTGTTCATATACAGATTTTTCCTTGAGATGTGTCTCTGCAAAACTACTGTCAATGGCGATCCCGTTGATGAGAAGAGAGTTGTTTTATCCTACCTAAACCTTTATAAGTACTTAAAATTGTTTGTTAATTGTTTATTTGTCGCTTCTTATTATAAGCATAGTTCATTGAATTCGATTAACTGCTATTATTAAATGTTTATCCAGTCGATCATGAGTTATTTTAATAAGGTGAAGCTTCATTTGTAGTTACGTATTGTGATTGGCCGTGAATTTGAAAGGCATCCTTAAGACATTTTTGTGCCTGTATTGGACTTTGCCTTTTGTAGCCTGTACAATTTTACTGTAAACTCTCCCATTCTGCATAAGGTTTTTACGTATATATCGGGTTTTGTGCTATGAAATTCGTAGCGTAGTCCGTACGTCTGTGGACAATTTCCTATCTTTGTATTGTAGGCCACTTCGTCTTACAGCTACATAATGCGAAATATGACAAAATTTCAAATGTCAGTGGGAACATAGCCCTATTTTTTTCAGAGTCTGTGTTCAGTCCTTTTTTTTTTCAAGTGCGCCCTCACCCCACATTTATTCACACGTACGTACAGAATGTGAGGGTTGAACTGTATAACTACAGTTGTAATGAGTTTGAGCCTGTAATCGCCAGTAAAGCATTTCACTTTTCCTAGGTTTTTTTTATTTGGGTAAAAAATAATTCCAACCCGTGCTTCACCTCTCGGTATTCCACAGTATTCCTAGATTTATGTTCTTTAGTGTTTTCAAATCATGAATTGTGGCCGTTTGGGGTAAGTAGTATTACTGTATTTTGTGATTCTTCATGTATGATTAGGTGTCTCCGACATGTGCATTCTGGGATATGTTTCATCTACTACTACTACTACTATAGGAGAAGTTTAATGCAAATAGCTGTCATAACTGGAGTGAAGAACTTCTTCTGGTATATAGTGCAGTTGTTAGCTTTTGGTAACGAGAAATTTTAAAGTAGTATTTCCGAGTGTTTGTTACGTTTTACGTATATGGGTTCAGACTTTATATTAAAATGAAGGACCGAAACAAAATTAACCATGTTTTTGTATAAAAGAATCTTTTTTGTTTCTCAATGATATAACGTATATTCATGGTATCACAGAGTGAATTAGAATGAGGAAAATTAATAATTTTATCACTACGAACTGAGGAAGAAATGCAGGAAACTAATTCCAAAATAGCTGGAATTAATGAAACGAAATAATCTACCTACAAATTATCTTTGTTTCAAAATTTCGCCATGTTTTGAATGTTGTGTGCTTTATTTTGAGTAATTCAACGGCGTCTGAATCTCCTATGCAAAATTTCGGAACACTCCGTCTGTTCCAGCTTCATGGCAAGTATGTGTCAAGAATCACTAAGTTCCAGAAATATTTTGGTATTTATACGGGATTAAGAAACGCGAGTATATAGAGCATCCCATGTGAATGAGGCAGGGTTTATACTGGACAAAGCGGTCGATCCATACAATGCTGAATCAAAGAGCACAAATGATATATAAGAATGGTATAAACCGACAATTCAGCAGTAGCGGAACACAGCATTAACCATGACCACATCATAAAATTACAGGACAAAGAAAATCATCTCTCCTAAAATCGGATATATGGATCAACACATCAGGGAAGCCATTTAACTTGAAATGCACCCACATAACATCAACAGAGATGATGGCCTGACTTTAATCTTAGAAACATTTTCTACACAAGCTTAAAGAAAGTATGCAGCCACATAAAACACAATAGTTTGATCTCTACCATCCGATTTCTCGTCCCGACCCGGCTACTACCTCCTCCGATTACACGCCCATTGCCTCTATGTGGGTCGTAGAATCCACACTTTGTCTCTGTACTCGGACCCGCACTTACCCTCCTTGCTATTGGCTTAGGCTATTTTCGACCCAAAGATTTTCCCGTTAAAATACATCAACATTTCTCAAAACTAGTCATTGATTACCTCTGTCCTTCTCAGTATGTATGTCAACGAAATTCATCCCGCATCAGTCCGCGCACGTTTATTTTATGTAAGAACGTAGCTAGTAGCATATTTTCAAATAATTTACCAATCGTGTCCAAAAGAATAATGGACCGAAAGGACGAGGGCAGTGCTGGATCCTACCTCGCTTTAAGTATACAGATCACACGGGCCTGCTTCCAAACTGTAGGAAAGTGATAGGTGAGGAGGATCGCATTGAAGATCAGGACCAGGAGGGATACCGTTCGCTGTGGGAGATGTTTCAAGGGCCTGTCAGGGATACCGTTCGGGCGCGAAGCCTTGCTGACCCTGAGACTCCTAATAGTTTCCTGAACCTCTTCAGATTTGGTTAACTTGGGTTCGATGGTAGGGGTCGTTAAATAAGACCTCAGCGCCACGTCAACCATCTCAATACCTGCCGGGACCGAAGGATCGATCACCGGCTGAAACTGAGACTCCAGATTGTCGGCAAGGGCTGCGGCTTTCTAAGGGTCTGAGAGGTCGATTCCCCTTGCGGTAACTAGCGGGGAGACGGAGTAGGAATTCTCATCACACGTTTGGTCATCCTGCATAGTGTTTGGTCTTCGGGGTCGAGGGATTCAAGCGTCGCGCTCCACTGGTCGATCCACCACTCGTTGAGCCTGCGAGTCACCGACCTTTGCAGGCTGTTAACCGTGGATTTCAAAGCGGGGTCCCTGGTGACCTGCCACTGCCTCCGCATCCGGTTATTCAGGCGTATTTCATCCAGAATGCCGGCAGTTACCGGGGGCCGTGGGTCGTCACGCAGGCGCCACTTGGGAGTAAATAACGCCAGAGACTTCAGAACGGCGACGGAGAATTTCCCAACGCATCTGTCGATTGCCATCCCCTTGTGCAATTTCGGATCGAACGGAATTTGATCTTCCAACTGAGTATGGAATGTGGCCTAGTCAATGCGCCTGAAATCAGAGCATTCCGATGGGTGTTGAAAGGATGAGCGACATGCAGTGTCCATGAGTACCAGGAGGTGTTCCGGGCTGAGCGCAGAGCACGAAGTCAGATACACCAGGAACGGGAGGTCCTGCACCTGTCCGGTAAAAGGATCAGGCAGGAGTTCTCGTCGGCATAATCACGTAGGTCTTTCCCCCGTCTGGTGTTTAGCCGCGAGTTTCAATCCACGTATTTGGCGTTGAGGTCGCCGGCCATCAGGACCAGCAATCCTCCGCCAAAACAGGCAGTCAGGTCCGCTCCGATCAGTGGGCGGGAAGGAGAGAGGTAAGCCACAAGGATTTTCACCGGTCTGCCGGCCAATATAACTTGGATGGCAGTAGCCCCCAAGTGGGTCATGCCCGGAACGGGCACTGAGTGGCGGACTATACCACGGCGGACCAGTATGACTGTACCGCCCCCCCCCGATGTCGGTCTGACTGTGGGGTGGCAGACATAATTGGAAAGTCGGAAGGCTTGACCAGGGTTAAGGAATGTCTCACTTAAAGACAAATATCGAAACCGTCCTGGATGAGAAAATACTCCAGCTCAAGCTTTCTGCTGCGCTCTCCGTCAGCATTCCAACAGGCGAGTCGCAGGCCTTTACCCCATACCTTCCTCCTAGGGCATGCTGACATAACCGGCCACGAAGAGAATGACGGTCTTCAACTCAGCCCGCGGGCATGCTGCTCTTGTGGGGAGAGAGGAGATGGACGTGAGGATCCGACGAGTCAACTCCACACATGCTTGGATGGGGAGGTGATCGAGGAGGTTAGAAATATCCTCGAGTGGGGAGGTGGGGCTTTCTTAGGGGAGCACCAGTTCGGGAGTTGTGGGTTTCGCGGCCGGGGGTTTGACACTCGCGTCTGTTTTCTTTTTCGACTTTCCAGCAGCCGGTTTATTGGCTGCTGTGCATTTGGGCTCAGGCTTCTTAGGCCTGGCCGTCTTTCTGGTGTCGGTCACTTTAGGCTGCTCGGGCGCCTCCGTGACCGGGTGAGGAAAGGGAATTGGATTAGGGTGTGGAGTGGTGGGCGAGACCTTGACAACACGCCCCCTCGAACGACGTGGTTCCACCCCGCGCCTAGGTCCATCTACTCGGCAGAGGGCCGGGCCCGCTGAGCTCTCGGAGCGGCAGGGTGGCCTGTGGCTGCATCAGTCTTAGGGGCTCGCTCTGGCGCCTGCTTTGCAAGCGCCGCCCTCGCCTCTTTCAGCTTTTCACAGCCCCAGGAGTTTGCTGTGTGGTTGCCCCCGTACCCAAATCACTGGTGCTGCTCCCGGCGGGTGGAGCACCCCCCCACACGCAACGCACCGAGGGGCGTATCCGCTGTTTCGCTGCGTGTGTCCGAAGCGCTGGCAGCGCTTGCATTGCAAAGGGCCCTTTGGAGATAATAACAACTCCATCGACACTCGCAGGCCGCAAAGTTAGGTGATTGATAGCACCATGGACACCTCAGGCCCTCGTGTCACTGATACAATGAAGTAGGGGGTGAGAGGGCATTCCTTGTTGGAGTCCTGGTCACGACTACCGGAACGCAGCTGCGTGACCCCCTGGACAAGAATGCCCAGGGACTCGAGCTCCTCACGTACGACGCTCTCAGGCATGCCCCGACCCAGATTCTTCACCAGAAGTCGCACACAGCGTTCGTCCGGGATAATTAAGGTGTGGAAACTCACACCCTCCCCCGATCAAGGGACCGCAGCGCACTGACCGCTGCTCTGAAATTGTTGGCGGTTGACGGGACAACCATCACCTTCTCAGCCTTAATTTGGGCCGTCAGACCGCCAGAGCAAGACGCCCGCAATCAAGCCAGGAAGGCACGGGTGTCACGGACACCTGAAATAAAAATGGGAGTCTGGTTAGGACCATCCCCTGCTTTTAGGCAGGTTTTGGTCACCTGGGCGCTTGCAGTGGTGCCATCCGGCTTGTCGTTCAGAGGCCCGGACATGTCGCTAGACATGCGCCTGTTGAATGTCTCGGAGGAAACAGCGGATTCAAAAGGGCCTGAATCCATGGTTGTGGGCTTGAGTGGCCCACTTGGCTGAAGCGGGGCGACGGGCCCGGCCAAAACAGACGCGTACGTCACACCTCCCTAGGGGGACACGAGTTGCCGGCTGCAGGCAGCAGCTTGTTAGCCCGTGATTTCCGACGCACTCGAGGGCAGAGGCGCGTACCTATCGCTAGAAGCTGGGCGCCGGTTTGCCTGCTCCATTTACTCGCCCGAGCTTGCCAGCTCGTTGGCTTCACGCTTGCCCGTGAGTTGTTCCGATGATCGTTGGGGGGCTCTGGCCCCACATCCAGATGTGGTGCTGCGGATCCTTGCAGGCGCCAATGGCTTCTTCTTTCGTCGAGAAAAAGCCGTCCTCAGCTCTTTGAGAATGGCCGACAAAAGTTGCATTGCATTAATAAAGGTTAATTCTTTCTGCCCTAGCATGATGCTTCGGCAGGAGCTCCTCTACACAACACAAGACACCGGACTTCCGATGCCACCGCTACAATTTCTTCCTCTCCTTCATCTTCGTTTTCCCTCTTCTCCATATTTGCTGTCGGCTCGTCACTCTCAGCACTTTTACACGCCGACGTCATGCGTGCCTGGATTGCCGCCATCCCCATATCCCCAGATGTCCCCTCGCTGGAAGTTCCTGCCGCCATGCATAGTCAATCACCACTCATCTTTTGTCTTTCGCCGCTGATACCACATACTCTAGAGTTCAGTTGACCCAGATGTCTCGCCCCTCTTCGGTTTATGTGAAGGCCATCTCTACTAAAGTTCCAGCCATCCACCCAGCTATTTCGATCTATAAAGGTCACTCCTAATGTTTTCGCTACCCACTCTAATCTGTTGTTAACTGCTCCAATGCGCCGCCATGACACGTCTTCCTTTCGCAGCATTCCACTCAAGACCACCTTGGATGCTGTAAACTTAGTCTTTGCTGTATTTACCAGATCGTAAACATCTCCAATTACTTAATCGAGACTTACAGTTCTTCTTAAGTCGTTGGTACCTACATGGATTACGACTGAATCTGGGGTCCCTAGTTCTCTTCTTTCAATAACCCTTTGTAGCTGCTCTGTTCTAATGCCCGGAAATCACTCATACTTCATGTCTGGGCATTCAGTTCAAACGTTTCGTATGATAGAGTCACCCAACACTAAGCATTCTCCACCTTTAAGATGACCCGTCACCGTGCCACGCCTGCCAACTTCCCTTCCAGCTGTCGCCAATTGTATTTGTTCTTCCAGTACCTAGTTTTTCCTCGTTAGAATGTCAGTTTGATGTAAAGCGTCCTGCAGTTTTTCCTCTAACAGTCTGAGCCTCTCCGATCTACACTTGTCATAAACCCATTTTCCGCTCTCTGCTACTTGAGTTTTAACATTACCACAGCTGTTATGGAACCAACGTCCACACGTGTCACATTGAGTTCCTGATTTCAGAATTCTGTCACATCCACTGCACAACACTCGCATGATTTTCTCAGACTCCACACCAGGACCATGATTTTCCTCCAGTCCACCAATTACCAATAGCACGGCCAGCGTTGTCGCGCACAGAATCATAGTTCCCAGGCACAGTATCGCTTGTCCATTCCCTTTTGCAGTTCGCCCTGCGACCCTCGAGACGCATGAAATCCTCTACGAAACAGTATATTTTATCAGTGATTATATTGCATTTGATGCTTCATTTGTAGTTACGTCTTGTGATGGGCCTAGAATTTGAAAGGCATGTTTAAGCAATTTTTGTTCCTTTGTTGGTCTTTTACTTTTGTAGCTTGTACATTTTCACTGTAACGTCTCCCATTCTGAATCAAGTTCTTATGGATAATTTTTTTTGGTCACCGGGCTTTGTGCTATGAGATTCGTAGCGTAGTGCGTACGTCTGTAGACAATTCACTGTTTTTGTATTGTAGGCCAAATCTTCTGACTGCGACATAACATGAAACATTTCAAAATTTCAGATGTCAAAGGGAAATTGATATATCGCCAGGGTAATTGTGTTTGCGTTTACAAATTTTGCAGTTGTGCTTCCTTATGTTTTGTGTGTTTGTTTACATCGTACATAGGACTTGTTTGGTTGAGAACCTGTGATCAGTCTTTTTTTTTCAAATACGTTCTTGTCCCACTCTTGTTCACAAATACGTACCAAATATGATGGTGTAACTTGTACTGCGTATCTAAAATTGTGGCGAGTTTGAACCTGTAATCGCCAGTAAAGAAGTTCACGCTTCTTAAATTTATGCTGTTTAGTGTTTGGAGATTCATGAATCGTGGCTGTTAAGGATAAGTAATATTACGTCTTTTCGTGATTGTTGATGCATGAGTGGATGTCAAGGACATACGCATTCTAGGACATGTTTCATCAAGTGGTACTATAGGAGAAATTTAGTGCAATGAGCTGTGATAACAGTAGAGAAGAACTTCTTCAGGTATTGTATAGGTAAATAACCAACGAGAAGCAGCTTTTGTTTTACTTGGTTTATTATCACTCTACATGTTTCGGACACGCTTCGTGTCCATCTTCAGGAGTAATACACAAAACTGTAAAGGCAGCCACCAGTGTGTGTCAATGCGTGTGGGGTGAAGTAGTCCTATCCCTAGTGGTATCT
>JGI20166J26741_10601115_pt1 | contig 15566 bp, 18 predicted proteins | sample TergutCu122P5_FD_26741 | JGI IMG/M metagenome (IMG submission 26741)
TCGATCTCATTCAGATCATCTTCAGGGAGCTCATATATCCCTTATTAAAGTCACTGATTTTAAAATTTGTTAAAAATGTAAAAAGTTAGTGTGGTGATGCGGCAGAATAACATATGATGTGTGTACGTGTGCTCTATTTGGAGAGGTATGCCGGCATATATTAGATTTGTCAGATAGGTTGCGGAATATCTGCTTTGTGCAAGGCTTGGCATCGGACCTAATCCAAACAATAGTTCGGAGTAGGAACTATCGTAATTTTGATGAGATAACAGAGACCGCTTTAGTAGAACAGAGCGCGATTACCTCGAAACAAGACCTGTATAGGGCAGAAGGGAACGCCTTACCTAGGTGTGGCTCCTGTGGGAAATTGGGCCACTCAGGCAACAAATGCTTTGCTGGGGAGAAAAGAGAGGCACGGGTGAATCCAGCAGTGAAGAAAGCGCCAGAAATTAGTAGTAGTATTACTTGCTTTCGGTGCGGGAGAAGGGCCACCTAGCAAGACACTGTCGAAAACCGCGTAGAAAGGGAGAGAATTTCGGAAGCAGAAAGTCGTCGGGAAACGATGTAAGACGATCGGAGAGCAGCCGCCCGACCGTCTACTCTACTCAGTAGGCTGCGTAAGTCTTGAGAACTGTGACTACGTTATGTTAGACTGGGATGTGGGAAACGGGGAGAAATTGCATCTCCTAGTAAATAGCAGACAGTCTGCTTAAGAGCAGGAGGTTGCTGGAGACAGTGGAGTTCGAACCTAGAGACAGGGTACGAGGGAAGAGTGTAGAAGGCTCCGTAATTGAAACACACGGAAGCATAGAAACTAAAATTTTGGTGGGATCTCTACAAATTGCTTTCCGTTTCCAACTAGGCGTAGGCAGGTTGACTTGCGGGGAGACCGAATTTTGGGGCGAGACTTTCTTAAGCAAATGCAAGCCCAAATATGTTACCAGAGTAGGACCCTATCCTTAACGTATGCAGGGGTCACCAACACCAAATCACTAAGTAATAATTCCTCTGGGAACAAACTAACAAATTCAGAGGAACGAGCCGGCCGGTCCGAGACTATAGTGAGGTTGCCGGCAGAGACTGGGTCTACAACTGCCGAAGGATTGGTAGAACGAAAGGAACTATTGCCAGGGGTATACCTAGCTGGATCCCTAGTGAAGATAGTAAACGGGTGTGTTATCACCAGTGTATTAAATACCACTGAGAAAGAAGTTAACATGCCAGAGCCCGTTGTTATGGTAACAGAATTGAAAATTGGACACAGGGGGACCCATTGATACCGGATCCAAAGAGCCCCGTAGAGTGGGATAAGAGTAGACATGAGAGAGTCTTAAATAAGTTCAGAATGGACCACCTTAACTCTGAGGAAAAGACATCCCTTGGAGAGATTTTTTCTCTTATCAGGATGTGTTCATTCTTCCGGGGAACTGTCGGACTTGTACTAGTGCCATGAAACATACCATTCACCTCGAACCAGGGACCGTCCCGATAAATACACGTCCATAGCGATTACCAGAGAGTCAAAAGAAAAAAAAATTGATAGGTAGGTTACAAACTTATTGGAAGAAGGGATTATTGTTGAAAGTGATTCCCCGTGGAACAGTCCGATACTGGCGGTGCCCAAGCGGGCTGGCGCGGAGTGCAAAAATGGCGTCTGGTAGTAGACTTCCGACGCCTGAACGAGAAAACAATAGGGCACGCCCATCCTCCGCCTGACATAGAAATACTTGATCAGCTCGGGCAGTCCAAGTATTTTACGTGTCTGGATATGGTGATGGGATACCATCAGATAGAGCTGAAGGAAGGAAATGGGCCCAAAACGGCCTTTAGCACCAAGCAGGGGCATTGGGAGTACAGAAGACTTCCCTTTGGGCTAAAAAAAGCGCCTGCTTCTTTCCAAAAACAAATGCATTCTGTTTCGAGCGGGTTAACTGGGACGCGCTGTTTTGTTTACTTAGACGATATTGTGATATATGAAAAATCCGTGGCAGATCACAATACTAAACTGCGTGAGGTATTAGATAGGCTGAGGACATACCGACTAAATCTGCAGCCGCAGAAGTGCGAATTTCTCCGAAAAGTATTAAATTACCTAGGCCATAAAATAACAGAAGCTGGGGTAAAGCCGGACCCCCATAAGGTGGCTGCAATTACGAGCTATTCGACACACATCTTGGTGAAGGAGCTTAAAACATTTTGCGGGATGATAAGTTATTACCGCAGGTTCATACCGAACTGCAGCGGGATTGCTTTCCCCCTTCAGAAACTGTTGAAAAAGGATGTTAAGTTGGAATGGACCCGGGTTCGCGATTCCTTAGATGGAGGACCAATTATAAGAGTTTGATTACGAGATAACCTACAAAAGGGAATCCCAAAACACGAACGCCGACGCCTTGAGTAGAATAGGCAGCGTTACCGCCGAAGCTAAGGGCAGTACAAAGTTGGATGAGACCAAAAAGCAAATGCTGTATGAATTCCATGATGCACCAGTGGGAGGGGACCGAGGCATGAACAAAACGTTCCGGGCCATTAAACTTCGGTACGCGTGGCCAAACATGAGGCGGGACATAGAGGAGTATGTGAAACAATGTAAAAGTTGCCAGGTGAATAAGATGCTAAAACCGAAAAGAAAAGCGCCTATGGAAATAACATCTACTGCTAAACATCCCTTTGAAAAATGTTATCTGGGCATTGTAGGCCCGCTTCCCCGTTCGGCCACGGGTAACAGGTACATCCTAACCTGTCAGGATGATTTGAGCAAGTATGTGGTAGCAACCCAGATTGGCCAACAGGACGCTGAGACAGTAGCTAAAGTCTTTGTTTCACAGGTTGTATTAACATATGGAACCCCCAGCATAGTGCAGACTGACCAAGGTGCTAATTTTGTTAGTGAAGTGTTCAAAAACACATGCAAATTGTCGAAAATGAAAAAAAATCAGTCCGCAGCCTTTCACCCGGAATCGCAAGGTAGTACTGAAAGAAGTCACCGAGTATTTTCGGCGTTATGTAAAGGAGGACCAGACGAACTGGAACGAATGGATGCCCTTTGCCGTCTACGCGTATAACACCTCTGAGCATTCAGCCACAGGGTACACTCCCTTTGAATTGGTGTTTGGACACCCCGCTTCCCTACCGACTGCTCGGAGTAGCGAGCCATCCCCTCAATACAACTACGATGATTACGTATCTGAACTGAAAGGGCGCTTACAGACACCTCACCTTGTAGCTAAGAAGAACTTGATAGCTAGTAAGGTTCGAAGCAAAGACTACTATCATAAGGGAACCGAAGTGATGAAAATTGAAGTGGGAGATAAAGTTTTGCTTTATGATAAGACCGTGCAGCGAGGTAGATCTCAAAAATTGAGCTCCCAATGGATAGGACCTATGAAGTGGTAGAATTGAATAAGTTGAATGCTACAATTAGGAAGGGACGTAAGCTGATAAAGGTGCATGTGAACAGGTTAATACCCTTCTATTGAAGTAGGGGAGACTGTCGGGAGAGCGGAAGCACTACGTTCATTTTTTGTTACAAATGGCACCCCCACCGGGTTGTCTTGGTGTTGTGGATACTGTTTGAAGTGGCTCTACTGTCCGGCAACCGTGACCTAGGATATGGTTTGGAAAGGTTCGATGAATCACCCGGCATTTATTATGAAAGTTTAGGAAAAGCTACTTAGTACATCACAGACTGATAGACCCTTCATTCAGACCGATAACTAGCTAGATAACCATGATAGAAAATCACATAGCGAGAGTTCTGGACGGGTTGAATGCAATACGTTATTTTGATACTGTAATCAGCAGCATAGCTGGTGCGCACCAGGGGATCCCTCACCCCCAGATTGTATCACCTCACCTGACAGTAAATGCCCTCATGTGCAGCAGTCCATCTTTCCCTCCAGATACCTCTCCCCTTCACACTAAGTAAAGATACCGCTCATTTATTTTACAGAATTTGTGAAGTGCAAATATATATCCGTGATAACGTGTTAGAATATGTGATTGTATTACCTTTAGTAAACAAAGGAACTCAAAAGAACAGGACTGAAAAAAATTATCAGCTGTTTCAACACCACGCCTATTCTGTTGTGGCATTCGTCATTGCAAGTGTTATGATTTCTATAGTGCATAACTGTATGTATTTACGGAAACATTGCAGCTACACCCCTCGTCCAAGGATCGAACCCAAGGTGCTAGGTAAAATACTACCACCGCCAGAGCTGAGCAATCAGGGCACACCGTTAACATACGAATACTAGCAATGACAGTCTAGCTGTAACCACTGAAGCCATCCCCTTACACGGTAATCCTCAGGTGAAGACAGAAAACCCCCAACGATCTTTAAGGCCCCGTGCAGCCAAATCATATTATTAAATACACAGCAAAGCAGAATGCGAGCCCACTTAAGATGCGAAGTGTACTCTAAATTAACGGAGGTGTTGCATAGTTATGCCAGCATGCACTGTATTACAGTTTGTCACAAAGGTCAAGGGAATAGTTCTAAGAATTCTGTACATACATGCCTACCGCCATGGCAGAGCGATCGCGGGACCCGTCAGTGGACAGTGAATCCTTTGTACTCTTCGTGAAACCTTACGTTGCATTACGCAGTTACTCTCGATCAAGCAGTCTCTGGGACAAGACTTCCCGAGTGCATCTGGCGAGTGCGGCGGCAGCAGTGGTGTCTAATTAGTCTCCTTTCCTTGTGTGTAACTACTGATTATCAGTAAAGGCTATCAACTGAAGTCTGTGAAAGTTACACTGCATAGACTTCACCTCTCCCTCACTCCTAAGCAACGAAGTCCGATCCACGACCTAATTGGACATCTGAGATATGCCCGATTAGTTTCTTCGGTGGATACAACACTACTGGTGAAGAAAACGACACAACATAATGAAAGAAAATATTATGGTACACTCTATATAACAAATACAGACAAGTACTGCAAAGTCTCTTCCTAGGTCAAGGGCCAGTTCATTACCATTTGCTAATAAAAAATTGTTCAGGTATGCAATGATTCTTAAGTCTTGTATTTTCTTTCCTTTAAATGCAACTTAACCACTGCACACCTTCTGGACAGAGTCAAGGCACATTTGAACAAAGGCAAGTTTAAACAAGTGTGAACCCAAGGCAACATTCAGCTCTTGTACTCTGATAATATCTACACCGAGCAGTCTGAACTGTAAATGAATTGGGGATTCAGTTCTTCTGAGAGGTGATGCTGTGTTGCTGGGTTAGTGTTGCTCATTGTTTTGAAGAAACACAGGGCATTCATCTTCCAGGGTTGATGTGTACAAGACATGCATGCCAGAGTAGTATTAAGAAGTGACAAACATCATTTGTCAGATAAAATAAGGGTCATGTATCACAAATACTCAGTAAACAGAACAAAATATGTGGAAAGACAGTGGACCTTTGGGATGCAAAACCTTTCAGTCTGGTAGACAAGTACCATTGTTTCAGAAGATCTGCTGCCTCCAACTTCAGGATAAATATTTGACAAAAAAGAACAAAGGATTACTTCACAGTTTGTGATGTGATGCTGTACAGAACACAGCAATAAAGTCATGTACACAGAAGATAACATTCAAGAATATGTGAAATTCCTGTCTTGTAATAGCTAAATAACATCTCAAAGCCCTTGTCAATGACAGAGTCTGTGTACTCAATATAAACTGCGATAATTTATAATAAATAGTTTTATTAACATTATTTTCTTATACTTATACATTTGACTTTGCTGCACACATGCTCTCTCTCTCTGTCTCTCTAAAAAGAAAAATTGTGATGCCAACGCACAATTATTGAATATTACACACAATACTAAAAATTTTAAGCTCACCTGACACATAAAATACAAAATATAATTCCATCCCAAACTTAATATCTGACCTTGCACTTTATATACAACAAAACTATTAAATCAATTAATGTTATGACAAAATAAATGTATTAAAATTTACAGCAAAATATACAAACTATATGAATACTACAACACAAAATTATGAACAGTCACACTATAACACTCATTCCATATAAAACATACACAAATTTGGTATAAAAATACATTAAAAACAAGGGAGAAAAAAACATGACACACAGAAAAATGATGCAGCATACAAGACTTCCATTTCAGCATACAACAGTGACATTCTCTCTGCAGCATATGATTTCACTAACAGCCTCAGAGAGGAAGACACACACACACACACACACACACACACACACACACACACACTCAATATTCTTTGGCATACACATAAATATATATATATATAAATATCAAATATATGGTGAAGATCACACCCAACAGCATCCACTTCCAATACCCACTGTGCAGAGCCTTTTAAATGGGCCACTAAAACACATCCTGAAATAGCTTAAAACAAAAGAATAAATCCAGAGGCAATCCATCTACATGAACACACTGCCACAATGGACAAAAAATGTCACTTCCAAACAGATGGTTCTTTGTTCTCTGTAACATTACCAGTCCTGCAAATGGCAGACACTTGAAACCATTTGCAGCATCCTAGGAAGAGAATTTTTGTGTTACTAATCACACAGCCTGCACAGCAACCAACCAGTTTTCTCTCAATTGTCAGTAACACAAAGTGTCTTCGTAAGTCAGTCAGAGAAAGTTGGTAAAATATTACTAAAAATACGTGTTCAAGTAAGAATTTATAGCACACAAAGCTTGATTTTGTATTTAACTGGGAGTCAATTGGTGTTAAAAAGGTTCAAATGCTTGGGAATGACACCTGAAAATCAAAATTGCATGCAGCAAAAAATTAAGAGCAGATTAAATTCAGGGACTGCATGCTACAATTCGGTACAGAATCTTCTGTCTGCCCATTGCTGTCTAAGAATATACATATTAAAATATACAGAACTATATTTTTGCCTGTTGTTTCATGAGAGTAAAACAGTTCTGATATTAGGGCAAGGATGTAGGCTCAGGGTGTTCGAGAATGTGGTGCTGAGGAAGATATATGGGCCTAAGAGAGATGAGGTAATGGTGGAGTAGAGACAACTAAAAAAAAAAGGAGCGTCATGATATGTACTCCTCATCAAATACTATTCAGAACACATGTGGAGCATGTGGCACACATGGGGAAGAATACAAATGCATATATAGTTTTGGTGGGGAAACCTGAAGGAAAGAGGATGCTTCAAAGACTTAGATATATATATAAGAGTTTAATATTAAAATGTAACTTCAAATAGGATAGGAGGGCATGGACTAGAATAATCTTGCTCAGGACATAAACAAGTGGAGGGGCTCTTGTGAATAGAGTAAAGAACTTTCAGGTTCCATAAAATGCAGGGAATTTCTTAACTAGCTGAGGACATGTTAGCTTCTGAAGAAGGACTTTGCTCCATGAAGTGTGTTACACTTCATGTATGTTTATTATTGCTAAATGTTCCAAGTTAAATATTATTACCAGTTGTGCAAGAGGGGTGTTGGGGAGACGGTCTGGAGAATCAGCAAGACTGTGTGAGCAGTTGGTCGTACCACTGCAGCACTGGGTCATGGTGTCACATTGACTGACACAGCTTGAAGAAGTGGGAAATGGGAAGAGGCAGTGCATTCCTCTGAAATGATGACACATCAATCACTATGCATCATGGGGGGGAAACAAAAACCAAAAACCAAAACCAAAACAACACAAAAAAAACCCCATCATATGAAAACACCACAAAATATGAAAAACTTTATGTTGAATTTTGCAGGGTCTGCTCACACAGCAGTAGAGTTTTACACAAAACCCAGCTGCAGGCACACCACACACCATTCAGTCTTCACAGTCTGCCACTTCTTCGGTTCACATCAGAAACTGAACCCTCAAAGAACAGATATAAAATAAAATCAAGTAAAATTTTTTTCTAAACATGACTTGACTTGGCACTATTTCAGAATCCTTGGTGATTACCACTTGGTCAAAGTCAGAGTGGTTCTCATCTGTCAACAACAGTAATTCTTTTCAAAGAAATGCAATATCCAAGTTCCAGTACATTACACGATTCCAACCAGAGCACACAATGTGTGTTGGTAACACACAAAAGTGGCCAATTTAAAGTTGTGGTCGACATGTATGTAAATTCTTGTAAGTATCAGAATATGGGAATTTACAATACAAAAAAGAACCTTATACACAATGCTCTTCACTGTAGCAAAATATGTCAACACACAGAACACACTGCTGCTTCACATGCAAAATACACAAACTCAAATTCACATGCACCTTTTTAAGTGTCTTTCGTACAAAGAAACCAACAATAACCATGACAGTAAACATGATGAGTTTCATTGTTCAGACACAATGTAACAAAATCAAGTTGTTTTTGGTTCATTCAAGAGTGACCAGGACCATGGTAACTGACAGCACAGTCTTCTCAGACAGGACATCATGTTGTTTGATAAACAGAAAAAGAATGAAATCTTATAGCAGCCATGTGTGCAGGCAGCTTGCTTACAGGTTAGAGTATGAGAGAAGTGGCATATTATAGTGCAGGTGGCTGGAGGGTACACATATGTCTGCAGGAGAGTCATCTTTCTTGCTAAAATTGTGGGTTCATGTTTTTACCTCAGTACATCAACTTTATTCCAGTTAAGGCCCCTTCTAGCACATGCATCTTCATGTTACATGTCGTTTCCTACCCATAACTGGGAGTACCTCCATGGATGCCTGCCGTTAAGACAGCACATTGTGTACTGCAGGCATTCTATGAGGAACAGTATTTTTGGTATTTTTGGTCTGTTAAAACTAAGCAATGCAGAGCATGCCACACTGTATGACTGTTTGTAACCAACCTGAACCCCCTTCTGTACTTCCTGTGGACGAGCCCAAGTACAACCTTGTGCCGCAAGACAGCAAACAGCCTGCACACATATTCTGGAGAAAACTTCTGCCTCCATCTTCAGGGCAGAACAACAAACTACATGATGCGTCCATCCAGAAGGCTGTACTACTGACAATGTCATACAAACCATAAATTTCAAACACTAGGAGCATAATTGACACTATAAAGACATGTTGTTGCCAGCTGCAACAAGCAGCATGAACCTGGCAACATCTGACAATCTGCACCATGGTAGGTTGACAAACTTTGGTTCTAGCATTGTAACAATTCACATAAATAAAACTTTGACATAAAGTAATCCCTCAATTTATGAGTTTAGTTCACACCTCAAAAAATGTTCGTAAGTGGAACACTTAAGAAATGAAAATTAATTTCTCATTAATTCCTGTATAATAAATTTTAATTGGTTCCAAATTTTAAAAAAATTGTTCCAAAACATACAAATTTCATGTAAATACAACACAGAAAGGTACCTAAGTATAAAACAATAATATTCCAGATCAATTACTACATTCAAATAACACTTCTAACCAACTACATACGCATAAACAATAGTTACTTCATTAAAGTTGTGCACAAAATATACCACCCTCATTACAAACTTGGTACACAACACCTCCTTAAGATTTCACTGATGCAGAATGATTAACAATTGGAACAGCAGCAGCTTCACTACACAGACACACATCATGATGCTGCTGCTGGTTCAGGCTGCCAACAATCTGCACACTCAAGAGATTCTGTGAACCAGTGACAGCTTAGGCGAGGCACCACAGAACACAATCAGTATGTGTGAGGAAGGATCTTGTATGGGCAAAAACTGGCTAACAAATTGCAACATGTGTAATAATTTGTATATAATTTACAAGCAAAACTTCGAAAACCAATTGTTCAAATAATGAGGGATTACTACACAATACATACACTTTTATTTTTCTCCCCTCCCTACTGGAGCTACAACCCATGGTGGGTTTGTATTTTGCAAGCCTCTAGGGGGGCTACAGCCTCCTCGCGTATGAGGTTCCTTGATCACACACAACGATGCGCCACAGTCGGTAGGACTCCTCTGGACAAGTGATCAGTTCGTCGCAGAGACCTCTACCTGACAACACACAACACTCACAACAGACAAACATCCATGCCCCCGGTGGGATTTGAACCCACGATTGCAGCAGGTGAGCGGCCGTAGACCTATGCCTTAGACCGTGCAATACATACACCTTACTCGTGATAAAAATTAAGCCATATAATTATCAGTGTCATTACTGCATTAAAAAAAGGAAATACACTCACAATAAGGGAGGAACAGCAATCTGACTGACACAGTGTGGCTCTAAAGATTCAAATCATCTGTGATGTGGCACTTTGTCCAAGTAAAAGCAGTTCCCAACATTCAAAACAACTGCAGTGCCATCAGGCAGTCCAAGGACAACATGCCGTCTCTTTCCTCTCACAAGTAACCAATATTGAGCCTTCTCACAACCCACATCTCTGTTAATTTTTTCACTTTTATTTTTAATTATTATTTCCTTTCATTAATGTAAACTCTTTCATTAACACTGTATTTTGTTTCACTCTACATTCCAACTTGCATTCCCAGCCCTTACCCACTAGCCCACCGCCGCACCACCCTCAACACTTGCACCTGTGTAATACAGTCAACCCTCCAGAGTGGCTACTTGTCTTGGATGGCATGACCCTATGAAGGTACTACAATTCTTACAAACATCAAGAATTACACACCCAATGACACAGTGTCACTTCCCAGGAGACTTGAATCTTCTGCACATTTTGGCTGTAAGTCAAGCTCTGTTAACTACCACACAAACCATCTTACAATACATCATTGTATAGTGTCAGCTAATATCAGAGTCCCAAAACCATGATACCCTATGATATGATGCCGTGTAGTTCTGCAGACAGGCACAATAGCAGGTCTGTCACTGTGTTCAGCTGTGCAGAAGTTTAATGCTGCCTTGTCTGAAAACATCAGGCCAAGCACATCTACATTTACTTCTACCAGCTAAGCAGTGCTTCCAACTTACATTTGTAGGTCTACCCCCCCACCCCCCTCCTTACCCCTCTCCAGCTCCCATGCTTGTGCCTGTGATTACACCTGCTGTGTCCATCTTAAGGATACACCCTCAGTGGAATCCACGTTTCTGCTGCCCTGGTAATGGACACAATGAATTCTACTGAAATGACTGCACAAAGGAATCTAAAAAAAACATTTCAAGTGACTGCAGCCAGGATGTGACAGCTTGCTTCATGGTGGTGTATCAGATCACTTGTCAGCAAGGTGCTTCTGAAAGAGTCAGAACAGGTGGAGATCAATGAGCACAATACTGGGAGACTGCTGGGAGGGTGCGGTCCACAACGTCCCTGCCACAGTGCTGTAACACATCACAAGTCTGGTTGGCAGCGTAGGGCCCCGTGATTTCCTCTTAAGACCTCTTACAAAGCACCTGACTAGCAAGCAATTTGTAACGGATGTCGATGTGAAACAAGCTGTCACCTCCAGGCTAGACACTGGACACCAATTTATTCTACGTTGGGATACCAGCCTTGGTGCCTGCGTGTGTTTGTTCTTTATTGGTTAAATCTCAACTGCGACCACATAAAGTTCTAGCGTGTACCCTCTGCTGCTATTCACATGCCATGTATACACAGAAGTCAAAATAAAATTCTTGGCAACAGTTCTTGTTGTCTTATCTTTTGAAACGTCCTAGAAACATATCTACCAAACTGCACGGAAGCATACCCCAACACTCAGCATCACAAAAACATCACATCTCACCAATATCATTCAAGCACACTCTAGCACAGTGTAGTTGCCTTGTACATGTCACAACTACTTGTTTGATATTTGCAAGGAAGAATGTAAGCTACATATTCATATATATATATATATATATATATATGATACAAGAAATACTTAAAATTGATACAAATGTTTGTTCTATATATATATATATATTATGAACTTATCCCAGTACAACAGACTTCAAGTGCACTTATTCTGTGACTTACTTGCCAGGGGAGGAGGAAGGAGGGGGATAAATATTTAAATCTTAAATCTCCCAGTTTTATGATTTAATCGTTGTCAAAACACATCTATAGTGATTATCGCTGGCTGCATTTTTTGCTTTGCCCTCACCTTTGTAACTACCCTAAGTTCCTCCCCATAACGTCAGGGTGCCAAACAATAATTTTAAATGTTCAATTAGTGACAGAAGTACGTAACTATCGATGGCATTTTACTCTCAATTTCTGAACATTTTCTTCAGGTTCACTACACTTCCTGATATTCTCTTTCTATTACATTAGCCCACACGCCTGCAGACTTCATTGGACCTTAATTCCATACACCAGCACTCCCTGAAACACTCTTCATCTAAAAAGTCACTCACCAATTATTTAAAAAACAGGAGTCAACAGATTATGGTTGAAACTGATATATAGACCCTTGGTAATGTGCCTTGATAAACCCTCTAACACACCTGATACCTGCGCAATGCATGTTAATTAACCCTCTGTCCTCTCTTTGTTCCACTTAAACCTCCCAAAAGATTACCTGTCCTGAGAAACTCACTTTCATCTACTACAGAACCCTGTAACCGTAGTCCAAAATTTCATCCTGGCCCTCACTGCCAAATTTACAGTTTTGATGAAGGAAGCACTGCCTTTGAATCATTGGGACTCACCACCCCAGAGACCAATGTTACATCGCATAAGGCTGAATTGTTAACAGAACCCCCATGAGAACCTCACATTTCTTCAACATGTGCTTTTATCGAAGTTCTTTCCCTAAAATCATGAGTTGTGCCCTAAACATAAGACAGCATAAAAAATTTGCATATACCCTTCTGAACTCCGAAAGCAGTAACACAATGATTCGCACAATACATGTACATGTCTAATGAATGCAAAACTTGAGTTGGTACTTACAAGGACATGAATAAAAAAAAATGGTCTGAAATCACAGTGTGAAAAACCCGTGATAGACAAAATGTTTTTCACGAAGTTTAGATATTGCTCGCAGTCCCAGGTTAAAACGTTACTATGTGTCGGTATGTGATGGCACTTGCAACACCCACATAAAATGGAAATAACGTGTGCCAGACGTCAAAAAACTATGAGACGTAAGGCTTCAGCAACTTAACATCGCAAGAATTAAGGCTTCTTTCACAGTCCCCTAAACGTGGTACCGACATCTACTGACTGCATTCAACACTTCCAAGTCTTAAAATCTCTATGCAGTATAATAAACACAAAACTCAATGCCACTTTCAGCTTCCTATCCAAAATGTAATCTACTGAACACCATGTTAATACTATGGCTACAATAAACTGACTGCACTGCTGCCTACTGGATGAAACACGGGTACGCAAGACACACTGAACAAAACCATACACTGTTCCGTTTGTCTTATGGCAGTCGATACAACTCCTAAAAACTTTGGGTATGGCAACATTCAATGCTTTTTCCTATTCATCATTATACTTCCCTCTAAACCTATTTGGCCTGCATCAACCAGCCCAAAGAGTCTGTTGCTTGTGAAGGTTATCACATAATTATCACTATCAACATCTGGCAAATACAATGGCTAAGACCACTGATGGCAAAAGTATAACAGATACAGAGAGAGAAACCTATGGGACCTGCTTTTCTGGCCTTAGTAGAGTTCAACAGCAGTCTGCTTGCCAAATAAATACATACAAACACAATGTACAGTATGTTTAACAAATAAATGCACATTAGTACATAATGTACAGTATGTTTACACAATAAATACATAATGTACAGTATGTTTACAAAAGAAATATAAATTAATACATAATTCGCAGTATGTTTATGCATAAAATAATACGGACATTTTGGCAACTGCCTCTCGTGCAATTTTTAATAAATACCACGAACCACTCTGCTCTGTCAGTAAGGACAAATGTGTGTCTGTATACATACCATACTTCATTAAAATAAGCATATATTGTGTTTTGGTCACAGCACTCAAAACTTCCACATTCATATGTTCAGCTAATATCACTTAATTTCCAGTAATTACAGTTCATACACACCTTTAGAAACACACTATAGTTAGAGACACTCACAGAGCTCAACACACACTGAAAAATGTTTCAAAACTGGAAGATGTACAATTCAACTAAAATGAAATCCTGGTCACTACACAGTCAGTTTTAACTTTTGGAGTGGTGATGGTGATGAGTATTCGTCTTCTGGGCTTTCTTCTTGCGGGCTGCCAGCATATCATAGAAGGGGTTGTGACTGATGCTTTGCCTGTAGCAGAAATATGCAAACATACATTCAGGGTGGTTTGAACATTATCAACCATGCTAGCTGTTCTAAACTTACCAATGTAAACCGTGATACTTCAGTGGTGTGTTCTAAACATGTCTCTATGAAGATGATCTTAAAAATTCAAAATGTGTCGGGAGAGAAAATAAGAGTTGCCAACTTTAAACTATATGCAAGTGGGTTTTTAGGAGGGGAAATGTGATGTGCTACGTGGTCAGGGCTACAGAGGAGTACACAGCAATGGTGGAAAGGTGACTAGCAGGAGAACAACAAAGAAACTATGAAAAACCTGCTACAGTGCTACCCTGTCCACCATGAATTTCATGTGATGTCAAGCAGAACTGAACCCCAGGCTCTGTGGTGAGAGACACCAGTGTCTGCCTGAACTATGAGAAATTGAATATGCAATTTTGAGAAGAAGAAGCTCCATTCTTTACTTTATCACCTCATAATGCTTACCTTACCTCATCTTACTAACCACTGCCTATTGAAAGAATACATTTCATTTTTCACACATTTGCATTTCCATATTTCATTTACATTTAAATTATTACAAATGAGAGTGTATGGTCATGATTTATTGCGACCAATACAATTCTCATGAACACTGGAATCTATTTGCAATGTAAAATGTGTATTTGGTTCCAAAACCTTATGAAATGTCAGTAACAAAAATAAAAAATAATGCCAAAAAGCCTAAAAAAATGCAAGTTAAGTTTAATAACAATACAAAACAGTACTCATACATCAAAAACAATCAACCTCACTTAACAAAAGGCAGAGCTTGACTGGGCTACACTGAAGAGCAGATGGGTGCTAAAGCACACTTGCTAGTCATGTGGCCTCATCCAGACATGACAGACTCAGTTACAAAATGTCAAAACAATGACACAAAAACTGGTGACCCTTATGGTCAAACATCTGAACCCTGCAGTTCACAAATTTACTGCTCATGGTATATTCTGCTGTGATCATGAGCACTCAAAACCTGCAACCACATTACCAACCACAAATTCACTCACCTCACGCATTTGATCCAATCATCTTTCTCCTCTGGTGTTGCGGCAGACATTCGATAAACCGTGTGTTTGCCTGTAACAGTGAAACACATGGCAACAAACGTTTACTGGGACATGATGCTGTGACCTTGGGCAAGTAGTTCCTGCTGTTTCATAAAGGACGGTAGTGCTTGAACCTTCAGGGTCAAGCACCTTCACCCAGACAATGAAGGCAATATGACCCTCTGAAACATCATGAACTACTTGCCCAGGGACATAGCATATGTCCCAAATGACCTGTACCTTCAGCAACAACACTGTGAGAACCTCACAAGTCACAAGGAACACATTATTTGCAATACAGGTGTAGCCAGAAATAAAAAAA
>JGI20166J26741_10602226_pt1 | contig 15565 bp, 13 predicted proteins | sample TergutCu122P5_FD_26741 | JGI IMG/M metagenome (IMG submission 26741)
GAACAAACAAGAAAAGTAATTTCTGAAAACTAAAATATATAAATAGGTTTTATATGTGAAGTGAAAAAATAAAAACGGACATCGCAAATTAAATTAACCCGCAATAAATTTAATATAGAAAACATATTGCGAAAAAATGTAAATTGATGTAGAATAAGATTGAAATTCAAAGAAAGATTGGAGGAAATTGTTATGGTAAGATCAGAAATCAAACAGGCAGCTAAGAATAATTTGAGAGGAAGATGGACTAAACCGGTATTATATACACTTTTATATATGATAAGTGTTTATATAGTAGAACTTGTTTTAGCATTTATTCCTGTAATAGGTCCAATAGCTGCTATTGTCATTATGGTACCAATGGTGTACATTTTTGTGATTTCATTTATGAAAATGAAAAGAAAGGAAGATGTTGGTTATCTTGATTTTATAGTAAAAATACCGGATAACTTTGTGCCATCATGGAAAATAGTTGGCGGAGTTCTTATGAAAATGCTTCCATATGTAATAGCAGTTGCAGTAGTAGCAATATTGATTGGTATAGTAGAAGCCAGCTTTATTGTAAGCCATTCTGCATTCTTGGGGATACTTATAGTATTACTGTGGATTGCATATGTTGTAGTTCTTATACCAACAGTAATGAAGGGCTTATATTATGCATTCACACAATATTCAATGTTTGAAGGCGGAAATAATTTAAGCGGAAAAGAAGCTACTGAAAAAAGTGAAAACCTAATGAAAGGGCATAGGGCAGAATACTTTGTATTGATGTTAAGTTTCATTGGATGGGTAATACTTGCAGCAATACCGTTTGGAATAGGTTTCTTATGGTTAATACCATATATTCAGACAACTTTAGTAATATTCTATGAGAATTTAGCCGGAACTCCAAAAGAAGTTCAAGGAGAAGTAGTAGAAGAGAAAACAGAATAGCATATTTATTTATTTTGATTTCTACTTCTGCTAAAGATAGCTATTCCGATAATGGATATAATTATAACACCTGCTGCAGCATATATATACCAGGCAGTTCCTGTTTTATGGGTTGTATTTGTTGCGGGATTTTCTGCATTACTTGAGGCATCTGCCGGAGTTAAAGCATCACCTAACACATAAGTACTGAAATGGTCTGTTTCAAATGATGCATATTTTATCCCATCTACTGTTGCTATAGTAGCTGGATAAGTGATAACTACATTTGCAGCATCAATTCTGTATACAGACAAATTGGAAGTATTAAGTTCAGATGGCACAGGGATGCTTATTTTAACATTGCCATTTGGCTGTACACTTGTACCGTCTGATGTTAAAGAAATATTAAATGCTGTATAATTTTTTATTCCTGATAAAGCTGCCTTTACATTATCAAAGGCAGTACCGCTTGTTATTTTTTCAGCAACTAATGTAGCACCTGCCGGAACCTGCGAATCTGTTGCATCCAGCTTGATACCTGTATTTTTATTTACATTTGTTACAGGTGCAGGTGGAGCTGCAACTTGTTCTGCTACCGCATTTTTGTCACTTACAGCATTTGCCGGCAGAATTATACATAATAATAAAGATAAAATAATTCCTGAAGTTAATATTTTTTTCATTTTCACAATCTCCTAAAATAGCTTTTAGTACTAGTTTATGCTTGAGTTTTAATATTATGCATAAATAATTGAGAAAATTATTTTTTTTTGATATACTACTAACATGATAGCAGAAGTTATAATAAATAGTACAGCAAAAGAATTAAATAAAACATTTGATTATATAGTGCCTGAAAGCCTAGAGGGAAAAGCTGAAATTGGTTCTAGAGTTTTAGTATCGTTTGGCCCGAAAAAAATAGAAGAGGCATATATAATATCATTTAAAGAAAACTCCGAATATGCCACAAAAGATATTTTAAAAGTAGAAGATAATATATTAACAAAAGAAAATATTGAATTGGCGGCACTTATGGCTAGAAGATATTTCTGCAATATCTCGGATACAATAAAATTAATGCTGCCTCCGGGGAATACAAATAAAAAAATAGAAAACAGAATCAATGCAAAAACAGGCAATTTTGTGTATTTGAAACAAAACGGGTCGCTGAGGGCAACGACCCCTACATCAAAACAACAACGCATACTGGATTTTCTTAAAGAAAACAATGGTATATATATATCAGATTTAGAGAGGGTAACAGATACAAGCAGAGCGATAATCAAAACTCTGGAGAAAAATGGATACATAGAAATAGTCGCCGGCAAAATAGAAAGAAATCCATTTATAAATAAAAAAGTAAAAAAGGACAAACCCTTGAACCTAAACAGCGAGCAGCAAGAGGCATATAATAAAATAATGTGTGAACAAAAATTCAATGAATTTTTGATTTATGGAATAACAGGGTCAGGCAAGACAGAAATTTACCTGCAGCTTATTGGTAATGTGTTAAAGAGCGGAAAAACAGCAATTGTGCTGGTTCCGGAAATATCACTGACACCTCAAATGATAGAAAGATTTCTTGCAAGATTTGGAGAGCAGATTGCAGTTCTGCACAGTAGGTTGTCACCAGGAGAAAGGTATGATGAATGGCATAAAATAAAAAGCGGAAGAGCTAAAATAGTTATAGGAGCAAGGTCTGCAATCTTTGCACCTGTAAGCAATTTGGGGATAATAATTATAGATGAAGAACATGATTTATCGTATAAATCAGATATGACCCCAAGATATAATGCCAAAGATATAGCAAAATACATTGCAAAACAAAATAACATTCCGCTAGTATTAGGCAGTGCAACACCTGATATAACTACATTTGCCAGAGCAAAAGCAGGAAAGATAGAACTAATTACATTATCAAGCAGAGCCAATAATTCGAACCTTCCAAATGTTCAGATAATAGATTTAAGGCAGGAGCTGGCTAACGGCAATCACTCTATGCTAAGCGAAAGTCTGCAAAAGAGAATTGCAGAAAATATTAAAAACAAAAAACAAACCATACTTTTCCTAAACAGGAGAGGGTACTCAACATTTGTAATGTGCAGGGATTGCGGGCATACAGCAAAATGCAGAAAATGCAATATATCTTTAACATATCATAAAAATGATAACAAACTTAGATGCCATTATTGCGGATATACTACTAATGTTCTAACCATATGTCCTGTCTGCCGCAGCAAAAACATAAAGTATTTCGGAACAGGTACGCAGAAGTTGGAAACCGAGATTAAAAAGCTGTTTCCGGAAGCTGCAACTATAAGAATGGATATAGATACAGTAACAAAGAAGAATTCACATGAGAATATTTTAAATGAGTTTAAAAATAATAATATAGATATATTAATTGGGACACAGATGGTTGTAAAGGGACATCATTTCCCTAATGTAACTTTGGTAGGAGTAATTGCTGCAGACAGCAGCCTGAATATAGAAGACTTCAGAAGTAATGAAAGAACATTTGCACTTTTAGTACAAGTAGCTGGAAGAGCCGGCAGAGAGCAGGAAGAGGGAAATGTAATTATACAGACATACAATCCTGATAATTTTGTTGTTCAATATGCAAAAGAGCAGGACTATGACAAATTTTATAATACAGAAATAGCCATAAGAAAACAGTTAAATTATCCTCCGTTTTGTGATATAATAATGTTTGGCATCAGCAGCACAGATAAAACAGAAATAGAAAATGCATCAAAAAAATTATATAATACATTGCAAACATCCTTGTCCCCCTTGGCTAAGGGGGCTACTCGCAGAGAACAACTTGGGGGGGATTCTGTTCGCCCGCAGAACCTCAACATATTTCCACCAGTTTCTGCACCAATAGATAAAATAAAAAACAGATACAGATGGAGAATAATTGTTAAATGCAGGCTGAATAATAATATAATTGATTTGGTGAATAATAGTTTAGAGGATTTTTACAAATTAAAACTAAAAAATGTAGCAGTAATTGTAGATGTAAATCCAAGTAATTTAATGTAGGAATGTAGGAATGTAGGAATGAAAGAAAGAATTTTCGTTACACTCAAATTCTAAAATTAAATTTATTAATTAAGAAATTCGACGTAGGAGAATTTCAACATTCATTCCCAAATTCTTACATTCCTAAATTCTTACATTAAAATTTGATTAAAGGGTAATCACAATAAACATAGCAATATATGGAGAATAGCTATAAGTGGGGGTATAGGTAAAATGGCGTTAAGAACAATAAGAGAAGAAGGAGACGAAATACTAAAGAAGAAGTCAAAAGATGTGGAAGTAATTGATGATAGAATAAAAGAGTTGATACAGGATATGATAGAAACCCTGCACAAGCATGATGGTGTAGGTTTAGCAGCAGTACAGGTCGGGGTCTTGAAGAAAGTAGTAATAATAGATTTGGGCGAGGAAGGAAAGCCTCCATTTGTATTAATCAATCCATATATAATTAAGCAGGAAGGCGAGCAGACTGTAGAAGAAGGCTGCTTAAGCTTCCCAAATAAATTTGCCAAAATTATAAGACCAAAAGAAGTAATTGTAAAATATTTAAGTGAAGATGGAAAAGAAATAGAACTAGATGGCGAAGACCTTCTTGCACAAGCATTATCACATGAAATGGACCACTTAAACGGGATAGTGTTTGTTGATAAAATTATTCCTGGAACTCTAGAAATTGTGACTGAAAAAGATAAGAATGATAAGGATAAAAAGAGAAAGACGCAATAATGTAGGAATGTAAGAATGTAGGAATGTAGGAATGGCTGAGGAAATTCTCCTACGTCGAATTTCTTAATTTATAAATCTTGGAATTTGAGCTTCAGCAAAAATTTATACTTTCATTCCTACATTCTTACATTCCTAAATTCCTAAATTCTTACATTCCTACATTAAAACATTAATGAACACCTCGATAATAAACATATAGAAAGGGTAGTTTAAAGGGTAAAAATGTTAAACATAGTATTCATGGGTACACCAGACTTTGCAAAAAAATCGCTTGAGGCAATCTATAATAAAAAACATAATATTATAGCTGTGTTTACTGTGGCAGATAAGCCGGGGGGAAGAGGGATGAAGCTTACATATTCTCCAGTTAAAGAATATAGCTTAGAGAAAAACTTTAAAATATATCAGCCGGAAAAGTTAAGAGGCAATGAGGAAATTATAAATACAATAAAGTCATTAAACCCGGATATTATCTGTGTTGTAGCTTACGGTATGATTCTGCCAAAAGAATTATTAGATATTCCAAAATACGGATGCATAAATGTGCATCCATCTTTGCTGCCTAAATACAGAGGTTCCAGCCCAATACAAACGGCTATAATAAATGGAGATAGAAAAACTGGTGTGACAACAATGTACATAGATGAGCAAATGGATTCAGGGGATATAATTCTGCAGAAGGAAGTAGATATTGGAGATGAGGAAACAGCAGGTGAGTTATGGGATAGATTATCTGAAATAGGCGCCAAATTATTAATAGAAACTTTAGATAAAATAGAAAAGGATGCAGCCCCTAGAATAAAACAAGGTGAAAATTTTACACTTGCACCAATGCTGGATAAAGGAATCTCTAAAATAGATTGGACAAATAAAACTGCAATGGAAATCAAGAACTTGGTAAGAGGCTTAAATCCTACAATGGGAACATATTCATATTTGAATGGCAGGAAGCTTAAGTTCTGGAAAATTGATGTTTTGGCTCAAAAAGACTTTATAGAAAAGTATCAGGAATTTATAGAATATGATTATAAACTTAGTGATGTAGAACCTGGAACAATTATATATGTAGATAAAAAGGCAGGTTTGTACATAAAGGCAAAAGACGGGATAATCAAAGTGCTGGAAGTGCAGGCGGAAAACGCAAAGAAAATGAGCATACAGGATTTCTTAAGAGGAAATAAAATGCAGGTGGGAGATGTATTTGTATAATGGGATTTTTTCTCATAAAATTAATTGACAAATGGCAAGTTTTAATAGATAATTAACACATATTCAAAAGACAAAGGGAGAGATTATAATGTACGTATTTAACAAAATTACAGTGAATCCGCAATTACCAAAAAAGATAAACAGACTATCTGATATTGCCAATAATCTATGGTGGTCTTGGAATACAGAATTTTTAAAATTATTTAAGCAAATAGATATAGATTTATGGGAGAGATGTGATAGGAATCCCGTTAAATTTCTAAAACTTGTAGAGCAGGATAAAATAGAAGCAATTAGCGAGAATCAGGAGTTTTTAAAGGAATACAATAGAATTGTAGATAATTTTGAAGGATATATGGGAAGCAAAAATCATTGGTTTAGCAAAGAATATCCGGATAATAAAAATGATGTAATTGCCTATTTCTCAGCAGAATACGGGTTAGATGAAACAATACCAACATATTCTGGTGGACTTGGGATTCTTTCAGGTGACCATTTGAAATCAGCAAGTGATTTAGGAGTGCCGGTTGTGGCAGTCGGCATGCTGTATAAAAATGGTTATTTTCATCAGCACATTGACAAAAATGGTCAGCAGCAGACAGAATATCATAATATCGATTTGGATAATTTACCAATATCTCCAGTAAAAAAAGATGATGGAGAAGATTTAATTATTTCACTGAAATTCCCTAAAAGAAAACTTTATTTAAAAGCGTGGAAGATAGCAGTTGGAAGGGTTAACCTATATTTGCTTGATTCCGATATAGAAGAAAATAATGAGGAATACAGACCTATAACTCTAAGGCTTTATGGTGGAGAACAGGAAATGCGAATTCAGCAGGAAATGGTTTTAGGAATTGGAGGAGTGACTTTATTAAAAGAATTGGGATTAAATCCAACTATATATCACATGAATGAAGGACATTCGGCTTTTCTTGTCATAGAACTGATTAAAAATATAATGGAAGAGAAAAAGGTGTCTTTTGAAGTTGCGAAAGATATTGTGTCAAGTAAGACTGCATTTACAACACATACACCGGTTCCGGCAGGAAATGATATATTCCCGTTGGATTTGGTGCAGAAATATTTTAAGGATTATCCGGAAAAATTAGGACTTTCAGATGAGGATTTCTTAAGTCTTGGAATGAAGCCGAATGAAGAAAACAGAATTGGATTCAATATGGGAATATTAGCATTAAAAATATCTGGGAAAAAGAATGGTGTCAGCAGGCTGCATGGTGCAGTTTCAAGAGAATTATTTGGTGAAGTATGGCCTAAAATTGCATCAAATGAAGCCCCTATAACATATGTGACAAACGGAGTACATACATGCACATGGCTTGCACCCAATTTAAAAGAATTATACAATGAATATCTGGCACCTTTTTGGCAGGATAAAATTCATGTGGAAGATACATGGAAGAAAATAGCAGAAATACCGGACAGCCGCCTGTGGGAAGAACATCAAAAAAGAAAAGAGAAAATGCTGGAAATATTGGACAAAAATATAACCAACAGATTTAAGAATGCAGGAATGGGCTATGAAGAAATAAAAGATATAACATCAAAATTAAATCCAAATGCCTTAACAATCGGCTTTGCCAGAAGGTTTGCTACATACAAGAGAGCTTCATTAATATTTAAAGATTTGGAAAGAATAACACAAATCTTAAATAATGCGGATAAACCTGTACAAATAATATTTGCAGGTAAAGCTCATCCGGCAGACAAAGAAGGTCAGGACTTAATAAAATATATACATGAAGTATCAATGATGCCGCAGTTTAGAGGGAAAATCTTTATACTGGAAAATTACAATATAGGAAGTTCAAGATATTTAATATCCGGCGCAGATGTATGGCTGAATAATCCAAGGAGACCGCTTGAAGCCTCTGGAACCAGTGGTGAAAAGGCATCTGTAAATGGAGTTGTAAACTTTAGTATATTAGACGGCTGGTGGGCAGAAGCCTACAACTCCAAGAATGGATGGGCTATTGGAACAAATGCCGAGTACGCTTCATATGAAGAACAGGATATTGCAGACAGTGAAAGCATGTACAATATATTGGAAAACAAAATTATCCCTGCATATTATAACAAAGATGAAAATGGAATTTCGGCTAGTTGGATGGAATACATGAAAAATTCCATAATGTCTACAGGATGGGAATACAGCACAGCTAGAATGCTTGCGGATTATACAAATAAAATATATATGCCTTTATGCAATCTTACAAATAAATATTACAGCAGTTTGGAGCTGGTAACAGAATATGAAAGAATAAAAGAAGGATTATATGAAAATTGGGATGATATTGAGATTACACAAAGCAATAATCTGGACAATATAACTGTAGATGCCGGAAACAATATAAGTGTTGCCTGCACTGTTAAACTGCCTAATATAAGTGTCCAGAATATAGAAGCAGAAGTATATTACGGCAAGATAATGGAAAATGGAATTGTAGAGAATATAAGCATAATACCAATGGAACTCGCAGAGTCGAACGACAAAAAGAAAACATATAAATTTGAAACTAAAGTAGAACTTAAAACAGGCGGAAATTATGGATATACGTTTAGGGTAATGCCGAAACATCCGATGCTTCTTGATTCAGCGAATCTTAATTTGGTAAAATGGATAACGAATTCTTAATGTATGAATGTATGAATTTAGGAATGTATGAATGGTTGTTGAAATTCTCCTATGTCGAATTTCTTAATTTTAAAATTTTAATTTTTGGCATTCGAATGTAATGAGAATTCCTTCACTCATTCCTACATTCGTACATTCGTACATTCGTACATTCCTACATTCATACATTAAAAAATTATATGGTGCAACAAAACCTAAAGGAGGCATAAATAAATTGAGGAAGACAAAAATCGTCTGCACGATCGGTCCTGCAACGGATAACAGGGAAGTCCTAAAAGAGCTTATGGAAGCAGGAATGAATGTAGCAAGAATTAATTTTTCACATGGCAATTATAAAGACCAGGAAGATAGGATTAACATGTTTAAAGAGGTTCGAGCAGAATTAAATCTTCCAATTTCTTTACTTTTAGATACAAAAGGACCTGAAATTAGAATAGGGAAATTTGCAGATAATGAAGTCTTTTTAAATGACGGAGCAAGGTTTACTTTGTTAAATGAAGATATGCTGGGTGATGACACAAAGGTATCAATATCATATAAAACTCTATATCAAGATGTTTCAGCAGGTCAAACCATACTTGTAAATGACGGAACTATTGAGCTTGCAGTAGAAGAAATATCTGAAAAAGATATTGTCTGCAGAGTGGTACATGGGGGAAAACTTACAAATTTAAAAAGCGCCAATGTGCCTGATTTAAAGGTGAATTTGCCAGAGGTTACAGAGAAAGATGTAGAAGATATAAAATACGGAATTGAAGCAGGATTTGACTATATTGCCGCATCATTTGTAAGAAAGCCGGCAGATGTACATGAAGTAAGAAAAGTATTACAAGAAAATAATGGAGAGCATATAAAAGTAATATCTAAAATTGAAAATAGGGAAGGCGTAGATAATTTTGACGAGATACTTAAAGTGTCTGACGGAATAATGGTAGCCAGAGGTGACTTAGGTGTTGAGATACCAATGGAAGAAGTCCCTATACTTCAGAAGCAATTTATAAAGAAAACATATAAATCAGGAAAGCCGGTTATAACGGCAACTCAAATGCTGGAATCAATGATAAACAACCCTAGACCTACAAGAGCAGAAGTAAGTGATGTCGCAAATGCCATATATGACGGCACTTCTGCAATTATGCTGTCTGGAGAAACTGCATCTGGAGCTTTTCCAGTAGAATGTGTAAAAGTAATGAATAAAACTGCAATAACAACAGAAAACGCAATAAAATATTGGGAAAGATGTGAAAAAAGAGAAAATGAATTAGAAAATTATGATTACTTATTTAATATGAATTACTCAGTTTGCACTGTGGCAGAGCATGTAAATGCAAAAGCGATAATTGCATATACAGAAACTGGCAATACTGCAAGAATGGTATCAAGCTTTTCTCCAGAATGTCCAATATTTGCAATAACACAAAATGAAATAACATATAGGCAAACTGGGTTATGCTTTGGGATAATCCCTATGTTGTTTCCACGTCAAGGCAGTATAGATGATTTAATAAAAATTGGTATAGAAGAGTTAAGAAACAACGGATATTTGCAGCATGGAGATACCATACTAATAGCTGGAGGCCCTAAAATAGTAAAGGATTTAGACATAACTGAAGGCGGGTTAAATACCGTAATGGGCGGCATTGTGAAATTGTAGCAAAGGGGTTATTATGAAGGAAAGAAGAGATTTAAGGAACTTGATACTTCCTACTAGTACAATGCAAGAAGTTTTGGATACTGAAACAGAATCACCCGCGCGCCATGCTAAAACAGAAACAGTGGACTTAATTTTTATAGACAGTGAAGATAGCTTGCGCCAGTTACTATTGGAAGACAGAAAGGTTGCTCCAACTGATTATGCAAAAATGCAAGATGCAGTTGTTAGTGGTACCTATACTAATAGATTGGATGAAAAAACAGGCATTGCTTGGTCGCTAGCACGTACTAGTATTTCAGCTTGCTATGTGGGACACGACGGCAATATAATGTATTGCAGTCATGATATTCCTAATGCATGTCTGCGCCCAAGGATACACCTTAAACTGCCATCTGACATTTCAGAACAAAGTAAATTTAAAGTTTTATATAATATACAAGAAGTTAAAGATAGCCAAGATAATGTCTTATACCATACACTTGAATTTGGTGAATATACAAAAACAGAAATAAGTGGAAAAACAAGACAAATACTAGAACAATTATATAATGGCGGCAACTTAAAAGAAGAATTAACTGCTACAGGAATATGGGCTACAGGTAATGGTTCTAAATTTTTCAATCTATTTGCAGGAAAGCATCATCCATATTTTGAATACAAACGGAGAGATATATGCACGTGTTGTTATAGATTCAAATATTGGAGCAGAGTGGGTAAAAGTTGAACCAATTTCTTGGATTATAAAAAATTGGGACGAGATGCCGCAATACATAAATCCCGAAGGAACCGGAGAAGCGGAATATGTTGACTTACAGCCAGAATATGGATTACAAACTAGAATCCCTTTTTATACAGATGTTGATATGAACTATATACTATGGCAAAACAGTACAATTCGCGGATTTCTTAATGGTATAGATGTAAGAAATATTACTGAAAATGGAAATACAAAATATACAGAACCAAATGGAGGAAATTTTACAGGAGAGTGTAATTTTTTAAATGAAGCATTTAATTTAGCAAGAGAACCTATTGTAGAGTATGCAATACCAGACAGCGAAATAGAGATACCAGATAATGCTTTTAATGGATGTATTACGCTAAAAAGATTGATAATACATCGGAAATGTTAAAGTCATAGGTAAAAATGCTTTTGATGGCTGTAAATTCAAGTATGCATACAGGCTGAAAACTGGAGAACTTGTTTTAGATTCTGATTTACCGGAAAAAGAAGAAACTGTAGAAATTATTGAACTTGATACGTTAAAAAGTGTATTTACTAACTTTAATTATGGATTGCTATTAGGAAACAGCGATTTTGCAAATTTAATAAAATTATCGGAGAAATTAAAAAATAGTAAATTTAGAATTCCATATCAATATGTTAAGTATTTACAAGAAACTGGAAACTTGCAATCATTTACAGAAAATAGTGATTTTAAATTTTTTAAAAATACAATGTCGGAATTAGATGCATCTTTTTCAGGAGGGAAAGGCTTAAGCTTTTTCGAGTTTGCGGCAGCACTTCGGGTGTTTCAGCAAACAGAAAATTCTAAATAAATTCGGAGAAGAAACAGATGTTGTTTTAGCTCTAAAAGCAACATCCTTCCTGAAAAAAGCATTAAAAACAGAAGGATTTGAACCGGTTATCTATTACAAATTATTTAATTTAATGCCGATAGGACTTATACCTAATCAAGAGTTTTTCAGATGGATATCACATTTAGAATCAAAAAAAGTTAAGAGAGGGACCTATAAAGAGAAGCGTACAATTATACTCAGATATGATAATTTGGAATTGCTAATAAAGTTAGAAGAAGAGTTTCCAGGTATATTTGCAACAGTAATGTCTGATTTTGAAAGAGCAAAAGGATTTAGAAAAAGCATAAATGAAGAAGGAAAGCCAACCATAATTTCTTGGAAAGATGCATTAATAAAATTTTTTGTAGGAAGTTCATATACAGTTACAAAAGGAAATGAAGATTTAGCATTAGAATTTGCTAAATCAGGAACAGGACAAGATTATTTAGATTTGGCAGTGAAATTAAGAATGCAGGCTGCAGAAGCAGGTACACCAGAACATATTTTGGGTGTGCCTTTGAAAGAACCAACTATAATGGAAAGTATAGAAAAGATTAGAAGAGATACTTCAAGTGAACTTGCTGAAGGAGCAGCTACGATAGCAGAGTTACAGAATAGGCATTTTACATATGAGTGGTTAGGGAAAAATGACCCTGAGAATTTTCTGTTATGGTGTTTTACATCTTGCTGTGGAACATTATTATCATCAGATTACTCAGGAAAACTTGCAAGGGCTGCAATTACTGCACCAGATGTTCAAAGTATAGTTATTAGAGATAAGGATGGGAAGATTATATCTGGAGGAACAATGTATGTAAATAGAGAGGCACGGATATGCTGTTGTCAATAGTTTCGAATTACCTGAACAATATAGAGAATCAAGAAAAAAACCGGAAATATTTGAACTTTACAAAAAAGGAATAGCAGAATTTGTTGCAGAATATAACAGGCAAAATCCTGATAAACCAATTACACAAGTAAATGTAGGAATTAAATTTAATAGATTAGAGTCATTGGTAAAAGAACTGAGAGTAAGCACAGAAGAATTAACTGTTCCAGCAAATTATGGTTTTAGAGATGCAACAGTTGATGAAAAGCATAAACAATATGTTTTATATCCAGAAGAATCAAGAGAATCAGGAGGCCAAGAATTATGAGGATAAATTTAGAACAAACCAAATTAATTGTGCTAACAGGTGAACTTGCACTGAAAGCAGAAGAGTATAAAAAACTTTGTAATAAACTTGATAATTTAAAAGCAAAAAATATTGATGAAAATGATGAAAGATTGTTTGTATTAAAAGATTTGTTTGAACTCAATAACAAACAAATTGTGGATATAAACAGACAGCTGAAAGAATTGAAAAACAGCAAAACCGCAAAAACAGTAATTGAGGATGAACAGTATAGTTCAGATGATATTTTTAAAAGGGAAAAAGAAAGTAAAAAGATTAATCCTGCTGAAGCCAATATAACTGTGGTTTATAGTAAAAAGAATATATTAAAAAAAATCTGGGATAAAATTAAGAGAGCATTAAATAGATAATTCTACTTTAAATTTTTACTGTCTCTTTTTCTTTATTTTCAATCAATATATGTACCATTTTTCTCTTTTCACGATCTAGGTTGTCATTTGCAACAGTAAGCATAAGTTTGATTCTATTAATCTGATTAGATGCACTGCTGCCTGGGTCATAATCAATTGCTGAAATATTTGCATTAGGGTATAGGTTTCTTATAGTCTTTATAACCCCTTTCCCAACAATGTGATTAGGAAGACATGCAAATGGCTGCACGCAAACTATATTAGGTATATCATTTTCTATGTATTCTATCATCTCAGCAGTCAAGAACCAGCCTTCACCAGTTTGATTTCCTGAAGACAATACTTTCTGTGCCTGAGACTCTAGATGCCATATATCAGCAGGAAGCAGGTAACCTTTGCTAGATTTTGACAAGGCTGTTTTTGAAGCTTTTTCTATTCTATTAATAATATTAATTCCTATTTTAGAAACAGCAGATTTCAATTTGCCTTTCTTTAATAATTTGCCAGATATTGCTTGATTAGCCACAACATACTTAACAAATCCCATAAAATCAGGCATTACAACTTCAGCACCTTCTTTATTTAGGTATTCTTCTATATAGTTATTTCCAAATGGGTGATACTTAATAAGTATTTCTCCAACAATTCCGACTCTAGGTTTTGTCAAAGTTTTATCTAATTCTATCTTTTCAAAATCATTTACCATAGAGAAGATGCTCTTTTTAAATTCTCTATAAGAACTCTTTACTGCTAATTTTTTGCACTTGCAGAGCCATTCATTATACAAAGCCTCTGTTTCGCCTTTGTTTACCTCATAAGCTTTATTCTTATTTACAAGTTTTTGTAATAAATCACCGTATATAATTGATTTAATAAGCTTTATAAATGTCTTAAAAGATAATTTGAATGCAGAATTTTTTTCTAGTCCAGCAACATTAAATGATATAACAGGTACCTGAGGAAAGCCTGCATCTTTTACTGCTTTACGAATAAATCCAATATAGTTTGTGGCTCTACAGCCACCTCCTGTTTGAGACATTATAACAGCAGTTCTGTCTGGGTCGTATTTTCCAGATTCCAATGCTTCAATGAGTTGACCAGTGGTCAAAATAGAAGGGTAGCATGAATCATTATTTACATATTTAAGACCTGTAGATACTGTGTCATTGGTACATGTTCGTAATAATTTCACATTATATCCAGAAGATTTTAGGCTAGCTTCCAGAAGCTCAAAATGTATAGGTGCCATTTGAGGAACAAGGATGGTATATTTATTTTTATTCATATCTTCCGTATATTTTGTTTTGTTGAATTCATATTTGTTTGCAAAGGTAACAGTTTGTCGTCCGTGCCATACCTGCAAGCAAAGACCTAATCCTTATACGAACTGTACCTAAGTTATTGATTTCATCTATTTTTATTAAGGTATACATCTTTTTATAATTTGATAATATTTCTTCAACCTGGTCTGTTGTAACAGCATCAACACCACAGCCGAAAGAGTTAAGCTGTACAAGTTCTAAGTTATTATTTGCTCCAACAACATCAGCTGCCGCGTATAATCTAGAGTGGAATGTCCATTGGTCAACAACTCTTAATGGATGTTTTACTCTGCCTAAATGTGCAATACTGTCTTCTGTAAATATTGCCATACCTAAGCCTGTGATTAATGTATCAATTCCATGATTAATTTCAGGGTCCACATGATACGGCCTTCCAGCTAGAACAATACCTTTTAAGTTATTTTTATTTATGTATTCTAATGTTTCTTCACCTTTTTTGCAGATATCATTTTTAGCCTGTACATGCTCAGCTTCAGCTTTTTTAGCAGCTGACATCAATTCTTTTTTATTAAAATTATATTTACTAAACTGAGGCACTTCTAATATTCTCTGAACTAACTTCTTAGGAGCAAGAGGCAGGAATGGGTTTATAAAAGATATTTTATTCAATTGTTCAACATTATTTTTAATAACCTCTGGATATGAAATTACTATAGGGCAGTTATAATGATTGTCTGCGTTTTCGATTTCTTTCCTAGAGTAAGGGATGCAAGGGTAGAAGATAGTATCCACACCTTTTTCTATTAAATCCATAATATGCCCATGTGATAACTTTGCAGGATAGCATACTGACTCTGAAGGCATTGATTCCATGCCTTTTTCATATATTTTCCTTGTACTTTTATCTGAAAGTACAACCCTAAATCCTAATGATGTAAAGAATGTAAACCAGA
>JGI20166J26741_10603337_pt1 | contig 15562 bp, 14 predicted proteins | sample TergutCu122P5_FD_26741 | JGI IMG/M metagenome (IMG submission 26741)
GGGGGGGGGGGGGGGGAGGTGTCATAAACCTTAGATCAAGAGTTATTACAACACTCCAGTATAGTTACTTTTTAACATTCACCCTATCTTGGCACATTCAGCAATGATAAGAAATGGCTGCAAATGCAAGAGCCTGATTTCTACCTCAGCAGAATTTTGAAGATGGATGTACCAGTCTACTCGGGAATTGTGTTGAAAAATAGTGGGAGAAAGAGCTATATTTGATACTGTAGTGACTTATACTTTCAATTTAATGGTCTAGGGAAGAATTAGATTTAGAATAGTATATGGGTTTGAGCCCTTGGGGGCCCAATGCACCTAGGCTTTAAAACAGGCCCTCTATACCCCATACTCTGATACTAGGTTAGAGGAGCCCTGTTCCTTTACCATAGTTCCAGATGGTGCTTATACTTAGCTTCGTAACATCCTCAGGGTCCAAAAAGAAGGAACCCAGATATGCATGTCTGAGTGAGGCCAAGGCCTCTAACTCACACAGAAGGTGGACTGAAGTTTCCTCCTCAGTACCACAACTTAAATTCACCACATACTCAGGGTCAAAAAAAAGCAACCCAGATATGTCAAAATAAAAAACCCTCAAAGTCCCTGGTAAGGGAGCCCCCTCCATTTTCCCCCAGCAGGGTCTCTATGGAGAGAGGTGCTCTGTCTCCAGAGCCAATGGTTTATTCATTCATTTATATCTGCCAGAGTCTGGAAAAAGGAGCCCTCCCATGGTATGCAGGGAAAACATATGATCACCTTCCACAGAGCCCCATGCGGACGAAATGCTTACGTACAATGGGGTGCGGCTTCATTCCCCAAGATGATCGTTAACGACACTGCTATCACTACTCCAGTGCCATGCAGTCTTCAGCATACCTTCCACCTAGGCTTGGGTAGATCAGAGCCCCTTTAGCCAGCATGTGTTGTAACCCTCAACAGGGTATACCTTCCACACTTGTTACTGCCTCCCTCTTGACCCAGGGTATAGTAGAGCACAAATCCACGTAACCCTCAGGTATGGACAAGGGGTTGGATTTATGGGATGCATGGTCTAGGGAACCTTACTTGTGGAATATTTTGTAATGATACTGTCATTCAGTTACTTTCACTCCATTAGGCACGAGAAGAACAAGCAGCAGCTGAGCAGCAGCAATGGCAGCAGCTGCAGGCAGCGGCTCAGATGGTCTCCATGCAGCAGTCAAACCAGGAGGATCCAGATCAGGAGGACTATTCGTAGGTTCAGCAGTTACAGTTGGATGCAGTGTGTGATTGGCATCTGGACAACTGGTTTTCATGGTCAGTTAGTTACTTGTGAATTGTGTAAAATGATATACAGAGAAACTTCTATTTTATGTTCCTGGAATCTACATTTTCACTGATTCTGCACTTTTTTTTCTGTCCTGCCAAAAAGTTCCATCAGAACAACATTAAATATGCATTTGTGCTTCTACCAACTCCCTTGATTATATATTCAAGTGTAGCACGAACTGGCCGTCTGTTGTTTTAAGTATGTTCAGTTAGCAATCAGGCTCTGTTGTTGTCATGCACACTAACTACTTTACAGCTGCACAGTTGTGCCAGCAGAGCAGAGCCATGCACTTAGCATGTGCCACGTGACCCCACATCTGTTGACATGCTGCAGTTGCCTAGTGTAGTTGTTTCCCTGTAGACAATAATGAAGTCAACCAACCACAATCTACTTGTATGATTTTTTTTATAGTGACTGTACTATATATTAATTAAGGTTTTTGAGCCTTGTAATATACTAATGGAGAATTTGTTTCTGTGTATTTTTATTATGGCATTATTAATTTATTGTTTTTGATTTCAATAGTTATATAAGTTTTCAATTTCTTGATTTTACATTTTCCTTCATTTCAGTTATTTCAAATGGTTGCTGCTGAAGTGTAGAATTTAGGTTTTACTGTATCATTTTGAAAATTTATAATTAAGTAATGAAAGCTATAAAACAAGTGAAAGTTCCAGGACCAAATAGAACTTTGTCCTTTTTACACTGATATTTGTTGATTATTTTGAGTATCAGCAGTAGAGTTACATGATCATTCCTGTTGCTCAGGGAATGTATTCTGTTTTTGTGCTGTCTTGAATGACACTGTTTCTGAATGCGAGAGTTGAGATGTAGGCAGTGGTGTTTCTGAAGATCCAAGTGTTCTGGGGTGTGACACTGCACTGTTGGGAGAGTGGTTCCAGACATTTGTTGACCCTGAAGTTGATGGTATTAAGATCCTAGAAACCTCAGGCACTACCTGCTCTGTATGCCAGTAGGACATCCCAGAAGACTTCTAGTCTACAGTGTTAGTGAGCATTTTCAGTTGACATACCTTGTTGTCCCACACACTCCCTACTACTGACATGTGATCTCAAGCTGTGAACACAACAAAATCAGAGCCCTTTTCATTTTCATTAAACTGTTTTTTATGCATGCCCAGTACAGTTTACACTCAGGAAAGGTACTATGACCTCCTTTAGGCCCTTATGACTTGTGTGTGATGGTGTCTGAAGGAAACTTACATATGCCCTTGTGAAGGTGCAGGTGCCCCCTGGAGATGTTTGTGATTAACTGGGGCCAAGAATATCATCACAAACATCAGAAGTTATTTTTGATGTAAAACATGTATTTGATTCCAAGAATGAATGAAATACCAGTAATAAACATACAGAATAACCTAGATAGTCATCAAAATCATGAAGATTTATTTTGAATGAAATACAGGCACTGTTTTTGAAGTATAAAATGCATTAAACAATCGAAGCAGTGGCTCATTCAGACGTGCACAAAAGCAGTCCTCCCCATTTAATGAAAGACAGCAATACTGAACTGAGAGTATGCAATAGCAGAATAGTGTAGGAAGTCAGTCATCAGCTATATGGCACCATCCTGATTTGTCAGAGCCAGTCACAAAAGATTGAAACAGTAGTGTTAAAGTGGCTGACCACAAAAGGCCAGTCCTGTATATCGAGGTCCACAGACATCAACACTGTACTGTACCTGCATCCCAACTTTAATACTACTGCTGGAGTAGTTGTGGTTGTGCATGTGGCACTGTTCATCATTTTTGCCCTTGACTTCAGAGTTCACTTTAATACTTCTTCTTAAATGTGACATATGTTTCTGATCAGTGTACAGCAAAACTGAACATGCCATATTTACTCAACTGTAAGGCAGCCCTCTTTCTGATTTTTACTGTCAGAAAGTATCCATGGTCTTGAAATCTGTGTGATTCACGTGGGCTTGATGTAGCAGGCAATGTTATGTACCAGCTGAGCATTTACAGAATATTTCACCCACAGAAAACATTGTGTGCCACAGTAGAATATCCTGTGCCACAGCAGAACATTCGCTGCCACAGTGGAACATTCTCTGGCACTATAGAAGTTGGCTCAATTGTACGCAAGAAATGCCGTTCTAGTTCTGACATTGATAATACTGTATGTGCAATACACTTAAAAATGAGAGTGTATTTATGCACAGTCATCCAAATATGTTGCATGTTCAGTTCTGAGGGTTCAGTCTGCCTTCTGCAGGCAATTCCTCTAAATAGTATTTATGTATATTTGTAGTTATTGTGTTTTCAGTTTGCTAATTCATTCTGTAAAACCAAAACCCATATTTGCAGTATGGTGTAAATTTTGTTTGCATTCTTTGTCAAATTATTGTTGTTGTCTCTGCTGGAACATAACACGTTATCATCTGGGATATTTTCATATCAATATATTTTGCCAAGCATGTTTTACTTTGTGAGACTTGAGGGTATCACAGTGGTGTTCTGAGTATTCAGGTCTTCTTTGATGTGACTTGTTATTGGCTCAGTGGGTGCGGACATTTCGAAGCACTCTAATGCCTTAATCTTTATGGGTTAAGCAGTCCAAGTCTTCTTGAACTGCTCGGACTCAAAACATTACAGCCCACTCATGCAGTGATTGCAGCATCACATCTCGGAAGACCTGAATCGTCATGTTCCATTTTACTGTCACACTCTGATTCCAAATGCTAACTTCTCTATGATACTACCCAGGCTTGGAGATACTGTATGTGGCATGCCATGTACACTAAGTGGCAAGTTCATTGCAGTGTACTGCTGTCAACAATATGATTTTCTGCTTGTTATATTGGCATGAACTTTCAACAAGAAAAATAGTAGTTACCAGAAGTCATTTTGCAGTGAATCTGATGATGCAGTTGCATGTGACAGTGACATTGAGCTGGATGGAGACAGTAGCAGTGGCTGATAACACAAGGACAACACTGAAGTACTTGGAGAAACCTGCTGCATTGCCAAGCTGTCCTCTATGGACTGTCCTAAAGCTGATGCTGTGTTGCATGTTTGATCATGAAGTTAAGGGCAGGAAAAACCCAGTTTAAGTTGTTGAAGTGTGAATTGTGCATAGTCTCAGTTGTGTCTGTACTGAAAAAGGTGAATTTCAGAATCATGGTATCATCACAGCACTGGAAGGGATATATTCACTGAAGTGTAAATGGATTTGTTTGTTGTATGTGGCTGTATATATATATTGTGAGTTTGGTTCCTTCAATGTTTGGTAGGTCCATGATAACGATAGTTTAACTGTTATTGCTTTGGTACGTGCTGAAGCAGTCAAATGCCATTGTTTTGGTTACTGGACAAGATTGGTGTGAGGGGTGACTGAGGCAGAAGAAACAGTTGAGCATTGAGCACAGTTGTCTGTTTCACAGAACAGTTGTTCTGTTTGCATCAAAAGGTATTAGGGTGTGGGATAACCCAGGATGTATATATAATGGTGTACTATTGGTGTTTGCAAGCATATTTAGTGTTGCCATGATTATCAGAAGAGCTACAATTGCAATCATATTTCATATTACTCTTCCAGTGAAGAACCATTGTTCCCCATACAATAAAACACTGAACTGTCCTCCGTATGGCAGCAAATTGTGTCCTTTGAGAGGTACAAGCAGAATCTGTGTACCATAAATAGGAGGACTTATGAAGCTTTGTGTTACTGTGTGAAAATAGCTGTAGGTCCATTACATGTTGTTACATGTAGATTGTGTTTCAGTGTCATCCTGGGCAACATCACAGCAGCACAGTGACTGGTGACAGCTTCTGTGCAGTGTTCAGTCTGGCAATAGTGTGCATGTGGATGTGCACATGCAGGCTTGTGTGTGTACTGAAACCCTGATCAAATGTTGCTGGGGACAGTTCATCATGTCATTGTATTAAATGGGAAAACTGAAAAGGGTGGGCCTCAAAACATGTTATTTTGTAATTATGTATTCAAATTGACATTGTCTTTATATCATTTCCAAAACTGGATCACTTCAGATGTGAGGCATAAAGGTGGACAGGTTCTTGCTAAACACCAGCAACACTCAGGAGCTGAAGCGTCCATCACAGTTGCAGAGACTAACTGGTTATTGCTGTATAGCGAAAGAGTAGCTATTTATTGTGAGAATCATACAGAACATATAAATACAGTGTGTGTATGGAGAAATTGCTGTTTTCAAATGCTAACACAGGTGGTGTGTACAGTAACCAGTATACCTTTAAGGACTAAGTAATTTAGTCTCACAAGATTGCGTTGTCCAGATCTGCCAACCTTCCTGTGTAGTCATATATTTTCAATCTCATATTTCAGATGAACATACAGTAACAATGACAATACCAAATTGTAACATCCTCAGAATCCTGACTAAGTTTGCAGCCTTGAGAAGTCTGGCAGTTTTCTGCCAGAAAGGGTAAGTGCAGATACATCCCTGTTATTGCTGGTCCCAGGACTTGCACAGGTTTTCTTTAATGGAGGAGAAGACAGTTTACTGCACTCTGTCTCAGTACTGTCTGTGTATCCTTGACAACAGGGAAGGTATCACTCCGATGGTAGTGTTGGTTCCAAGACCTGAAGATGTCTCCAAACAATTTTCACACCAGGGATTAATTGTAAGTGGAAATGCTGGAGCTGTCAGAATACTTTCATTCCTCAGGTAGTCTGCAAACAAGGGCTGTGGATGGACCACTTTTATATGTGAACTGTTGCAGTTTTTTTTTAAATTGATATTACAGCATGCTCCGCCCCATTACATAGTAACACTACATGCTTTACATTACTGAAGCTTTAGTTTTACAATAAACTTTTACATTTAATAATTACAAACTATAGTGAAGATTCATAATGTCAGTAATACTATTTTGACTGCTAAACTTATGATTGAAAATATTAACATAATTCTCTGAGATCTGTCTATCTTTTATAGTAAAGTGTCGTTGCAAGTCTGAAAGTCTGTGGATTTGACAAATTTTACAAAAATTTGTAAATGATCATTGGCTAGTGTTTCATTTGTCATAGGCCAATTGCCACAAGTGTTTTTTTATTTGTTTTATCATTTCATTCCTTTGGTTATGTAATATCTTACAGTGAAATATTAAGTGTTTTGTAGTTTGTTCTTCTTCTTCACACGGGCACAGGTTATCTATTAATCCAAATCTGTGAAGGTATGACCTTAGTTTCCCATGTCCTGTTACCATTGTTGTAAACTCTGGGAATACAGGAATTTTCTGTTGTAATCTATTCCTCACTGATGGGAAAAAAGCTTTGGTCACTGCCCCTTTCCCCCTATTCATCCACTGCCGTTGCCACATATGAAGTCCATTTTCCTTCTGTCACGTTATAATCACCTCTCTTGGCATCTTGTCGCATACAATTGGTCCATCTTTCGCAACACCTTCTTTTGCAAGTCTATCCACCAACTCATTCCCCTCTATCCCTGCATGTCCTTTTACCCAAGCGAAATGCATAGTCCACTTTAAATGCGCCAGTACAATAATTTTGTTTCTGATCAATTCTATCAGTCAGTTCCATTTGAATTTGTTTTGCAATAAATCCAAAGTTATCTTGCTGTCAGTGTATATGCAATGTGTTTATCATTATCCTGTCCATCCTGTATTTCTTCAAATTTTTCTAAAACTTTTAAAATTGCAATATGCTCGGCTTGATTATTGGAACAGTGTCCATGTAGTTTAAACTTCAGTTGTTGTACCAACTTGCCATTCACAAATATAATTCCTGCTGCCCCAACATTGTCTCCAGTTTTACTGCTGACTGTATACACTTCAGTTGTATACATAGTACCGTTCTCCACTCCATGAATTATCACAAGTTCCGCAGGATGTTGCCAGTATCTTACATCCAATGGTGCATCATATTCTAGATTGCTAATTTTTGTTGCCATATAAGTTTGTACCTTTTGCTCTGTTATTTGTATGGGTCATACATCAGCTGTCACACAAGAGACATCATATGAGATAGTCTGGTATGCTTTAACTATTTTAATGTTTATGAATCTTTGTATTCTTTTATATTTTGTAAGGTTCCTGTGTTTCCATATAGCTTCTACCCATATGGGTGCTCCATATGTTAGAATTGGGACTACCACTCCCTCATGAATTGTCTTGGGTGCTTTGTGCCCTAAACCCTATTGTAGCTTTGCTGTTATAGCTAACATATGGATAAGAGTATTTAATTTTGCCATAGTATGGTCAATATGTGCATTAAAATTTAATTTGCTGTCTAGATATATTCCTAAATATTTCATTTCTTCATTCTGGTCCAGTCTTTGGTAATTCAAGTAAAACTTTACTTCCCTGTTTTCGTTTATTTTCCTTGATATAAATAAAACCTTAGATTTTTTGTTGTTAAATTCTATTCTATTGTTAGTGGCCTATCTCTCAATTTTCTTTAAATCCTGATTTGCATAATTTTCTGTTTATATTTTACATGCTCCTCTTGTTAAAACAAATCATCTGCAAAGGCTATCACTTTAGTTCGGCTATTGAATTTCAAATTTAGAAGTGAATTTGTGGTGAACTTCCGAGGAGAGGCAAACAGGCAAGATAGGGGGAGGGTAAGGGGGTACTGCAAACAAAATGTCCAGAGGGACTGAAGCTGTGGATATAGTTCCAGCAGACTAAATGCTTTTTGAGAAAGGTGTACCACTGCCTGGCTGTTCCAAGGTGAACATGGCAGTGACAATACCTTGCCAATTGCTGAGAGTCTTCATCTTTTTGAAATATGAAGACTTTTTGGAGATGGCCTTGACATTTTTGTACTGCAAATCATTGCTCAACCCTGAGTAGCATTGCTGCTGTACCACATCCATTCCACAAGCTCCAAACACCTGCTTCAGAGCTTTGTTACAGTCATTTAGCCTATTTATTTGCTAGTTATGTAATGTCTGCATTCATGTGTTTATTGGGGATTTAAATGGCCACTCATTTTTTTGCATGTTCTTATCCAAAACCTTGAGCCAATGTTGCATTTTCTGAGCCTCACACTATGTGTAGAGTTAAGTTGTCCTTTGGCACTAGGGCATTAATCATCAAAGTGCCCTACTTGTTAGTGACCTGCCTCCTGTCATGTGATTATACCTTGGCTGCCTTGACATTTAAATTCACCATTTTAGAGGTCATGATTCTCTAGCATCCATGACTGAGCCATGTGCTACAACATGTTGTCTGTGCATCGAAGCACTCTACTGTGAAGGTACGTGTGTAACTAGCATCAGGACATCATTTGCATACATGATCAGAAATAAAAAATGCACTGATCAAGTTGTATTATTTTACTCGCCACAGTAGTGACCTACTTATGTCTTGGCCAACTTAATGGTGGTGGTAGTAGTAGTAGTAGTAGTAATCATAATAATAATAATTCATAATTTGGCATATCTGGAGGCAGTGTAGTGACTGAGACAAACCTAGTTGTGATGCATGCAAATTACACAGAAAATGTCCATTTTGTATCAAAGTATTATGATAGTAAAAGCTGGGGCTGTAGTGTGTTGCTGTGGCACATTAGTACCAGGCGATATGGTATCATACAGAAGCCTACAAAATGAACCTTTCCTGCAGCAAAATGTCACTGTTACATTCCTTCACACCACATCACACGTACTGTAATCTTAGACTGCACTTTGTCACCCACAGTTCTTACTACTTGCCCTTTACGTATGTATCTACTTGTAATACCACCGACATTCTGCCCCTAAACTGCTTTTGTTCATTTACATTAGTATGTCAGAATATATACAGGCATATGATAGGATGACTTGCAAGTAATGAATTGGAAGGGTGTTGAAGGAAGTAGTCACAGAGTAATTTAATGCAACTGTTTAAGCATTTTCATGGCAGGAATGGGAAAAACCATGATAAAGGAAAAGAAGAGCATGGGAATTGTAGAGGCACACAACAAACACGTTAAAATATATGAACTGAAGGTGACTGCTAAAACAGGAAGGAACATACCAGGATTTTCAACATAATCTGAAGCAGTTGCTACTTACACAGAAGCACATATCCCAGAGAACTTCTTGTGTTGCTGTAATGCAGTGCTGACACTCAGCTTGAGATCAATGGGGCTTCAGAGTGTAGAATGTCTAAATTATTTGGCATGTTTTTCTAAAGTAAGTTTCATTTCAGGCCTTTCACTTGTATCGGCGGTGGAATCAAAAGGTCAGTCCTTTCAAGGTGAATGTATGTACTGTGGAACGGTTTTGTTTGCCCCATTTTGCATGATACCCAGTCTGTTAGGAGTAGTGGTTTTGCTTTAGTTGAGAGGGCACTTATTTTCAAAGATACACTAATTTCTTGATTTTATATTTCTTATAACATTTAATAAAATGTTGTTCAGTGAATTTTTCATCTTATGTTTGTGCTGCTTGCATTCTTATTGCTTAGCCAAATATGTTGTAATGACAATGGAGCAAAGGAACAGTGTACAACATCTTAGTATGAGTGTCGACACTGGTGACTGACATGCAGCAAGCAAAAGGGTGTGTAACAGACACTGGTCTTCACATTAATAGGTGGTAACCAAATTTTGTCATTTATAAAGTTCTTTTCAAAAACACTACAGATAAGACTCATAAATAATTTTGGCTATTTGTTTTCATCTGTACTGGTGTGTCACAAGATTTTAACTTAAATGCCAAAGTGTGCTACGAGTGATCACATTTCTTTCATTCTTATTTGTCATTACACCAGCCTTTGCTGCTCTTTCATGTCAAGTTATTATTACCTCAATATTATTATGTTTGATATGTACTGTCATTTTTCAGTACAGCCAAAATTTATCTTCCAATATATGTGTAAATATATTTTATTGGTTTATTCATGGTGATTTGAAATGTGGTATTTCACTCTAAGTTTTAGGAATATAAGATATGGGTCCCTAGAAGAATATTTTGGCCTGGAAAACCAAAAATTATGGATCATAAAAGTTACATAATATTCTAATGACTGAATATATTGTACTGAAAACTGCTAAGCAGTTCAACTAGGATTAAAAATGAAATAAGAAAATAGGACTACATTATGATGTTTCATACATCCAGGTTAAAAAATACATACAAACGTGCATATCGAAAATCTGAAGAGATTATACCACTTGGTATACTATGTGCATATGAAGGCATCGTACTGAAGATTATATTAAGGAACTAGAAAATGAGAATGTGAACTAGATTCAGTGTGGCTGAGGATAACGGAAATTGGCGGGATCACATGAACCTTCTGGTTTTATGGGAGGCAAGGAACTCCTTGGGTACACGGCGACTACTCATTTCTCTGTACACAATGAAGTAAATTAGTATTAATTTCAATCATACATGATTAACACTTTCGATTTAAAAGTACGCAAATACACATCCTCCGAAAATACGCGCCAGTCTGTTACCGACACCACGGACCAACAATTGCCCGTGACCGCTTGTGCTCACGGATTAGAGGTCCACATCCGTGCCATTGTGCGTAGATGTATAAGTGAAGGTAGTGAACGGTTTAAATAAACAGGACTCCAAAGGGACCCTCACCGAGTGACCAAGGTCCATGTAATGACGCGTTTTTTTTTATGTAATAAGGCCTGCGTTATTGAAAGCTAGACGGTAAACTTACGGCGACACAAGGTTAATCCGTGCTGTTTGAACGGAATGGATTAACGCGATAGCCTAGCGCACAGATCATCTAGTATAGGCCTGGCGCAACTATTGTGCTATTTTCGAAAGTAGGAAATTTTATCCGTGCAAATGGGGGGAAGTAATATTCTGATCCATTGTGTTATAATCTGTGCCGCATAATAATCTGTGATTGGTGGCGCAGATCACGGTGTGTAGAAGTGAGTGTCCCCAGATGACTGGTATGTGTGACATTGAGTTTGCAGTGAAGTTGAGTTCGGTATGCTTGTGTATATAAAAGCAGATTAACATGAATTACAGGACCAAGAAGCGGCAGTCATGGATACGTGTGGTAAGTTCAGTAGTTAAGCGATGGCGATTCTCTTACATCTAGCTGTAGAGTTATTTCGTGGTAATTGTATGTGTAGGGCTATATAGGAAGTTAAATTCACCTCCTGGCATGACCAGAAAATAGTCGTGTAGAAGTGTGTTATATATTCTCGTAGTACATGCTGGGTACAGTAATGTTCGTGATCGAAAACAAATGATGGCAATGAACTCTTGAGTTTCATGAACTAAGTACGTCCCACGATACAGATAGCTACATCCACTCAGTAATGATCTGTAGTCTATTATTCTGGGAGCACTCCACGGACAGCATAAAGATTTTAAGGTTGCAAGAGAAGATTATTAGGATCATGATGGGTTGTGGAAGTAGTGACTCTTGCAGAAAATTGTTTTTTTTTTTTTAAATTTAGAAATCTTACCACTTCCCAATACATTCTTTCTCTCCTTTATGATAAGAAATAAGAATCTTCTGGTAAATTCTGAGGTATATCACATTGACACTAGACAACATGCAAATTTTCACCAACCTTTTGTGAATTTGACTAAGTATGAGAAGAGAGTGTACTGTTTAGTTTTAAGGGTGTTCAATAAACTTCCTACATATATAAAAACAGAGTCTGATAATCCCAAGAAGTTTAAATTGGTTTTACAGAAATTTTTGTATGAAAATTCCTTTTACTCTCTGGATAAGTATTTTGAACTTCAAAAAAGTTAAATATATTTACATATGATTTGGATTGGTATTTGCAAGTTTAGTGCATGAAGTTGATATGCATGTATGTTCCTTTTTGCCATATCTACTAATGTGTATCTTAGATCTGTTTGTGTATGTAACACAACTACATGAATGTAGCAATCTTCATCTCTTATGAAGTGATGTGGTAAATTATTTTCTTGGCCAGTAGGTACTTTGTCTTTTAAATTGGTGCTCTAATGTTATTATTTTATATGAAAATACTTTATGTTATGTTCATACCTCAAACATTATACTAGACCTAGCAAATAAAATTATTGTACACTTTTATGTTGACTTTACTTCTAGACTTCTTAAGCAAACATGACTATTTCCAGAACCATATGGATTTTGTAATCCTGTACGGATCCACGTAATGAAAATAAATGATGTGATACAGAGACCTGTATTGTGATCGAGGACAGAAGTAGTGCAGAGAAACTTAGGGTTCATAAGGATAAAAGTTACACAATCTTTAGGTGACACATCCTCATTGTGCTCAGATTAATAAATATATTTAAAAGAGTTCTGTAATGCACAGCACAGTTGTGTTGTGCATGACGGAATTCTTGATAACTGGGATGTGCATGACGGAACTCTTTTAAGTATATTTATGGTACACGTCTTATATTGTTTGTCCCGTGCATTGTCGTTAACCAGTTCACAACATCCACCAAAAAAGTGTGCAGTATTCTTTCTTCGATATTTATATGATAATGTCACATTGTGTTAGGGAACTGTTATAAAATAATATGGATTCTTCATATTCTTATCCTTCACTCTTTTGATTGGTTGGCAGCTTTCCATCTGGAGTTGTTGCAAGCCATTCTTTTCAGCTACTGTGTTTCTGGTGACTTGCTTTAAGTATTGTAGTTGAGGTCTTCCCACAACCTTTTTTCTGAATATTGCTTCTTCAAGCAACCGAAGTATTACAACAATAATGTTAGTTATTTTTATACATAATTAACATGGTGTAAAAAAGTCATGTGGTAAAATATAGACAGTTCTTTGTAGAATAGCTGTATAATACTTATTTTGCACATAAACTGAGGTAACCACGTGGTGTCATGGTAAATATGAAGGCATAGTTGTAGTATGTGTACAGCACTTTGTAACAAGACACACTGCAACTGTAAAGTTACATCATTTACAATACCATTGCTGGACATGCATATAACTCTGTAATTCCAAAATCTGTGTATGGATGCCACTAAGAGCAGACAAACAGTATGACAAGTCAACATGCAGCCAGTCCAAGAAATGCTGCACTTCTAGTTATATAAAGCTTTAAGAATTTTCAGTCAAGGCAGATTTTCCAGCATAGTAGCAGAGGTGAGTTAATGCAGGTTGGAGTACTTCTGTATCATCATTTAAATATTTAAGAATTTTTGAGTGTGCCTGAAAGATTACTGAATAACTTTATACCTGTGTAGTGTAGTCATTTTTTGTATTTACTGAGGTTAGAATGTGTTCTGTGTGGCCCACGTGTGTCTTGTGTCTCAGTTGCGTAAATCTGAATTATGTGAAGTTCTTCCAAGTTTTCCACAACCGATGATGTAACCAGAGTACAAATTTTGTTGCATGTGGATGTACTTTAAGCTGATGAAGTAATTTTCTACAAAAGATCTGTTTTCTAACAAGTGCCATTATTGTAATAATTTTAGACTGTATGAAACAGGACTGTACTCTACAGGGGGTGGGTACATGTATACAGGAGCTGCAAGTAGTGAACTTAATGGAGCAGATTCTTGTGAACTGATTGTCTTTCAGCTAGTTGAGATGTTTAATTACTAGACCTACAACTACTGACCACCAGACCCTGTTCTGACCAGATGGTTCCAGTCCACATTCATACATTCTATTTATACAGCTTCCTGTCACTGTTTTTCTCCCATCTGTGCCCCAGCCCCTCAGGTTGTTTCTTTTGCTCAGGTTCTCTGTCCAAAACATGTACACATGTTTATGACTGCCATCAATGTTATGTGTTCTGCATTTGGTCACCCCAACAACATTTGCTGTTGCAAACTGTGTTAGATGTTTAACCACCTGATGTAGCTGGTAGCCCAGGATGTTACTGAAATTATGAAACTCCTAATAATGATGAAGTACAGTTGCCATCAAAACATAGCATCTTGTGTTATGTGGGTACATATTGCTCATGTAAGATATGCCTGCCTGGGTTCGTGTATTGGTAGATACTTCAGGTTGATGTGTGTTATGGCACTGTGGTATACTGTTGGAAGGAAAGAGCTGTCTTCTGCACAAGGTTCATAGTAGGTTAAAGGAGTTGCTGCTTAACAGTTTATTCTCTTTAATCAGTTCTTATTTCTTGTGTGCAGTAAAAATGTGCAGACTGTCTAGAATGGCCATTTGTGTTCATGTATTTATGATGTTCATTATTGTTGTTTGTTCTCCAACTACTGAAGGATTGTTTGATATTCAAAATACTATAGCATATTTAGAAGAGTTTGTTGTATTTAATGTTTAATATGTGTTCTTACGGCATGTTGCCTGCAACTGTTCCATCAGTTTATCCAGTATGGATGCTTTTGCATTCTGAGCAAGTGCGTTTGTAGTTACTGAGAGCATTATGTTCTGTATACACCGATGTTTTATGTATATATGATACATTGTAGCATTACAAAGTTAAAAGAGAGCATCACATTATGTGGTTTGCATTTTATTGACAGGGATGTTTCACCATACTTACTGATAGCATCGTAATCCTATGCATACAGAATCTCTGTCCCACTGAACTGTCTAATTCCTCACATGTGACTGGCCTTTCTCACACTGTACCTTCTTGTTCTCCACATGTCACTGGCCTCTGTCCAACTGCACTGTCTCTCTCATGACACTGGCCTGTGTCCCATTGTACTGTCTAATTCCTCACATATTATTGGCCTCTATCCCCCTGTACTGTCTGATTCCTTGCATTTCACTGGGCTCTGTCCAATTGTACTGTCTAATTACATATCACTGGCCTCTATCCAACTGTACTGTCTAATTCCTCTCATGTCACTGGCCTTTGTCCAAATGTACTGTCTGATTCCTTGCATTTCACTGGTCTCTGTCCAATTGTACTGTCTAATTACATATCACTGGCCTCTGTCCAACTGTACTGTCTAATTCCTCTCATGTCAGCTGGCCTCTGTCCCATTGTTCTGTCTAATTCCTCACTTGCCACTGGCCTCTGTCCAAATGTACTGTCTTATTCCTTGCATTTCACTGGCCTCTGTCCAACTGTACTATCTAATTACTCACATATCACTTACTTCTGTCTCACATTACTAATTCCTCACATGTCACTGGCCTCTGTCCAATTGTACTGTCTAATTACATATCACTGGCCTCTGTCCAACTGTACTGTCTAATTACTCACATGTCGCTTACTTCTGTCTCACATTACTAATTCCTCACATGTCACTGGCCTCTGTCCAATTGTACTGTCTAATTACATATCACTGGCCTCTGTCAAACTGTACTGTCTAATTCCTCTCATGTCAACTGACCTCTGTCCCATTGTCCTGTCTAATTCCTCA
>JGI20166J26741_10604448_pt1 | contig 15558 bp, 13 predicted proteins | sample TergutCu122P5_FD_26741 | JGI IMG/M metagenome (IMG submission 26741)
TTGTGAAGAGAACAGCCAGTACGTTTCAGTACGTTTAGGCCGGCAGGCGGCATTTAAATCCAGTACGTTTTAGTACGTTAGGGCCGGCAAAGGGTTAATAGTAGCTGAAGAGTTATGCAGTTTACATGACATTTTTTTTGAAATACAGAGAAAATTGTTGGAGATGTGTGCACTTTGCTACACCACTTACCAGTTTGCCTCTCCACCCCCATGCTGATAGTGATCACATTAACTGCCAAGAAGATTAAGGAAGAAAAGTCACAGGACAGGTTGTCTGTATCAATGAGAAATTAACAGAAAGAACACATTTTGTGTAATTTCATCCATGATTACTTGTGACACATGTTTTTGTATGGCAGTGTCTGAAAACATTATTTACAGATGTAAATGTATTTCTTGTAGTTTAGTATTAAATTATGAAACAATGCAATAGTGGATACCAGCTCTGCTATGCAGGTAATCTCATTGAACACACAAGACTTTCTTTCATAATAATCCATAATTGAGGAATGACATGAATTCAAAGAAGTTTTAGACAGACTATTAAGTTATATGTGTGTGGATATATATGTATGTATATATATATATATATATTTGTTGTATAATAAATATATACTTTACATAAATACCTCTTCTATATACCAAAATTGTGACAAAAGTCCATTTCCTCCTGGATACAGTTGGGTGGTGTAATAGCCTGATCAAATGATTGATTGATGGTTTTATTAATTCATTGGATTTTTTCAACATGACTGTTGAGCTGTGGCATCATTTGCAGACTCTGCTGTACTGAAACCAAACATCTGACACATTCTGTAGGAATAATAGCTGTGTAACAGTAATGGTTCTGAATGTTGCTATTTACAAACACATTTATGCAGCCATTTTGTCAATTCATCCACTACAGCTAAGCTGTGGGTGGGTTTCTGCAGCATACTTTGGATGAAGTGTGACTGATTCTTAAGTTGTTTGATAGTGTGTTTTAGCTGCATGTCAGCACTAAGCAAGGTGGCTGAAGTAGTACTGCTTTTAACTTGTATTCAGGAGGTGCCCTTTTCAAATCTTGGCTAGGACACCAATTACCCTGATGGACTTTTTTATGATTTTGCTCATTCTTTCCAGACAAATGCCAGGATAGTAACGCAGTTAGGTCACAACTGCTTCCTTCTGCATCCTTTCCAATTCATTTTTCAATGTTATCTTACCATTTGCTGCTGTGTAGTCAAAGATACTGACTGACTTTATTAAAATAAGTCTTAGGTAAACTAAATATGTGCATGTGTCAGATAAGACAATCAGAAATAAGGATTTAGAGGAAGAAAGTAATATGTATTGAATCTCATTAATTTCCAATACCATTTCAATCCCCACAATTTATCATGTCACTGTTATATTTAAGCTTCCTTGCATTTTCTATAGTAGAAAGAAAAAAGAATACCAACAGTGTGGTCCTTAATGCTGCAGATGCATGTATGTGAAGCAGTCAGAGCTTATTTTCCTCTTGTATCCAGTTTAGTATTCACACCATTGAAAAAAAAAATTAAATATAAATCACAAATTTTAATGTCATATATAGTTTTGTTATGCACAAAATTTATTACGAGGCAAGTTGATAATTGTATGGAATGTAAAAATGATACACACACTCAACAGTATGTGAACATGCAGATGTAACAGTGACATGGAATCATGGGGTACACACATATGGAGAATTTGTAGAAAACAGGCTAGATGTAAGAATTAAGAACAAAGAAGAGAAAACATGCTTACTGATAAATGTAGCAATATCAGCAGACAGGAATGTCACACAAAAGGAAGCAGGAAAGATACTAAAATAAAAGAGTTTATTTATAGAGTTACAATGAATGTGGAGTAAAAATTGTATGATTATACCGGTAATTATTGGAGCCACCAAAATAGTAGCAAAAAGCTTAAAAAAATTTGGAAGCCATACCAGAAAAACATTCACTAGACTGACTATGAAAGAGAGCTATACTAGGAACACTGCACAAAATAGGAAAGTTCTACAGTCTGAAATTTGATGCCTGGACAGTGGGGCTCACCATCATTTCGAGAGGACAAAGTACCATCAACAAAAGGCCTGTGACAAGAGACGTGATGGTGGTGAAGATGATTCATGCAGATGCAACTCAGGTGTAGAAAATATCCAGCATATAATATCTGGATATCAAACAATACAATAGGATTGCAATGCCTGATACAATAACAGTGCACAAATATTGCAGGATGGAACTGGTTTAGTTGTGTTCAACACAACTAAACCAGTTCCATTCTGATCACGCTAGCAGTCAGCCAGCATAACCTGGTATGTAAACATAGAATTTCACTGTAGCAGCAGAACCTATTGCATTTTCTGGAATATTTTTACTATTTTAACCTTTTTTATATAACATAGAATTTTACCTACAACATGTTTTACAATTTAACTACAATGTACATGAATATACGCTAGTAATTTTACCCATCTTTAAAATTTCAGTATGACAAATACCTATTGCTGTGTATACAGTACTAGACTCCTGATGATAGACATTAAACCTGTCTGAAACATGTAGAGTGCTAAACCAAAATAAATTTGTGAAATAGTGCATCACGTTGGTGTTATAAGAATATATCATGATGCATGGTCCACTGAATGTCCAAAAAAAAAAAAAAAAAAATCTCTCCACTATTGAAAGTACCCCCTGCTATAAGTACAGTCCATCTAAGGTCTTAAAGAATAATCTGGCACGATACAACTGTCTCGCACAACTGCCGTGACATCACACTCCTTGAAAAGACCAATACAATACTTTAATTGATGTCAGCCTACCAAATTTGGGTAATTTGCAAACTGCTTATGCCAAAAAAATGAGAAAATATGAAGAATTAGGCATTGAAGTGAGACTTGCTAATAATTTGATGGAATACATCACGTTGTGCTTAGATAGTACTAATAAAGTAGAACAGCGGTATGTCAGGCACAGCTAATTTATTGTATTATATCATACGCTACATGTTTCAACCTATATGCAGGTCATCTTCAGGCCTTCTTTTACAGGTGAGTCCATAAAATGGTATGCATGTTGGGATCCAAACATGTTAACAAGATAGAATACTTAAAAACATAAAACGTTTATGTTGGTCAAATAAGGTAGAAACTGGGAATGACGTTGAGATCTGTGTTTTTACTGCTAGGTGGTGCCACTTTGGATGTCTGTATTATGCCCTGTGTTCTTGATGCAAATCTTGCTTTGTTGTCTTTTGGGGTTGTGGTATGTGTGTTTTCTAGAGCTTGAAATGAGTATGATACTCTGTGTATTTGTTCCTGAAATTGTGATGGAATGTTAAGTTGTGCTTTAGTTGGGTAGGTTATTTACTATAAAATAACATTATACAGTTGTGAATTACTTGTGCAGGGTTGGTTGAGCGTGTCTTCCTCTATCACTATGAATGCTCCTTTGTCACTTCATGTGGTTCGTCCAATATGGTACAGGGGTCTTCTGTTAACTTGTCGTATAGTTAACCTTCGTGTTGACGTTATTTGGCGTGGTTATGATTGGTTTTCGGATGTTGTGACTGACGTACCACTGTTCTACTTTATTGAAATGAAACAAGTGGCAAGTATGACGGGGTGCTGATAAGTCCTTAGCCCGACCAGGAAAGAAACATGCTACAGCGACCAAACTCGGGAATTATTCAACATTTTCCCGACGAATCTCAATACACTTCTTAGCCCAATGATCTAACTTATGCAAGCCACTAAAAAAAAATTCAGAAGGTTGTCCGTCCAACCAGGTCTCCGTGGCAGCAATGACCTCCGCGTCGGACGAAAAATGGCGACCTTTCAATTGTTTTTTCAGTACAGGGAACAGGTGGTAGTCCAACAGGGCCAGATCCGGAGAATAGGGTGTGTGATCAAGACATTGGAAGCCCAGGTAGGCCACTTTCTTCTGGCTTACAAGTGCCCAGTGAGGCAGGGCATTGTCGTGCAAGAACAAGACGCCCTTGGTGACCTTCCCGCAGCGTTTTTTCTTCAAAATATCCTTAAATTGCACCAGCAGAGATGAGTAATACTCCGCGTTGATAGTTTGGCCCTTTGGAAGATAATCAATGAGGAGGATGTCATCTTGATCCCAAAAAATCGAGGAGAGAATTTTTCCAGCGGATTTTTGCAAATTTTTTGGGGTGGGGTGAGCAGCTATGCCGCCAATCCATTGGTTGTTGCTTTGTCTCCGGGTCATAGTGATATAATCAGGTTTCGTCCATGGTCAATCGCGACAGGAAATCATTTGGATCGTGCCGAAAAAATTGCAGAAGTTGCTGAGACGACTGGCACCGTTGATGTTTTTGGTCCGCATTCAGGCATTTTGGGACCCACTTCACAGAGAGCTTCCGCATGTCCAAATCTTCATGAATGATGGACTCAACCCGCTCACGTGAGATGCCCAGTTGCTCAGCCATTTATTTAGCCGAAATCCGGCAGTCTTCCAAGATTAGCTTGTGAATTTGATCAATAATCTCTGGGGTGGTCACTGTTTTGGGTCGTCCAGGACGAGGCGCAACATTTCTATCAGAATGGTGTGAATTTTCTTCGGCGCCTTTCCTTGCTGAAAAAAAAAACTTGACAGCGCGCGTCTCGATGTTGTTGAAATCGCGCGCGGCGCCTGACATGCTTCCTTTCAGCCTCTGTAACAAGAAAAGACTTGCGATTCGGCACATGAACAGACCTCTCTTTCCAACGACACCATCGATCCGTCCTATGACATCGGGAAGTAGGTCGTGCTAATGATTTATCAGCACCCCCTAATAGAAGCAGTGTATATCCTACCTGTCCCTATATCAGCAGCAGGAGTCATTCCTCACACTGCATGATGTCCTCAAGCGACTAGACTTACTGGATTTGCTGTATGTGACCATACAAAGATCTGTAAAATAAAGACATGAAACTTAGAAAAGTTCTTAGGTGACAATACATTTCAACAATAAGTAATACATGTACTTACCTTTCACCTTCATTATTAAACACATGAGGTGGTATAACTCTACTGTGTTAAACATGAGTTAATGACACAGCAACAACAAACAATGATAATAATAGTAAATTTTCTTTGTACACTTTTTGAGAGGAGCCAGGAAATGTAGTCAGTATTGTGGCTTGGTTATGGGCTGGGCAACTGAGGATTCATGGTTCAATTGCTGCATAGGTATAAGATTTTTATCTTCTCCTATGTATCCAAGCCCATTCTGAGACCCAACCAGCCTCCTGTTCATGGAGTACAGAAGGGCCTTCTCTGGAAGTAAAGTAGACAGGGCATGACACTGAACATTGGACTACATTTAGTGCCGAGGTTAATGCTAAGTGGAGCTATACCTCCCTTCCCCTGTATGTCTTCATGGCATGCAAAGGGATTGTACTTATTTATTCATTTATTTTTTTATTTCATTACATTCCAGAGATCCATAATTGGTAGCAAAACCACTGGATGTAGAATTTGTCATCATACATCATATAATGGTTCTATATTAACATCAATATAGAACAAGTCATCATGCGTACACAGGATTAGATCTCAATTTAAATTATTACTTGTATTGTATATATTAAAACATTCGCACACTGTCCCAGAAGACAAACAAAATTAATATACTGAACAAAACAATGCATACTCACAAAACATGTACAAAACCAATAACAATAAAAAAATGTATCAATGATTTGAATAAAAGGTATAAAAAAAAGAAACCAAGACTATTAAATTTGTAGTTGAAATATTCATCTTGTACATAATAAAATATTCACATGCAAGGTCATAAAACAGACAAAATTAGTATATTTAGTAATTACGCATACATTACACCAACATATATAGTATCCAACAATAATTCAATATGTACAAATAATTTGAATAAAGTGGACAATAAAAACAAAGACTTTCATATTTTATTCTAGTTCAAATATTCATCTAATGTATAAAATGAATGTAAGTGAAGAAAAGCTTTCAGAGCTGATTTTATATTATCAGATAAATCCTTTATTTGAAAAGGAAGACTATTATACACCTTGATGTCAAGATTGTAAGGTCCTCTTTGGTAATAATGTAATATTTTAAATTTTATTTGTATGTGTATGTATATGTAAAGTGTTAAATGTATCCAATGTTGAAAGATGTTGGAGTTATTCCTGGTGTTGATGCTATGTACCTCAGAATTTACCTTCAGTTGGTTTCTATTATTAACCATGAAAAGTATAAGTGACAGTATACACCGAGACTGTAGCGGTAATATTTTTAATATTTTAAAAGAGTTCTCTGCAAGAGTCTATAGTTCCAGCACCTATTATAATTCTGATAATCCTCTTTTGCAACCTGAAAATATAATTACTGTATGAGGAATTTCCCCAAAATACTCTTCCCTACATCATGATAGAGTGAAAATAGGTACAGTGGATCATCTTCAAGGTTTCCTGTAACATAGAAAGTTTAACTACCCTAACTGCAAAACAGGCTGTACTTAATTTAGGTATAATTACAGCTACATGACTTTACCAGGAATGTGTATTATTGATTACTATTCAAAGAACCTTCAATTTGGAAATATTAGATGTTAGTTTATTATCATATCCAATGTTCAAATCAATAAGGGGGCCATTTTTAGTTATGGATTGCATAAAGTGAGCTTTATCAAGACAATGAAATAGATTAGCATTAAACCATTCATTTTTATTTTCAAATGCTGTATTAATATCTTATGAAATCAGACGCTTTGGGGTTAGTAACAATTACACTTGTGTCATCTGCAAAAATATTATTTTAGATTTATTATTTGTAACTTTGGTAAGTCATTAATATAAGGCACAAAAAAAAAGTCCAAATATTGATCCTTGAAGGACAGATGTTTTCTTTTACCACAACTAGAAAAGATATTATAATTGAAGTATTTATCATTGAAAATCACTCTCTGGTGCCTGTCTTCAAGATAAGCTTTAATTAACATATAAGCTTTACCTGTTATTTCATAAAACTGTAAACTTTGAAACACCACATAAATTTGGTGGCATAATTCTTGTTTACTAAAATACCACAAAGAAATAAAATGATCCCAGCGATAATTTGATAGATTATAACAGTTTTTAATAACTGTGTAAATACCTGTTCTGCTTGCACAGTGCATCTTATCTATAATTATTTTTTTCTTAAGGATAAAAATACTTCAGGCAACAAGACTACAGAATTCATCAAGGTTTGGAAATTACTTTGAGAACAGCCTGAAAACACTTCCATGTCTGTTTATATTACAAAATCAAATAATATATTATATTTAAGAATACAAATAGTTGATAAAATATTTCTAAAGTTTATAAATAAAACAATTATTTAAAACTAATTAATGACTACATTAATTTCAAACCTAAAACTGTAAGAGCAGCTGCTTATATGAACTCTTACTGCAGTTAGAACAAAATGACATGCACACAAAACATTACTACATTACTGCTTGAACTGAAGATAATACCAGTTTAGTGTCAGGTGCAACAACATGAACAGACTGCAGGGGAGGCCATGAGCAGTTGTACTACATGGAACACTCAGACTTGGATATTTAAAGCCAGCAGATCCCAATAAATGAATCCCCATTTCTGAGCTTCTGGGACAAGACACCACGTAGTGTGCCAAATGTTTCACAGGAACTTACCATCTCCTTCATTAGAGCACCTGATTAAGCCTTGCATGATGAGGGTAGGGTGGATATGGAAATAGTGTAGTCCAAGAAGGGAAGATGTTGCAAGGAAAGCAAAGCTTGTGAACCTGAAAAGGGTCATTAGTGGAAGAATTGAAGGCAGGAATACTAATGAAGAATATAAAAACGCAAAATTATAAAGAATTAAAAAAAAAGGTATAAACACTATGCCAGAACAAAAATAAAAATGAACGGGGTGCAGAGAGGAGGTTAGTGAATAAACAGTAAGAGATGTACATCCCACAGATCTGAAAAGAGATGATTGTGGCAGAGTAAGGGGAGAATGTGAAATTAAAATTACACAAATATGAACACTAAATTAAAATAGAAAGCAAAGTTTGGTTTAATTCTTATTTATTCATTTGTTTTCTGTACATCTCTGTTGTACCATACAACAGGCCTTTCCACTATCATATTTGTATTTTTATCTTTTTCATCAGGAACCATTCCTCACTTTTCCACTGATGATCCATTTCAGATCCATATGATTTCCTTCTTCCCATATATTCCCCCCACCATTGGTCTGGTTAGAGCCTGACCATTTGCTTATATGTATATATATACATATATATATACATACATACATATATATGAATATATATACCATACTTTTTGCAAGTAACATACTCCTCTACCCTGATGATGGAGGTAACAGTTTCTATGAACACATACAATTTTACCATACTGCATGGCATCACATCCCAGAAAACATTAATCTTTTTCCCAGTCAACTCTTTTGAGAACCTCGAAACTTACTAAGCAAATTCACTCCTCATTTTTGTTTGTTCATAGGTGTAGTAAATGTTAGATATTCCCCAGTAACAATAAACTCTAAAAACTGCCATGCATTTTAAGGCAACTTACTAGATTTAACAACACTTTTCTGTGGATTAGGTCAGATTAGGTTACAGGAATACAAATTTGGCGAAACCCACCACCAACATACACATACAGCTACATGCCAAAATGTACCCTAATTTTAAGAAAGGTATGCTGTGATGTGTGTACTGTAACATATAAACAGACCTTTTTTGACATATGGCCTTCTGTAGATTCTGAATCAATTTATTTTACACAACCTAGTGGTGAAACCTTCTATTGAACATGGATATTGTTTCTTAACAAAAATTTATGCTTTGCAACTGTGCTACAGCAGAAATAAACCATCAGTCATCCACTAATTACATTATAGTCTACTGACTCACTATGAAGGTGACCAATATTGTATGGAATCTATAAGCCCTGATTTTGTTATATGGCATAATATGTCACTGTACATTTTTCTCAAGTCTGCACTCAAATTTGTAAACATAAATACTGTTAAACTCCAGATTTGATAACCACTTTCTAGGTACTACTATTGCTGCTGTCAAGAAAACACAGTAGTGGCAATTATGTAAAACACCATTTATACTGTAGGTAAAGTAATACAGAAGAACCAACCAGATGCAACAATAATTTATTGATCTATAAGATCAGCTCAACATGTTTTGGGCAATCTTTTGCCCATCTTCAGGAGCGTGAGACTGAGATTTTTACAGCATATGGCATCCTGTTGTTGTGGTGGGCAGGGGTTCGGCGAGTGGCCGCGTGGCACTACGTAGTCCCACACTGCCACTTGCCGAACCCCTGCCAACCACAACAACAGGATACCATATGCTGTAAAAATCTCAGTCTCACGCTCCTGAAGATGGGCAAAAGACTGCCCAAAACATGTTGAGCTGATCTTATAGATCAATAAATTGTTGTTGCATTTAGTTCGTTCTTCTGTATTACTTTGCCAACATCGATGATGCACGATCAAACAAAAATCAAGTTTACCATTTATACTGTCCTTGTTTGAGTATACATATGAAGTTTTCCAACTTTTGTTCTCTGTGTATGTATATATTGTACATCTTACCAGGTCATGTGTATGAACAACTTGCAGGAATACTTGCAATTTATCTGAATTCAACAACTATGTTAAGAGTTGTACATTAATTAGGAATTGTACATACACCATAAATTTCATGGTGTATTCACTTCAATATATTTAGAAATAAAATGCATCATTAAGATGCCTTAAATTTTCTGTGGTACTAGTTACAGATACATTAGACCATTATTCCTTATATTCCCTAATACTTAAATACCTTCTACTTATGTTCATCTTCAGCATCATCTCACTGATGTCTGGTAACCAGTATGTCACAGATATAAATACATTGCTCCACATAGCCTTACATATTCCCTGTATCCAAGCAGTTAAGCATATAAGGAATATGCACATCCATGCACAAATGGAAACAGATCTTCATGTAAAGATGGTTAAAATTTTCTGATCTAAATGAAAAGTAACATACTTCAAAATTTTTTATGAAGTTCTTCAATATCCCATTTCATAAACCACTTTACCTTATGTTCATGATAGTGTGTACAGACAGATGGCTGGACAATGGTAGTTAGTTACTTCACAAGAATGTAATCACGCCTAAAAAAGCTAAAATTACATCAGTGTCTTACACAACTTTAACATTATAAAATAAATGAAATATACTGCAGTTTTGTGGTACCCATTTTCCAAAAGTGTCTGCATATATAGCACATATGAAAGTCAGGGCCTTTTGAGAATCATGATAAGCAGTGAAGTAGAAATAATATTACAATTCTATTGTGTCCTGATGATTGTATATTATATTCCTCTGATGGTGGAAGTAGTGACATCAGTAGTGACTTGAAGCACAGACCACACAATGCTCGAGATGATTTGAATGGCTGCTGTACTTTGATGTGGAAAGATAATGGAAAAACAACTATATTCCCACTTTTCCTGGACAGAGACAAATGTAAGATGCTTCCTCTGGATACAAAACAATCTGGAGGTAAACTAATCCTGTATCCAGATCTCCAGGTGGGTGTGTTTCTAGAGGAGACACTTGTGGCAGGAGTAAAAGTAAGAAAGAAGAACAAGAGAAACAGAAGGGACATTGCAACGTCAAGCTTGGAATGTGGAATGTAAGGACCTTGAATCACGGAGGGAATCTCAAGAGTTTGAAAAAGTAGACAGAGGAGAATGCAGTGTCCGCTCTAGGTGTCAGTGAAGTGCGATGGAAGGGACAAGGTGAAATAAGAAATGGTGATTACACTGTGTATTATGTCAGGAGTGGAAGAGCTGAAAGAGACATAACAATAGTGGTGTATAAAAACATGGTGAGAAGTGTTGTTAAGAAGGCAGTGTGTAAATGAAAAGACCACTGCTCTTAAAATAAAGGCAGAACTGGTAAGTGATTTGTTAGTGCATGTGCCAAACATTGGAGTATGAAGATGACAAAGTGGAAGGACTGTACATTATAATTGAAGAAATTCTTGAAGAAGATGGACAAGGTGAGACAAACGCCATCATAATGGGAGACTGGAACAGTGTGGTTGGAAATAAATCATAGCAACACACCTTTGACCACATGGACTGGGAAGGTGGACAGAGAGGTTAAATGCTCATCGACTATTGTGAAACAATGGACTTGTAATCACGAACACATGGTTTAAGAAGCCTAAGAGAAAAATGTACACCTGGAAAGCACCAGGACAGCAAAGTTGATACCAGCTGGACTGCAAGTATCTATTCAGAACAGTACGATGGTTGTGCACATAATGCTTGGAGCAGGTACTGACTCTGACAACTTGCTGGTTGCAAGGATCTGCACTAGATTGAAGAAAATCATAAATTTCCAAACAGGAAAACCAACATGGGATATTCAGAAGTTACAAGCTGAAAGACAGAAAGTGCAGGATACACTAGAAGAAAAACTTTGTGCAACAGAATGTGAAAGTGGGAATGTAGAAGTAGACAGGAAGCAAAACAGCCATGGATTACACAGGAAATGATCAATAAAATGGATGAACAAAGGAAGTGGAAGAATGTAAACAAGGAGGAAGGAACGAAGAAATACAGGAGACTGAGGAATGAAATGTAAAGAGCCACACACAATGCCAAGAAGGGGTATGTGGAGAGCATATGTGAAAGATAGCGGAATTTCAAAGAACACGGTCATAATTTAATGTACATGACAAGGAAGGAACTAGGTTGGAAAGGAAATCATGGGATTCAGAACACTGGCACTGAAGACTCTAAAGGGAATATAGTGTAACATGCTTGAGCTTGAAGGAAAAACTGGAACTAGCCATATCTAAAACTTTCTGTGCAATCTCAGTACAAAGGCAAACCTTCCTTATCCTATGCCACATTCCCCTTTTGTCATGAACAAACAGAAGTCTAGCAGAACTGAAAATTTTTGCACACACAGCTTCCTCAGTGGCCATCTATACTGGTAAATCATGAAGTACTCAATCAGGGAAAAACTGAATTGTGCAAAGGGTTGCTGGCTGCAGAGCTACTACCACAATTTATAATAACAAAAGTGTTTCATTTTACTTACCTAACCTAGTGCTACACATAAAATATGCCAAAATGAAGTACAAGAAAACAACAGTGTACTCTACATAACAAACAAATATTTTTCTTTGGGAAGTGTTATATCTTGTTCTTGCCTGTACCACATATTTTCTGCTTCATTAACACAGGTGTTGTGAATAGGGACATTACCATTAATTACATCATTTATAAGCCTAAAAGCAGTACTTGAAATAGGTATCAAGTTTATTCCCAGTTTGTCAGTCTGCCTATAACAAGAAAAATTCCCTGGCCAAAGTGCCTTTGTTCTGAAATTTGGAAAAGCAATTACTCAGCCATATGTCAAATCTGAGCGATTTCCACCAGGTAAAAACGGCAAGGAACAAGATGTAAGTAGCTACTGGATGATTTGAGGAAAATAGAAGATATTGGAACCTGAAAGACAAAGCACTAGATTACACTCTGTGGAGAACTCACTTTGGAAGAGGCAAAGTACCTGTTGTATGACTACAAAATGAATGAATGGATGAGTTTAGCACAATTATATATTGTTCTGGTGATTGTGTATTACATTTGGTACTGTTAAGCTTTGGAAACAGTCCATTGTCTAGTGCTTAAAAATACAAAAAACCCAACCATATATTTATGGACACAGGCCTTGTCTCCATCTTCAGCTAAAGGTGGAGAACACCTTAACGAGCAGAAAGCTTGGGTCGGTTAGGCATAGTTTATTATACTGTATCATTTCATCTACAGAAACATGTTTTGACTTGATATGTCATGCCATCTACACCTTGCATATGAATGTATCAATTAATATAATTCAGTTGTAAATTACTCCTTTTTATTCCTATTTTTCTTGTATGTACTTCCTAAAAATGTCTCCACACATACAAGGTGAAAAATTTTGCTGTTATTATGATTATTAAAAAGAAATTTGCATTGACGGTTTTTCATTACCAACATTTCATACCGGGTTATTTATAAACTTTCGCCTCATTATTTCCAACAAAGAATTATTTATTTATGACTGACTTTCAGCCACGAAATCAACAGAAGCTTCGGTGCTGTTGGTACGAATCTAATAATACAATAATTTTCAAATTTCTGAAGTTGGTAGCGTTACATTTTGATACGATGCAATTATTCTTGATTTCAAACTTTTGCCGTGTTCTGAATGTTGTATGCTTTCTTTTGGGTGATTCCCCGGCGTCTGAATTTTATATGCCGACATTTCGGAACACTCTATCTGTTACATCTTCATAGGCAGGTAGGTGTGTGTAGAATGAACTAGGCTGGAGACATGTTTGGGGTATTATACAGGAAAAGGTTTGGCTCGGAAATGGCCTGAGCCATTAGGATGGATGGTGACAGAGGAGGGGACGGGTCAGAGAACAGAAACAAGCTGTGAAGGGTACCGACTCACATGGAGGACAACAGGCAGGTGTGTGAAGGAGATGGGGTAGAGTAGGGGTAGGCAGGGGATGGTAGAAGTCAAACTATTGTGTTTGGTGGCTGTCTACTTTCCTTAAGCTTGTGTAGAAGTGCTTTCCATGATTTGCTTAAGGTCAGGCCATCCTCTCTGCTGATGTTGTGTGGGTGCATTTCAAGTTCAATGGCTTCCCTGAAGAGACGATCCATGTAACCAGTTTTAGCCGAGTGATCATGGTTAATGCTGTGTTCCGCTACGGCTGATTTGTCGGGTTGTGCCAGTCTTATATGTCTATTGTGCTCTTTGATTCGTAGATCTAATGGTGAGTTTCGACGTGGTGTTTCTGTTTACCAATGTTCCCATTGTGGATTCACTTGAACTCCTAAGTCTGCACTTTGAAGATGATGTCCTGGCATTGTTCAAACATGCACTAACATCCACATAGTTCTGTTTTGATGGACAGTTCAACGAACAAATGGAAGGGGAAGCAATTGGCTCACCACTTTCTCTGGTAATTGCAAATTTCTTCATGGAGGATTCTGAGAAGAAAACAATAGAACAAGCGACACACAAACCTGTATGCTGGTTCAGATATGTAGATGATACGTTCGTCATCTGGCCCCATGACCAAAAAAAACTGACAGAATTTCTGAACCACCCCAATAGACTCCACAACAAGATACAGTTTACAATGGATAAAGAAGGTCACCTTGCATTCCTGGACACGGACATCTACAGAAAAATGGACGGCTCCCTAGGACACAAAATACATCGGAAACTCACCCATACCAATCTCTACCTACACCAGAATTCGCATCACCACCCTGCTAACAAACATTCAGTCCTCGCTTCCCTGATACACAGAGCCAAAGCTCTCTGTGACGAAGATTCCCTCGCCCAAGAACTAGAATTTCTCACCACCGTCATCAAGGACAATGGATACAGCCCTCAACAGATAGGACGAGCCATGAAACCAGCAACACGGACCGCCAAGACCAAAGATAAACCCACTTCGACTGCGTATATACCTTACACACAAATAACATATGGCCGACTCAGCAGAATGCTGGGCAAACAGAACATCAAGAGTGTCATCCTACCATCTAGGAAAATATCCAGCTACTTTCCACCAGTCCAGGACGCATTGGGATTAAGAACACCGGGAGTATACAGCATCCCATGTGAATGTGGCAAGGTTTATATTGGGCAAAGCAGACGATATATTCAACTACGAATCAAAGATTACAATAGACATATAAGACTGGCACAACCCGACAAATCAGCAGTAGCGGAACACAGCATTAACCATGATCACATTATTAAACTACAGAACACAAAACTCTTCTCGGGTAAAACTGGTTACATGGATCGTCTCATCAGGGTAGCTATTGAACTTGAAATGCACCCACACAACATCAACAGAGAAGAGGCCTGACCTTAAACAAATAATGGAAAGCACTTCTACACAAGCTTAAAGAAAGGAGACAGCCACCAAACACAATAGTTTGACTTTTACCATCCCCTGCCCACCCCTACTCTACCCTATCTCCTTCACACACCCGCCCGTTGGCCACCATGTGAGTCGGTACCCTTCACAGCTTGTTTCAGTACTCTGACCCGCCCCCTACTCTGTCACCCTCCTTCCTAATGGCTCAGGCCATTTCCGAGCCAAACCATTTCCCCTATAATACACCAAACATGTCCCTGGCCTAGTTCATTCTACACACACCTACCTGCCTACGAAGATGTAACAGATAGAGTGTTCCGAAACATCGGCATATTAAATTCAGATGCCGGGGAATCACCCAAAAGAATGCATGCAATGACGCAATATTGATATTGATGTTTATATTGATATTTTATTTGCGTTCCATAAATCCAATAGTAAGTACGAGTACAATAAGTAGGATATAGAACATGTCAACAGGTTACATATATACATGATTGGAGTCAAGCAAATTGATTCCAAGTGAATGTACATGAGTGAAGTTTG
>JGI20166J26741_10605559_pt1 | contig 15558 bp, 16 predicted proteins | sample TergutCu122P5_FD_26741 | JGI IMG/M metagenome (IMG submission 26741)
TATTTGCAATTGCTATTCCAGGATTAATATGACCTCCTGTGCCCGCTGCGGCGATTATAACCTTCAAGTTTCTCCCTCCTTTATTGATGTATGATGTATGATGTATGATGTATGATGCGTATAGGGTCTAGCCTTCGAAGACATACCTAATATTCATCATACATCGACCAACAAAGCCCATCTTCGCAGGCATTACATCATACATCGACCCGCATAGCCCTTCTTCGCAGGCATTACATCATACATTATATCAAATTTTACTGCTCTGCCTAGAAATATTTAATAAGACACCGGACACTGCACAGCAAAATTATGAGCGACGTTCCTCCATAGCTGAAGAACGGAAGCGGCATTCCTGTTACAGGCATTGTAGATGTTACAACTGCTATATTTATCATTGCTTCCAAGCCTATCAGCGCGGTTACCCCTACAGCAAGAAGGCTTCCGAACATATCTGGAGCTTTCATTGCAATAATTATTCCTCTCCATATAAACACAGCAAAAAATACAATAACAAATGCACATCCTATGAATCCCAGTTCTTCTGCTAAAACTGCAAATATGAAGTCATTCTGCGGTTCTGATATGTACAAATATTTCTGTGTGCTGTTTCCGGAGTCCTACTCCAAACAATCCTCCAGAGCCAATAGCATAAAGACTTTGTATTACCTGCCATCCAGAGCCTTGTGCATCTGACCATGGATTTAAAAATGATGTTATTCTTGTTAATCTAAATGCACCTATATTAAAGTATTTAGCAACAACATACATTGCAGAAATGCCAAGTCCTCCAGCTAGTACGCCAAATGTCATAAAATGCAGCAGTCTGCTTCCAGCCATAAGCATCATCACAGAAGTAACCAGTATAATTATTACAGATGCACTAAAATGGCTTTGCACCACTAATAAAACAACTATTGGAGGAATTAAAAGTATAAGAGGCTTAAAAAACCCTTTCCACTTGCGTTTCAGCTCATCTTTATGTTTTGTAAGATATATTGCAAAAAATATTATCATTCCTATTTTTGTCAGTTCTGAAGGCTGCAGGGAACCGAATATAGGAATATTTATCCATCTGCTGGCCCCATTGACAGTTCTGCCAATTCCGGGAACTAAAACCAATATTAATATTGCAACTGAAATTATGTATATAAGTTTATAAAATCTGGCATATTGTTTATAATCTATTTTCGAAATGACCAGCATTGCCACAATGCCTATTGCAGCTGCAACAGCCTGCTTTGCAACATATGTATAACTGCTTCCTGTTGTTGCAAGCGATGACGGCGAACTTGCAGACAGCACCATTACAAGCCCAATCCCCAGCAGAATCAGCACTGTAACAAATAGTATGAAATCGAAGGATTTATTTACTGTTTTTGTTTTTTGTTTTGACATGAGTTTGTTCCTTTTCTAATTTAGGAATGTAAGAATGTAGGAATGTAGGAATGAATGTTGAAATTCTCCTACGTCGAATTTCTTTATTTAAAATTTTTAAATTCTGGAATTTAAACATATTGAAATTGCCTTTTTTCATTCCCACATTCCTACATTCTTACATTCACACATTCCTACATTCCTACATTCCTACATTATATTGAGTATAGCGCAACCACACACATAACCAGTGTCGCCAGGCAGAATACCGAAACAATCTTGTTTTCTTTCCAGCCTGACAGTTCAAAATGATGATGCAGTGGAGCCATTTTAAATAATCTTTTTCCACCTGTTTTTTTGAAATATATTACCTGAAGCATTACAGATATAGTCTCTATTATCGGTATTACTGCTATTATTATTAAAATAAGCGGCATTTTTAAATATAGTGCCATTGCAGATATAACTCCGCCTAAAAGAAGTGACCCTGTATCACCCATAAATACTCTTGCAGTATTTAGATTAAATATCAAAAATCCCAGACATGCCCCTACTATTATACTTCCAAAAACAATTATTTCTTTTACATCTAAAATTATTGCTATAACAGTCAGACAGGTAGCCATAATTGCTGAAATTGCCGTGCTTAAGCCATCCACTCCATCTGTTAAGTTGATAGCATTTGTCATTGCCAGAAGTACAAAAATTGCAAATGGTATATAAATCCAGACAGGCAGATTAATATATTGCTTTATAAAAGGCACAAAAGTTGAAGTTCCAATTCCTACCTGCTGCAATGCATATATTACAAAAAATGTTGATATCATAAGCAGTCCCAGCATTTTATAACTCGGCTTTAATCCTCTTGTATCTTTTAATATCAATTTTTTAAAATCATCTATAAATCCAATAATGCCAAAACCTATTGTCATAAGCAGCAATGGAAGTATTTTTGCTCCGACTTCAGGTTCTTTTGAAAAATAATATGCGTAGCCGCCTATTGTTCCAATAATTATACCTAATGCTATAATTATGCCGCCCATTGTTGGTGTGCCTTCTTTTTTGAAGTGCGACTTAGGTCCGTCGTCTCTTTCTATTTGTCCCACCCTAAGCCTTCTAAGCAATGGTATTATAAATATTGACAATATTACTGTTGCTATAAATGATACAAACAATATTTTAGTTTGAAAGTACAAAACGTCGTTCCTCCTCTTTTTAATGTAGGAATTTAGGAATGTAAGAATGTAGGAATGGTAGTGGAAATTCTCCTACGCCTAAATTTCTTAATTTTAAATTTTGGAATTTGAACGCAGTGAAAATTCCTTCTTTCATTCCTACATTCTTACATTCCTACATTCCTAAATTAATTTTCTTACAATTTCCCTCTCATCATAATGATTTTTAACTCCATTTACTTCCTGATACGCCTCGTGTCCTTTCCCTGCCAGAATTATCACATCATCTTTATGTGCCATATTGATTGCGTATTTTATAGCTTCTGTTCTATTAATAATAGTTATATATTTCCCTTTTGTCTTCTTTATTCCTTCTTCTATTTCATTTATAATTTCTTCCGGCTTTTCTGTTCTTGGATTATCAGAAGTAATGATTGTGAAATCTGCTATATTCCCAGATATTTCGCCCATTTTGGGTCTTTTTATTTTGTCTCTGTCTCCTCCGCAGCCAAATAAAGAAATTACCCTTCCTTTTGTATAGCTCTTTATAGCCTTTAACACACTTTGCAGACTTTCTGGAGAATGTGCATAATCTATTATTATTGTAAGACCTTTTTTATTCGGAACCAGTTCACTCCTTCCGGGAACTTTTATATTCAGCAATGCCTCTTTTATTTCATCTGCAGTAGCGCCATATTTAAGCCCTACACATATTGCAGCCAAGCTGTTATATACACTGAACCTGCCCGGTATACCCACCTTTATCCTTTCATTTCTAGCACCAATTTTAACTTTAAAGTCTACTGCTGTATTGGTTACAGTTATATCTTTCGCTGTTAAATCACTGCTGTTGTCTATTCCATATGTCTTAATCTCACTTTTTGTTTCCATTTTTTTAATTTTCATCACATTAAAATCATCTGCATTGATATATCCCATTTTGCACATATTAAACAGTTTTACTTTTGAATTAAAATAATCCTCCATATCTGGATGTTCTTTTATGCTGATATGGTCTTCTGAAAAGTTTGTAAATAGCCCTATATCAAAGTCCACATCATCAGCTCTATGCAGCTTTAAACTTTGTGAAGATACCTCCATAATTACAACATCCACTTTTTCCTCTGCCATTTTAGCAAGCAGTTCCTGAAGTTCAATGCTGTCTGGTGTTGTTCTTTCACTATCACCTATTTTTTCATCCCCTATATAATTTGCAATTGTGCCTATCAATCCTGTTTTCAGCCCATGTTTTTCAAGTATTGCCTTTATCATAAATGTTGTTGTTGTCTTTCCTTTTGTTCCGGTTACACCCACCACTTTAAGTCTTGCAGACGGATTTCCATAAAAATTACTTGCTGCTTTTGAAATAGCCATTCTCGTGTCAGGTGCAGCTATTATTACTGTATCTTCCTGAACATCGGTTTTTTTGATGCTGGCACTTTGCTCCACCATAACAGCTGCTGCGCCATTTGCTAAAGCTTCTTTTATAAACTTGTGCCCATCTGTTTCAAATCCCTTTACTGCAATAAATAATGCCCCTTCTCTTACTTCCTTAGAATCACGTGATATTGCCGTTATATCTATATCTAAATCCCCTTTTGCCTTTAGTCCTTCTATTCCACTTAACACAGACTTTAATTCCACGTTCTAATACCTCCCCTAAAATTAGTTAATTTACAGTTTGTATTTTTATATATCCCTTACTTAATGTAGGAATGTAGGAATGAATTTTCGTTTTGTTTAAATTCTAAATTAAATTTTAAATAGAGAAATTCGACTTAAGGAGAATTTCATCAACCATTCTTACATTCCTACATTAATAAACATTATATAATTAAATCTCTTTTTTGTACATATCTATTCCTCATTTTTATTGAGTTTTTAGTATCACCCTCGTTCCTGTATTTATCATAATTCCTTCTGCGGGCAATTGGTCTGTGATTACGGCATTTCCATCATTATTTCCCTGTATTTCATATTCCAAACCTGCCTCTGTTAATATTTTTTCTGCTTCTGATGCTGTCATTCCTGTCACTTTCGGCATTGCTGCGCTTTGAGTTTCAGCTTCAGGCACAGTTTTCTGCAAATTCAAATACGGCAGTACCTCTTTGAATATTTCACCTGCAACCGGCGCAGCTACCATTCCTCCCTGATGTCCCGCTTCTCCTGTTGGATTATACAATATCACAGCCATTACAATATCAGGATTTTTCGAATCAGATACACCTAAAAATGAAGTTATATATTTCCCAGTGTTTACTCCATCTTCAGAAGTACCTGTTTTACCTCCGATTGAATATCCTGCAACAGCCGCATTTTTTCCTGTTCCTTCTGATGCAACAGAACCCATCATACTCAAAACATTTTCTGCAGTGTCCTCGGAAACAACCCTGCCATCTTGACTTACCGGCATATATGTTCTTATTCCAGTGCTGCTGTCCACTGTGGCTTTTACTAATCTCGGAGTTACTGGAACGCCTTTGTTTGCTATTGTTCCCAATAATTTTATCATCTGAATAGGTGTCACTTTAAATCTTTGCCCAAATGCATATGTTGCAAGCTCAACCGGACCTACTTTATTTTCTTTTAAAAATATACTTTGGCCTTCTCCCGGCAGGTCTATTCCTGTTTTTGAAAGCATCCCGAATTTATTCAGATAATTATAAAATGTATGTACACCCATCTTTTCGCCTAATCCTACAAACACAGGGTTGCACGAATTCATTAAAGCCTGCCTTAATGATTCAGAGCCATGCGGATTGTATGACCTCCAGCATTTTATTTTAACACCTGCAACAGTAATCCCCCCTGTGCAATAAAACTCACCCAGTCTATCCGGCTCAGTTATTCCTTCCTGCAATGCTGCTGAAGTTGTAAGCAGCTTAAATGTAGAGCCTGGCTCATATGCATTTGATACCGCCCTGTTTCTCCACATTTCTGATAGAGAATTTGACCTTTCACTCGCCTGCATACTATCCCATACAGATTTCAATTCATCATTATTTATTATATACGGACTGTTTAAATCATAATTTGGGTATTCCGCCATAGCCAGTATATCTCCTGTATGCGAATCCATTATAATTACATCTCCGCCGCCAGTGCATTTATTGTCAGTGCAGGCTTTTGTCAGATATTTTTCAGCAATTCCCTGAACTGTAGCATCTATGGTACAAATAATATCATTACCATTTTTTGCAGCAATATAATCTTCCCCTTCCTGACCTAAATTTGTTCCGGTAGCATCCGCCATTTTCAGGATTTTCCCCTGCTGTCCTTTTAAAATATTGTCATATTCAAGCTCCAGTCCCTGCAAACCTTGATTATCCGACCCTGTAAATCCTATTACACTGGATGCCATTTTGCTGTATGGATAATATCTTTTTGTATCTTCATCTATATTTATGCCTATACCAATATTATTCTGATTCATCCAAATCCTTAGTTTATCAGCATCTGCCTTATCCACTTTTTTCGCAATTATCTCTATAGAGGTGTTTTTACTCACCTTCTGAAGTACAGTGTTATAATCTAATCTAAATATATCAGAAAAAGCTTTTGCTGTTTTATCTTTATTTTCCTTTGATATATTATTCGGATTTACCGATACCGTCTCTGAACTCGCACTTACAGCTAAAACAGCAGTTCCGCTCGAATCATATATTGTCCCCCTTTTAGGATTTATCTGTCTGTTCAAAGTCTGCTGCATATATGCCATCGACTGTAGTTCAGAGCCCTGCACAAACTGTATAAACCCAATTCTTGCAATTAATATTACTGCTAATATAAAACAGAAAAATATCATATTTCTCATTCTCTTTTTTCTGTTTATCCCAATCTGCCTCATACAAACCCCCGGTTCTTTAATGTAGGAATTTAAGAATTTAGGAATGTAGGAATGAATTTTCGTTTTGTTTAAATTCTAAATTAAATTTTAAATAGAGCGATTAGACTTAAAGAGAATTTCATCAGCCATTCTTACATTCCTACATTCCTACATTAAATAAAAGACTAATAATTTATTTATAAATTATCAGTCCTTTACTTAAATATATTCTCAAACCAATTCATTATGTCTGTAAATATGCTTTGTTTATCTTGAATTACAACCTGTTCTGCTGCCGGTTCTATATAGTCAGTTTTTGGTAATGTCACATATACTGTCTGCCCGCTATTTAATTTCTGCATTCCCAGTGTGTCTTTTGCTTCCTGCTCTAAGCTGCCTAGATTAGTACTGCTTTCTATAGACAGCTGCAGCTGGTCATTTTTCTTTTGTATCCCCTGAGCCTGCTGCTTTAAGCTTTGAAGCTTGGAAAAATCCTGGTCTATTTGGGAGTTTCTGTAACTTATTCCAAATAGTATGATAAATCCTATAATTATGTATGTAATTGTTTTTACATGCTTTATTCTTTCGCTTTTCGCTGCTGCCCTATTTACTGTTTTTTCATTTTTTTCTATTTTTTGTGTTTTATTTATTTTTTGCTTATTTACTTTAGGCTTCTTTTTAGGTATCTGCTCAGGCCTTAATTTTCTCGGGCTTGTTTCATATTCATATTTATTTCTAGGCATTGGTTACATCACCACCCTTCTTTATATTTTTTGTATTTTCAAAAATACTGCATCTTCTAGTTTGTTTAATGTAGGAATGTAAGAATGTAGGAATTTAGGAATGAATGATAAAATTCTCCTACGTCGAATTTCTTAATTTTAAATTTTTAAATTTAAGGATTTGAATGTAACAAAAATTCTTTCTTTCATTCTTACATTCTTACATTCCTACATTCCTACATTCCTACATTCCTACATTCTTTCAAACACTCTTAATTTCGCACTTTTGCTGCGCGGGTTATTTTTCATTTCTTCTTTTGTCGGCAAGATTGGTTTTTTTGTGATAATTTTTCCGAGCCGATTTTTTGCCGCAAATACAGTATGGCAAGTCTTTTGGACATGTGCATCCTTCAGATAAATCTCTGTATGCATTTTTGACGGCTCTATCTTCTAAAGAATGAAATGTTATTATACACAGCCTTCCGCCTTTGCCTAATACATCAATCGAATCTTTAACCGTATTATATAAAGGCTCTATTTCATTATTTACTTCTATTCTTATTGCCTGAAACGTTCTTTTTGCAGGATGTCCGCCTTTAAATCCATTAGAATTGGGAATGCTTTTTTCAATAATTTCCGCCAATTTTCCGGTAGAAGTTATTTCTCTATCTTTTCTATATTCACATATTCTTCTGGCAATCTGCCTGGAAAAACGTTCTTCGCCATATTCATATATTATTTTTGCCAGTCTTTCTTCTGAGTAACTGTTTACAACATCTTTTGCAGACCAGTCTTGAGACTTATCCATTCTCATATCAAGAGGGCTATTCCTTACATAGCTGAATCCTCTTTCATCTTCATCTATTTGATATGATGAAACCCCTAAATCCAGCAGAATGCCATCAACTGCCTTTATTCCAAGTTCTCTGAGTATTTGTTTTATGTTGTCATGATTATCATTTATGTATTTTACATTGGCGAACTTATTTAATCTTTTCTCTGCAGGTTTTATAGCATCTATATCTCTGTCAATCCCTATTAACAAGCCTTCTGAAGATAACCTCTCCAGAATTTTCAAACTATGACCTGCTCCTCCTAAAGTCCCATCCACATAAATTCCATTTGCTTTAATATCCAAATTCCCTATAGTTTCTTCTAATAAAACTGGATTATGATTAAATTCCAATTTGTGTAGGCTCCTATTTATTTTGTTATTAGAATTTTAGGCGGGCACTTAGCCCGCCCTTCATCTTTTGTAATTTTTAATTTTTCTTTTGTGTGTTTTTACAACCCCTCTTAAAAAGTCGCAATTAACTCTTTTGTTCCTCTTCTGACGAGTATTAATCGTCCCTGCATTTTTTCTTTAGTATCTATATAAAGCCGTTAGGCTATATACCAAGGTTAGCCATTTTTTCTGCTATTTCATCAGCTGCCAAATTCTCTTCTTCACTATATTTCAGCCATTTATTTTTGCTCCAGATTTCTATTTTGTTTAATACTCCAATTATAACTACTTCTTTTTCAAGATTTGCAAATTCTCTTAAACCTGCTGTTATCAAGAATCTTCCTTGTTTATCCACTTCACATTCCATTGCACCTGCAAGGAAAAATCTCATTAATGCTCTTGCATCTTTATTTGTAAGTGGAAATGTTCGAAGTTTATCCTCAAAGTTTTTCCATTCATTTTGTGAATAAGCAAACAGGCAGCCATCCAATCCTTTTGTTATTACGAACTTCTCTCCGAATATCTTCTTTCAACTTTGACGGCATTATCAATCTGCCTTTAACATCTAGAGAATGCTCGTATTCACCTATTAACATCCTGTTCACCCCACTTTGAAAGTTGTACCACTTATCACCACTTTCCACCACTTTGTCCACATTTTACACCATCACTTTTAAAAATGCAATACTTTTTTGAAAAATTTTTCAAAAAATTTTAACAATTTTAACATTCTATGTAATTATTGTCACAAGCGCGAATCAGTCTATTCATTATTGCCAGTCCCAGCCCTGTTTGCGGTGCTCCTTCTATTACAACTAAATCTGCTTTATAATCATCCACCTTTCTTAAAATTGTAAATATGTTTCTGCTTATTTCTTCTAATGTATCCCCCATATCCAATATATATTCTGCATTGTATTTATCCAAATTCCTGGTTTTAGCTATAACAGCTGTGTTTTTGTTATTCTCTGCTATTTTATTTATCTCATTTATCAGATTTGCTTCATTTTTACTGTATACCAGCAGACATTTTGTTTTTGGCGCATAGTGTCTGTATTTCATTCCAGGTGACATCACCTTTTCCTGATTTTCATATTTCCCCAATACGTGTTTATCCACATTCACTTTTAGTCCTAATTTTTCAAAATCTTCTTTTGTTATCTTCCCAGGTCTCAATATATGTACGGCATTTCCTAAAACTCTTACAACAGTGGACTCTACCCCTATCTCTGCCATTCCGCTGTCAATAATATATTCCACCTTTCCATTGAGTTCATTTATAATATCTGAAATTTTTGTTCCGCTTGGTCTTCCAGATATATTTGCACTAGGGGCAGCAATTGCTACTCCCGAATATTCTATAAGCTTTCTTGAAATAATATTTTCCGGCATTCTTATCCCAACTGTATCCAGCCCGGCTGTAACAACATCCGGAATAATCTTCTTTTTCTTAAACACTATTGTCAAAGGTCCCGGCCAGAACTTATCCATTAATTTCTGCTCTATCTCATTCGGCTTTTCTACCAAATCTGTTAGCATATTCATATTTGATATATGCACTATCAAAGGATTATCCTGCTTCCTTCCTTTTGCTGCAAATATTCTTTTCACAGCCTCACTATCCAAAGCATTTGCCCCTATCCCATACACTGTCTCTGTAGGAAACAGCACTAACTTGCCTTCTCTTATGGCTTTTGCGGGTTCTTCTAGTTTTGTATAATCCGGGCAGATGAAATCCCCCCTGTCACTTCGTGACATCCCCCCTTTAGCAAGGGGGGCAAGTCCTGCCCCTACAGTTAAATCAATATATTTTGATATCATTATTACTCTTCTCCTGTTAATTTAGTCCATTGTACAGCATTTATCATATTTTTTCAATTTTAATTATTGATTTTTCTAAACAAATCATATACAATCCATAATATATAGAAATTAGGGCGTAGGAAAATGTCCTCAATCATTCCTACATTCTTACATTCCTAAATTCCTACATTATAAAAGGGGTGGTTAGCAATGGAAAAAATAGCCATAATATCAGACATACATGGTAATATTACCGCACTAAATGCTGCTTTAGCAGACATTTCAAAAAGAGGCATAACAAGAATATTCTGCCTTGGTGATTTAGTTATTAAATGCCCTGAACCTGATTTAGTAGTTGATGTTGTAAGAGAAAAATGCGAAGTTGTTGTAAAAGGAAATTGTGATGATATAGTTGTAAATAACTGCACAATACCAATTCAATTTTGGACAAGGGAAAAATTAGGAGTTGACAGGCTTAAATATTTGGACAACCTGCCTGTTTCCCACGATTTTTACATGAGCGGATATTTAATAAGGCTGTTCCATGCATCTCCATTTAACTTAGAAGATATATATAATCCTATGTATAAAAATGAAGGGAGATACAAAGACTTTGAGCTGCCAGCTCCAGAGCTGCTGTTCATGAATACTCCTTTTATTTCAAAAACTGATAAAGACCCTATACCTGATATAGTAGGATATGGTCATCTTCATACACCTAATTTGTTCAGATTTCGAAATAAAACAATATTCAATCCTGGAAGTTTGGGAGTCCCTATGGAACTCTCCAACATAGATAAAGCTGACCCGAATACACACTTTTCTACTCTTGCATCATACATAATTCTGGAAGGGGAATTTAACTCTAAAACATTAAGCAGTATATCTTTTAACTTGGTCAGATTGCCTTATGATGTGGAAAAAGAAGTGAACTTTCTAAATATGTCGGACATACCTAACAAGGAAAATACTATTAGCAAATTGAGAACTGCAACATATTAATATAGTGAAGTGCGAAAATATTTGGCGAACTGCGTTGTCAAACGTCGCAAAAATTCTTTCAATATATCTACATATAATTTCAAGAATTTTTGCTAGTTTTCCTAGCATTTCATCCAAATCTTTTCGCCCCAGATTAATATGAAAGGAATGAATATTGTAATGAATGGCGAGGACTTTCATTCGGTAAAAAAAATATTGGAAAAATATGAGCAGGAATATCTGCTGTCATTTTATAATGAACTGGAAAATGTTCAAAAAGAAATGCTGCTTCATCAAATTTTAAATATCAATTTTGAGCAGATAACAAATTTGTATAAAAATTCCTATATAGAAGATGACTTATCTTCGGGTGTGGTAACCCCTTTGCCTTATATAGATAAATCCAAATTAAGCAGCATAGAAATTGCAGATTATGAACAGATTGGCATAAATGCCATAAAAAGCGGTAAATTTGCAGTAATAACTTTGTCCGGGGGAAGCGGCACAAGGCTTCGGGCATTCCGGCCCTAAAGGCACATTTGAACTTGATTTGCCTGTTAAAAAGAAATCTTTATTCGAAATATTAAATGACGGACTTAAAAAAGCCAGAGAAATGTACGGCATTACCATTCCATGGTATATAATGACAAGCCATGCAAATCATGCGGCAACTATAAAATTTTTTAGTGAAAATAATTTTTTCGGCTATCCGTATGATTCTATTAATTTTTTTGTTCAGGGTAAATTGCCTATATTAGATACTGACGGTAAAATCCTGCTTTCAGAACCATATGTAGTAAAAGAAGATTCCAACCGGAAACGGAAATGTGTTTAAAACTCTAGCCAAAAATTCTATTATATCTCAAATGGAAGCCAATAATATAAAGTGGGTATTTATATGCGGAATTGATAATGTTCTGCTGAAAATAGTCGACCCGTTATTTTTAGGCATAACAATAGCAAATAATGCTTCTATTTCTTCTAAATCTATATTTAAAGAAGACCCTTACGGGACTGAATGGATATTTGCCAGAATAAACGGCAGACCCGGATTATTAGACTCTAAAAGAATTACTCCGGAAATGAGATTTGCTGCTGACATAAATGGTGACTTTTTATACAGAGAAGCAAATATGCTGTCACATCTGATGAGCATAGATACAGTAAGGAAAGCTTCGGCACTAGAGCTGCCGTATCATAGAGCATTTAAGAAAAGTACATTCTTAAACAGTGAAGGAATGAAACAGGTGCCTGAAGAACCTAATTCATTCAAATTTGAACAGTTTATATTTGATGTTTTCCCACATTTTGACGATTTACTTCTGCTTAGAGTGGGCAAAGATGAATTCGCCCCAATTAAGGACTTATACGGAATTTACAGCCCTGAAGTTGCAACAAGGCTGTATGTGAAAAACAATATGGCATCAGCATGAACACTTGGGGACGGTTCACTTTTGAACACTTGGGGACGGTTCAAAAGTGAACCGTCCCCAAGTGTTCATGCTTCAATTTCTTGTTTCTTCTCAATCCTGTAATCCAGAAAATCAAGTACCAATATCTTTATTATAGCCGCTATCGGCACAGCCAGAAACATACCCAATATTCCAAAATATGCTCCAGCCACTATTACAGCAAAAATTATAAGTATTGGACTAAGTTTTAATGCAGTTCCAACTATTTTAGGGTTTATTATATTGGCATCTAACTGCTGAAGAACAATCGTAACAAATAAAAGCCATAAAGCCTGACTGAATCCGCCTGTAAATAGTGTAATAACTGCTGCAATCAGAATTCCAACTATCGGTCCGAAATATGGTATCAAATTAAACAGACCTACCATAACTCCAAGTAAAACAGCATACTTAACTCCCATTATCAGCATTGCTATTGATACAATAGTTCCTACTACAACTGCATCCAGCATTTGACCCAGCAGGAATTTGAAGAATATCGTATTGCTTTTTATAAAATACTTCCCGAAAAATTTATTTACATTCTCTTTAAACAGCCCTCTGCCAAGTTTGCTTAAAAACTTTATAATTGCTTTTCTTTCCATTAATATGTATATAGATATTACTATTGTTACAAATATCCCTAAAATAGCATTTGCCAGACCCATTGCTCTGGTAACATATGATGTTACATTATCAAGGCTTAAAACTTTTGTAATATCAATTGCTCTTAAGCCTTCTATAATCTCCTGCACCTTTTCTTTTTTTATTAATGAATTGTCCGGGATGTTATCCACATATCCCATTGCATTGTTGTAATATGTAGGCAAGTTGTTCGCAAGGTCTGTAATACCCTTTGATGCAGCAGGAATAATAATATTTATAAGCAGAATTATTAATAGAAGTACTATTAGATATACTGTGGCTATGGACATCCCTCTAGCCGGTCTATCCAATATTTTGACTTTTTTATACAGATTTTCATAGAATCTGCATGGTATATAAAGAATATATGCCAGCAATATTCCTAAAATAAACGGCATTAATACTGACATCAACCCTTTAAACCATAAAGATATATCTCCAAAATTGTCTAATGTCTTATATACAACTATTACCGCCACTGCAAATGTGAACCAATATACCCACTTTGTCCAATTCTTTTTCTCATTATATCTCTTTGCCATCCAATATTCTCCCTTAAATTCTTTCTTGCATTCCTAAATTCCTACATTCTTACATTCTTACATTCCTACATTAATAACAAGTCCCACCGGGCAATGGTCGCTGCCCATAACTCCCTGATAAATATATGCTTCTTTTATCTTATCACTTATTCTATCAGATATAATAAAATAGTCAATACGCCAGCCTATATTTCTTTCTCTTGCATTTGCCATATATGACCACCATGTGTAGCTATCCGCTTTATCCGGATACAGTTTTCTGTATGTATCTGTAAATCCTGCTTCCAGCAGCTTAGTCATCTTCTCTCTTTCTTCATCAGTAAATCCTGCATTATGCCTGTTGGTCTTCGGATTTTTTATATCTATTTCTTTATGTGCTACATTCAAATCCCCGCATAATATTACCGGTTTTTTTGAATCTAATTTTTTAATATATTCTCTAAAAGCATCTTCCCAAATCATCCTGTAGTCCAGTCTTAAAAGCTCTCTTCCGGGAATTAGGTGTATAGCAGTTCACAAAATAAAAGCCTTCAAATTCCAGTGTTATGACTCTTCCTTCTTCATCATGCTCAGGAATATTTATTCCATATACTGTATTTATCGGTTTTAATTTTGTATATATTGCTGTCCCGGAGTATCCTTTTCTTGCGGCTGAATTAAAATATTTATAATATCCTGGAAAATCCAGATGTGCAAATTCCTCAGGCAAAGCAAGCCCTGCCCCCACATGCATTTTTGTCTCCTGCACACAAAAAATATCTGCATCTACTTCTCTAAAAAAATCCTCAAACCCTTTTTTATGTGCAGCTCTTAATCCATTAACATTCCACGAAATAAACTTCATCTGGCGGCTCCTTGTTCTGCAGTGACTCCTTGCCCTAGAGTATCTCCTTGCCCTACAGGCTTTTCTTCCCCTCGAGATTCCCTCTTTCCAATTCTTTCTGCACTTTCTCTTACTACATTCGCATCTATCTCAAATTTGGCTGCTATTCTAGCTATCGCCTCATCATCAGAAAGACCTTCTTTTCTTTTAAGCATCTCTATCAACATTTCAATTACAGCATCAAATTGTTGTTTCCTTTTCATTAGTCTTTCATATTCTTCCTTTTGTGTCATTGGGTATTTTTTCTTTTTATTACGATATTTTCTTTGTCCTTTTAAAAACAGTTTTATTTCATTAGGATCTTTTGTTCCTGTCATTACAAGGTTTCTAATATCCTCCTTTGATAGCCCGAACGCACACTCTCTTACTGCATCTTCTATACTTTCTCCTTTTCTCGAAAGAATTCCTGATATTCCTTGCAACAGCTGCATAATAGTAAGATGCTCCTTTTCTTGTATTCGAAATATATAACATTTTATCACTTTATAAAATGCTGCTTGTATTTGTTTTGCTTGAATAACTTCCTTTTTTTCTTTTAAGTATTTTTTTACAGTCTTAACACTACATCCGCATTGTCTAGCTATTTCTTTGATATTATTCCCCAAAAGATATAACTCTATCATTTGTTGCACTGTCTCTTTTTTAACTTTATGAGCTCTCTCAATAGGTGTTTGTATTCCACTTCCAATTAAATAGTTCTTTATAGTAGCAGTACCAATCCTTATGCTTGTCCTTTCGAATATTGTATCACTTATTTGCTGTAGACTCAGTCCTTGAGAGCGTAGTTCTTTCATTTCACCTGCATATGCCTGATATCTTGGTTGGGCTCCGCTTCTAGCAGCTTCGTATACACCTTGGCTAGTTAAATACTTCTTTATAGTATGAGGACTAATCCTTATGCCTGTCTCTTTGAATATTGTATCACTTA